>Ga0206839_1167_pt1 | contig 10479 bp, 14 predicted proteins | sample Alteio_BWOrgCont_27_FD_152883 | JGI IMG/M metagenome (GOLD analysis project Ga0206839, IMG submission 152883) | Enriched cells from forest soil in Barre Woods Harvard Forest LTER site, Petersham, Massachusetts, United States -... | ecosystem: Environmental > Terrestrial > Soil > Temperate forest >... | reverse complement strand
GGCAACGCGAGCATTCCGGTCCCGACGATGCCCAAGGCAAAAACCGTGAAAGCAAAACGTCCCGCAATAGGTCGCAGGGCTTCCGCCGCCTGGGACGACGTCTGGATATCCGTCACGCCGTGGGCATTCAAGGTCGCAGCGGTCGTGATCATGATGAAGAGTGCGATGATATTGGAGATTCCCATGCCCACCAGCGTGTCGAGTTGTATGCGCGCCAGCTGCCGGGGAGCCTGCAACGGCGCCTTGATCAAGGGCTTCGCGTCAGGATCCTCCCTCTCGTCCTCGACCTCTTCGGCGGCCTGCCAGAAGAACAGGTACGGGCTTATTGTGGTCCCGAACACCGCTACAACAATCGCAAGATAGTCCCCCGAGAACTGGATGTGCGGCACGATCAGGTTCTGCGCTACCGTCAGCCACGGCACGCGAACAGCGAACACGGTTGCAACATAAGCGAAGAGGGAGATCGTGAGCCATCTCAGGACTGAGGCATAACGCGAATAGCGCATGAACACTTCAAGGAGGATGGTGACAACAGCAAACGCGGCAACAAAAATGAGCTGGGGCCCATCGACGAGCAGGCGCAACGCCGCCGCCATTGCTCCGAGATCGGCGCCGATATTGATAATATTGGCGACGAGTAGTAGCGCGATGAGAGGGTAAACCAGGAGCGCCGGATAATGGCGGCGCATATTGCCCGCGAGGCCCTTGCCTGTAACCCGGCCAACCTGCGCGCTGATCATCTGAATTGCGCACATAAGAGGGTAGGTAAGCAGGAGCGTCCAAGCCAAGGAGTAGCCGAACTGGGCGCCAGCCTGCGAATAGGTGGCTATGCCACTTGGATCATCATCCGAGGCCCCGGTGATGAGGCCGGGGCCCATGATGTCGGCGAGTTTTGGCCGGTCAGGCTGTTTGATCTGGTCCGAGGACGATCGAATATTCATTTGAAGGATCCCGCCATTTGGGCGTTTCTCCAGTGAAAACTAGGCGAAGGCCGCAAACGTTCCGATTTGTGAGGAACTTGTCGGTTGAGAGCGCGTTCAATCATTCTGAATGGCACGATCAGTTTCAATGCAAAAGGAAGCACGTGATGCCTGAGAAAACGCTCAACGATCTTTTTTATGATACTTTGAAGGACATTTATTTTGCCGAAAGACAAATCCTGAAAACTCTGCCCAAGCTGGCCAAGGCGGCGAAATCCGAGGAGCTCAAAGCGGCCTTCCTGACCCATCGGGACGAGACTGAAGGGCATGTCGAAAGACTGCAGCAAGTCTTCGAGATGATCGGTAAACCCGCGCGGGCCAAGACCTGCGAAGCGATAAAGGGCATCCTCGAGGAAGGCGACGAGATCATGGACGAGTACGCCGGCAGCGAAGCTCTCGACGCAGGCCTCCTGGCCGGTGGTCAGGCCGTCGAGCACTACGAGATGTCGCGCTATGGCACCCTAAAGACGTGGGCCATGCAGCTCGGCATGAACGATGCTTCGGCTCTCCTCGATAAGACGCTTCAGGAGGAGAAGAAGACGGATGCCCTTCTAAGCAAATTGGCGCAAACGAAAGTCAATCTGAAAGCCGCGTAGGCGTCAGGGACTCGGAGAGAGCGAGAGGGTCGCGGGAGCTGCGAGGAAGTTTCGTTTGCGGGTCGGCTCCGATAACGTGAGCGGACTTGCCAAACGTGTGGCCGAAGGTGGCACGCATGGATATGACAACACTTCTCATTATCGTCGTTATCGTACTTTTGTTGGGCGGCGGCGGCTTCTATGGACGGGGACGTTGGTGGTGAACACCTGCGCGCAAGCTTATTCGGAGTATTGTCTCTAGTCGTTTGCTCGTGTTCGCTGACGATTGCTGTCGTATGACACAGTATTGATGGCGCTTACGCGAAGGAGACAGAAAGGCGGGCGGTTAGGCGATTTGAGGCGCGCCTCACATACTCCCTGGCCTTCGCGCTACTGATGACTTGTCTGCCTTAGGCGTCTAATTGTTGCGGCGGCTTTGCGGGCGCGCAACATGGAACAGTGGATCAAGGCCATCTTTGTTCCGGGTCTGCTCGCACCCACGTTAATCGCCGCAGCGATGGCCGGGCCGTTTGAGGAGGGCCAGGCTGCCTATCAGAGAAACGATTACGCAGCAGCGATTGAGCTACTGGCAACCATTGGCCGATCAAGGGGCGCCAATGCCCCCAGTTGGCGCACTGTACGCCTTTGGCTTGGGCGTGCCGGAAGGTCGGGGCAAAGTCTATCGCATGGTTAGAAAGCCGCAGAGCAAGGGATCGATCGCTACGTTATGGTCCAGTGTCGCGATGGAGTAGCCGCCAGGATGATGCCCGACCAGATCGCTGAGGCGCAGCGGATGGCGCGCGAATGGAAGCCGAAGTTAGTCCGGTCATCCTGGCGTCGCTCAGACACCCATTTCCGCTGCCGATCAGGCGAGGACCGCTGAGCACGGGCCCCGCGCGCCCAGAGCAACGCGCCTAAGTCCGATCGGCGTTCAAATCTCTCTCGCGCGCAGTTTTAATTATATCCGCGAGCTGTCGCCTCAGCGCCCGACCTTGTATCTGGTCTGGAGAATATCCTTCTCTCCTAATTGCTTTAACGATTTCGCCCAGTCCGGAAACTTGCCCCGATCTCGCCAATTGAAACGCGCGTTCCAGAGCGGTCACGTTTTTCCTGGCCGCAAGATCGGCAACATTGCCGACAAGATGGAATCAGAAATGATGTCGAAAGGATTCGCGGTAGCGAATGAGCGATCGAAAGGCGCGGTCGTAGCAGGCGCAAGCGCCTTCAACGACACGGCGGACATATCGCCTGTGCGATCGTTCCGTTGAATTTCAAAAACGATCCTCTGACCAATCTTGAGGTCACTCAGACCCGCGCCTTCAACGGCGGCCCTATCAACAAAAATATTGGGACCGCCATCGTCGGGATGAATGTATCCGCGGCCCTTTTCAAGGTTGAACCACCTGACTGTTCCGATCTTCATGGTCCGTCCTCGTCGATGTGTTGTCAATTCCCAATATGCGCCCACGTAAACCTGGCGGGCCTCCTTTTGTTCCAGGTGTTTCGTGGAGGCCGCCGGCCCAAACAATGACTTCACATCTCGAAACGGAACAATTCGACCTTGCCCCTAGAGCAACCAAGTGGCTAGCCGGGGATTGGTGAACGCGCGAGCGTAGGGCGCATTCGCTCAGCTCATCTTCCCGATCAGCAGCCCTATCAGGCCAGCAACGGCAACGGCGCCCCATGGGTTCCTCTTAATCCGCGCCTCGACATCGCCTTCCACGGCGGCGAACTTGTCCTGCGCGACCGCGGCCGACTGCGACAAGCTGTCCCCGGCGGCGCTCACTACGGCGGCCACCTGGTCGCGCGAAGAGGCGACCTGTTTCTGAGCGAGGTCGGAAACCGTTTGGGTTAGCCTTGCGATGTCGTCGCGTAGCCCGGACAGATCGGGAATTGAGCCGGAATCGGCCATTTGTTTCGCCGCATCCTTAGCGCCGCCCCAAGCCGTCTGGGCGCTGCCCGCAACCTGATCGTATGCGCCTCTGACCCCCGACGCTTTGTCGTCAGTTGCTGCGCCTACAAAGCTTTCGCCCTGGCCAACCGCGGAGCGGAGGCCGCCTTCGAATTTGTCCTTATTCATTTGAGCGTCTCCCGAAGAATGCATTGCGCTTCAGAAAACACAGGGCATGAGTCATCGTTCCCTTTAGAGCTAAGTGAATTTTCCGTAGGGCAGGCTTCTCATAAGCAAAGCGATTATTGCGCCACCACTGTGCGCGGTTGTGCTTATCACATCCCCATAACGTCGAGTATCGCAACGGTCCCCTCGGCGGTGCGGTGCGTTACCCAAATTCCACCAGCTTTGACCCAGTGTTTGCGGTGCTTGACGGTGTCGTCGATCAGGACGTCGCCACGCTGAGCATGCATCCATTTTTCGTTCGCCTGACAGCAGCGGACCTGGACCTCGGGACCGAGATGTTTGCTCACCCAGGCGCGTTTGACGGCGGGCGCCTCGGCAATCTCCTCTGGAACACCAGTCAGAACGATAGGCTGATAGCGCTCTATCCGGCCCCAAAGTAGTTGCAGGTCCGCCATGGGCGGAATGTTGAGGTGGAAGTCCTCGACCTGTCGCACGCCGGCCCAGTCGACATCGTCCTCCTCATCCGGCCTCCAGCCGAAGACGGCCTCGTAGTGGCCGGCGAAGTCGGCAAGAACACCGTCCATGTCGACGAAGAGCTGCACTACCCGAACGCCCCTTTTTCACCGGCCTAGGGCAGCCGTACGGCACGGAATTGGTGCGCTCTCGTCGAAATAGCAGATAGCGCAGATCCGGTGGTAGCCGTCGGCGACGATCAGCGGCAGACCTCTCGTCATGTCGCCTCGAATGAGCAGGATTGGCGCGAGCGGCTTGCCTTTGTTGATCCTTTTCAGATCGTCGTCCACGTGGGGCTCGTCGCGCGAGAGAAGCGGCAATTGGGCTGCGCGCAAAAGATCCTTCGCAGCGTGATCGACGAGCTTCGCCTTTTGGAGACCCGCTATCAGCGCTTTGGCTTGCGCGTCTGAATAGATAAGCGAAAGAAAATTCCCTGCCGCGTCGAAGTCGGAGGCCTCGCCCTTCTTCGTCCATTGGAGCTTCGGTTTGCTCATGTGCCGGTACCTTTCCTGAGGCTCTCGCCGGGTTGCTCATCGTTTGTGAACTCGACGCCCTTCGCCTCGAGGGCGCGGCGGATCGCCTTGGGCTCGTCGATCGTCGGCTTGCGAGCCGCGCCAATTTGACTGGGACAAATTTAAGAGACCGCGTGCGGCGAGAGACTAAGCTGGAGAGATCACCACGGTTCACTCTCTCCGCATTCAGAAGTAATCAGCGAACACCTTGGCTGCGACCAAGACCAGTAGACCGACGGCTATGCCAGCTAGCAAGAGGGTCTTCCGCCATTCGCGGTCTTCCTCGGGGCGGTGGCGTGGATTTCTCAACGAGATAGCTCGCTTCTGGTCATGAGCAGCCGCGGTTCAGACTCTCGCGCAGGCCTGGACGAGCGAGACGCGGCGGTGAAGCGGAGGGGTATGGCAGCACCTGTTCAAGGAAGGCGCGGCTTGCTGTCCAGGACTTCACGAACGAACTTCCACATTTCGTTTCCGTCCACGACTTTTCCGTCCAACTCGAATCCTTCTTCAAGCACGCGAACGTGCAAAACGAAGTCCAACCTTTGCCATCCAACCAGAATAAAGTCACTCGTTGCGGACGCGCGCCCCTACGGGCGACGGCGCGCTCAAAGTCCTTCTGGAGACCAACGCCGTCGATCTTCTCGTCACCGATATTGGCCTTGCCGATGATGTGACCGGCTGGGATGTCGCAGAAGCTTTCCGCACTTCCCGCCCCATGGCCCCAGTCATCTATGCATCCGGGGGCCCGAACAACGACGCGCGCCAGGTCCCAGGGATTGTCTTTCTGAGCAAGCCAGTCGGGATTTCACGCCTTTTGGGGGCCTGTCGTAGTCTTGTAAAAGGTGTCGAGGTCGATACTGCGCGGTTCAGTTCGACGCGGCGCGGTTGACCGTCCGAGCGCCTTCGCACTAGACGAAGCGTCCTATGCGCCTCAGCGCGCGATAATTTACTCGCGAAGGTCGTGCCACAGTTGGATGCAGGAAAGCCCAGTTTCGGGCGCGGAGATGGTCAGCATCTGACAGAGGCTCACGCCGCTAGGCACTATGCGGCGATCGTCGAATCATCAGACGACGCGATCCATCCTTTCCAAAGGTCTCAAGGTGTCATCATCAGCTGGAATCGCGCTGCCCAGCGGCTTTTTGGCTACACGGCCGAAGAGGCTGTCGGCAAGTCGATAACCATGCTTATTCCGACCGATCGGCTCGACGAAGAACCCGTGATCCTCGAACGTGTCCGTCGCGGTGAGAGGATCGAACATTATGAGACGATTCGTCAGCGCAAGGACGGGAGCCTCGTTGACATTTCCCTTACTGTGTCGCCGATCAAAAATGAAAAAGGCGAGGTCGTCGGCGCCTCGAAAATCGCGCGCGACATCACAGAGCTTAAGCGGGCGCGAGAGCGCCAAGAGCTTTTGCTTCGGGAGATGGACCATCGCGTCAAGAATCTGTTCGCGCTGGCGATCAGCGTTCTGAACTTGATGCGGCCGTTCGGCGGGGAGCGTCCCGGAAGTTGTTAGGTCAGCTGGTGATCGCCTCTCAGCCCTTGCCCGGGCGCATGCTTTAACTCTGTCGCACGGTCCGAAGGACTTTTCGCAAGCAGCAAAACCGGCAACCCTCCATACGCTCATCCAGGCAATAACTGCGCCGCACGACGCGCGTTTCGACTCGGACGGGTCCAGGTTTTCAGTCGTTGGTTGCGACATGGAGATTTCGGGCGCCGTGATTTCGAGCCTCGCGTTGCTGCTCCACGAGTTCGCGACGAACTCCACAAAATATGGCGCGCTTTCAGACACAGGCGGGCGAATCCAAATCCATTGTGAGAACCGCGGAGACACCATCGTCGTGACATGGACGTAGCGCGGGGGACCCACAGTCGTCCCCCGACGGGCAACACCGGCTTCGGTGATCTTCTCGTTCGCACCACGATTGCTGGGCTTGGAGGCGAAATCTCCCGGGATTGGAGGTCCGAAGGCCTCGTCATCCGCGTCTCTATGCCGCGCGAGCGCCTTGTGGCTTGAAAAGATCGGCCATGCCCAACATGGGACGCTGTCCAACGACACGCCCGCCGAGTCGCCCCGGCGGCCGTCTGCGTGCGGCGCGATCGATCAGGCGGCGCGCAGATTGTCGGCGGAAGACTTACCGGTCCTTCGATCCGCGACGAGGTCATAAGAGACCTTCTGTCCATCGTTTAGGGTGGGCATCCCGGCGCGCTCGACGGCGCTGATATGCACGAAAACATCCTTGCTGCCGTCATCCGGCTGGATAAAGCCAAAGCCCTTCGTGGCGTTGAACCACTTCACTGTTCCTTGCGGCATGAGACACTTCTTTCCGGTTAAAGCAGGCCGCGCGATTGAGCGGCCAGGTGAGAGAGATCGAGATTTTGGAAGAAGGTCGTCAGTCCGACGCGTCGCGCGCGCGAGGCCAAGTCGTCCGGCCCAAAATCGATTGCGTAAGAATAGTCGGTGCAGACGTTCTGAACAAGGCTCAGCGGTCGACTCCTGGCGCTGGCGTTCTAGAGCAGACTCCGATCAACCGGTATCATATCCGCAGGCCTCAAAGTAATTTATGCATTCGGCCGGGTTGAAGATATCGGCGCAGGCGTCGAGGGCGCTTAGCAAGGCCGCGACGGTTCGTTCGGCGATTTTGCGCAGGAACGCCTTGAGCTTGGAGTAGGCCTTTTCGATCGGGCTCAGGTCGGGGCTGTAGGGCGGCAGATATCGCAGTTCGGCTTCGGCCGCCTTTATCAGTTGCTCGACTCTGGGTCCCTTGTGGCTCGACAGATTGTCCATCACGACGATGTCGCCTCTCGATAGGGTGGGGACGAGACATTTTTCCACCCATTCCTCAAACGCCGCTGCATTGATTGGCCGGTCGAAGGCCTTTTGCGCCACGAGGCCGCGAAGGCGCAGGCCGGCAACCAGCGTAACCGTCTTATAGTGGCCGTGTGGAATGGCGGCGCGCAACCTTCGGCCGCGCCGAGAGCGGCCGCGGGTGCGCGCCATATTCGTCGACGCGCCGGTCTCGTCGATGAACACCAGGCGGGTCGGATCGAGATCGAGTTGCCCGGCAAACCAATCGCGGCGCTGTTTCAGAACGTCAGGGCGTTGCTGCTCCTCGGCGTGCGCAGACTTTTTTTAAACGTGATCTCATGGCGATCGAAAAAGCGCCACAGCACCGACGACGAGAAATGCTCGCCGCAATTGGCGATCAGGCGATCCTGTATCTCCAGCAGCGTCATGTCCGGTCGCCGGCAAATGAGACCAAGCAGATAGTCGCGATGGGCCTCTATGCGACCGGACCGACGGTCTCCCCCGCTCGGAGACGGCGAGATCTCACCTTTGGCTTTGAAGCGCGCCACCCAGCGCACGGCGCTGGCGATGCTGACCCCAAATCGCCTCGCCGCCGCGTTGCGCGACATGCCCCCTTCCACCACCGCACCTACAACGCGTTTGCGAAGATCGTCGGAAAGCGCCATCCCCGCCGCCCCCTTCGCGCGGCGACAATCTTCAAGCAGATCAAAGCTGATTCGGGAATCCCTCACCACGATTCATTTCGCTCGGATACCGCTCTAACGGGGCCAGAAGAGCAGCCTGCCAGGCCCGCATTCCGGCCCTAGCTCCCGCATAACCCAAGGCCCCGAAGGCCGCCAGCGGGCTTCCTGGGCCGTCCTGACTCGACTCGCATCTATCCTTGCATTGGGCAAATGCTTGCGCGCGCCGGGTTGGGGCGGTGATCGAACAATGCTGAGGTTTTTGGCAACAATCGCAGCCATATTGTGGATCGTGGTCGGAGCCGTGGAAATTGTATCACTGGCCCCGCCGCCCGGTGAACCTCCAGTACATAGTGAAAACGAAGCCCAGCACAATTAGCGTCGCATAAAACACAGGTCCCCCTTTATACGCTCGCTCGTCGTCGGGACCTTTGCAGCGCAAATCCGGTGACTGAGCCGCCCAGCGCCTACCACGAGGCGGGACACGTCGTGGCGGCGTTCGCGCAGGGCGTAGCCGTTCGGCTACGATATCCTCAATTACCGCGAAACGGCTCCCAGTGAGTTAGGCGCGCCGATCGCTGCCGCCCCGATGATAGGCTCCAACAGGGGCCTGAGATCATCGGCGTTGGCAAATCCTCTTTCTTCATGTTTAAGGATCACGTCGCTATAGGCCGCGCATCCGCTCGAGCTCACCGACGAAAGCCCGGTCTAGCCAAATGCGGACCATTCCGTCCAGGCTCAGTATCGAGCGTGGTTGGCCGCATGATCTTGAGCGCCTTGAACGCGGCCGGCGTGACGGTGATTGCGATCATGCCGCCCAACCGGGCCGTCAGCCCACTTGTTCCAGCGTCGCCAGGGCGCGGCAGGGCTCCCCGTCGCCCCCTTCGTGGTCACTGTAGGCAATTCCCGGCGGAGGATCCTTAAGCAGCGTGGCCAAGCGCTGCTTGCGTTCGAGAAGCGGCAAGCGTGCGACGTTTTTGCCGTCCAGCTCGAGCAGGTCAAAGGCGAAATAAGTCAGATGCCCGCCGCCGCTGTCAGAAACCTGTTGCATGATTTCGAACGACGTCACGCCGTCCGGCCGAACGCCACAAAGCTCCCCGTCGATATAAGCGGTCTTAACCTTGAGCTTCGCGAAGGCTGCCGCTGTCGTTGCATATTTGTCTGTCCAGTCGAGTCCGGATCGTGTCAGGAGTTTCACATGGTCCTTTTCGATCCGGGCGGCCATCCGATAGCCGTCAAATTTGATCTCGTGCACCCATTGCGGGCCGCTCGGCGCACTCGTCGCAAGCTTGGAGAACTGCGGCTCTATCCAACGCGCCGACGCCACTCGTAGCCTCTTTTGACCTTAACAGAACAAAAGATGAACATTGGCCGATGGACGATCAAGATCGCCTCGCCCTCTACCCCTTCGTGATTCTTAAGGGTGGCCTGCGGGGTCTGCCCGCGCAAGGGCGCCTATCGCCTCCCGCGCCTCGCCGCGAAATTCGGCCCGGAAATAGGCCTCCGCGATCTCCTCGATCGATTCTCCTACGACTGCCTCTGGCGGGCGGAGGCGCGGGACAAGCACGGCGTATCAAGCCGCGGCGTCTATCTGCCACGGCCACCGGCTCGAGCAGCCGTTGAAGCCCAGGGCGATACCAGCGGCGAACAGGTTCACGATCGTCGTCCAGGAAGGGCGACGACCTGAGCCAGGAGAGAATTCTTTGCCAACGCCCTTGCAGGCCGCCCATCCTCTCACCAGCTGTAGGCCATCCAACCAGATGGAATACCGAAATGGCAGACGTTCAAGAGCTACGACCGAAGACTCCCGACAGCGAAAAAATAACGGTGAACCTGGGCTTCATCGATCTCGGACGCGTGGACCTCATGGTTCGCGACGGCTTCTACGCCAATCGGGCCGACTTCATTCGCACGGCGATTCGAAACCAGCTCGAACGGCAGGACGACGCAGTCCGTCAATCTGTGGCGCGCAGACAGCTCAAACTTGGGCTGTCGCACTACACGCGACAGGATCTTGAGGCGGCCCGCGATTCTGGGACACCCCTCCACATCCAGATTCTCGGCCTCGCTACCATCGCAAACGATGTTACGCCTGAACTAGCCCGCGCCGCCATCGCATCCGTGCAGGTCCTCGGCGCCTTCCAGGCCAGCCCCGCTGTCAAGGCGGCGCTAGCCGACCGCACCACCTGAACACCTCACCAAACCGGCCCCCCCGCCAGGCATCCCGCCTGTATCGACGTCAGTCACGAAGGCAGAATCATGAACGCGTTCTCGAAGATCGACATGGGCGAAGTCACCCGCCTCACACAGGCCGGCAAGCTCGCCGAGGCGAT
>Ga0206839_1225_pt1 | contig 10498 bp, 7 predicted proteins | sample Alteio_BWOrgCont_27_FD_152883 | JGI IMG/M metagenome (GOLD analysis project Ga0206839, IMG submission 152883) | Enriched cells from forest soil in Barre Woods Harvard Forest LTER site, Petersham, Massachusetts, United States -... | ecosystem: Environmental > Terrestrial > Soil > Temperate forest > O... | reverse complement strand
TGGCGTGGGGTCGTTGGAACCAAGAACTCGGCGCGTTGGCGGGCCTATCCTACAACGATGCGCAGGCTGAGAAAATGACCGTCTATGGCAATCACGCCGTCTTGCGCGCCAAGGCTATAATTATGAAATGTGCAAGTGGTCAAAGCGATGTATATTTTTCTGGCTTGGGTGTCGTGGTTGCCGTCGTCGTTTTGCTTCTTGGCGCGCTTGTCGTGTTTGCGCTCGTTTTTATATGTTGTTGTGACGGTCGCGTTCGATTGGCGCGTTTGTGTCGATCTCTTGGATGCGTAAAGCAACCCGTCGCGTCCGTTCCCGTGTCTGTCGGATGCGAAATGATTGACGAGCAACCATTCCTTACGAGCGATACACCGTTGCCGTCTACATCCTCTGTCTCTTTGCAGCTCGGTTGAGGTTAACGTGGTCAGATGTTGACGTGTTCACCGGAAAGGGTTTGGGTTTTTGTTTGACAGAACGTTAATCCGTATGTAGCACACAGTCAAGGCGGATTCCCAAAATACTACGTTTGTTGTGAGACACGCCGCCGTCTTCCATGAGCGATCAAGCGTATTTCTTCCTTACGAATGCGATCAAACGGGTGTTTGACATTGCGTACTTTGTACTTGTAGCGATCTCGAATGAATGATAATTTTATTGTATGTGCACTGTTGCACACGTTTATAAATTCAGCGTTTTCCCTTAACTCATCGCAAGAGGTTTTTTTAAAAAAGAAGCAAGACTGTTGATGAAGGGTGCATTGCCTGCACATGTCATTTCTCGTTATGCAAGTGTAATGAATACCGGGAGCGCGGTGGGGCAAGCAAAGTTTGTCCCATCCAAACCAATTCCCATTCCTCCCGCGCGTCGAGGACCGTCAAAACATGAATCGCAATCGCCATTGAACTTGACCACGCATGTGACGACTGCAAAAGGATCATCATTGAACGCGAGTGTTCCGCAATCATATGAGGCGGCATGGCCAGAGTCAGATCCACAGGAGCAGGCCAGTTGGTTGTTGCAGCGCGAGATCTTGCACAAAATTGCCCAAATTGTAGTCAGGAGCTCTGCAGAATGGAATGAAAGATGCAAAAACGCTGTCGCCATTGTCGATCAGCGAGACCCGGCTGACTCTGTTGATGCCGAGCATTCTGTCGGGAGTGCAAATGTCATGGTGTGCTCCCAAGTGGAAATTAAGAGTGACGCCAACAATGCCAACGCGAACGCGAATGCGAATGCGAATGTGGATGTGTATGCTAGTGGTAAGCCAGATCAAAAAACCAACAAGTGGTTCGGCCTTCTTACCCAGGAAGACGCCAATGTACGACAAACGGTCGCGTCTGTTTTGCACGATCAACAAAAAAGTGCCGCCGCACAACTGTGTCTGACAATCGACATATCTTTGCCGCATTCAAATCCGAGCGGTAAAGTTGCTCACCCACCAGGTAACGGGGTGCGCCGCTCCAACGTCTTGTTGGAACGATGGATCCTGATATCCACACGCGTTAATGACGCGACCGAGTCAGGATCGCGATTTGGATCCAGTGGAACAGCGTACCCTACGAGTTCCAATGTCACTAACAGCGGCACACCACATACTACCGCTAGCTACAACGCGGGTAGTACGCGGCTCAAAAACGGCACCAAAAAGATCGGGCTCAGCGGTTACCAACGGATGGGGATAGTGCTGCGAAGTATTTATTCGTTTCTTCTGTTGTTACCGCGACACGCATGGATCCAGGCACAAAGGCGGCGGCTAGACAAGAGTCAAGGGATGGGCCAGTGGAAACCAACGGGACCGCTATTTCAAACGCAAATGTGTGCGACAACGTCTCAAACAGATTCTGTTTTTGACGATTCACCCATACACAAGTCATTTGCCGTTTCTGGCAACGGCGTTGATCTGCAATGCGTTGTGTGCTACCGCTCTTCTATTCCCGAACAAATAGAAGCGAGTAGCGACAAGTTGCGCGTTGGAATCCCCGCCGTAAACCAAGGTACGACAGGTTCTGTGATTGTTTCACAATCGAGAATACTCACAGCGCGTATCGACGACGATTACTTTGGTTGTCATCGTGCATCGTCTGCGCATGCTCATACCGATGATGGGCTGCGGCGAATGCGTTTAAATTCGATCCACAGCAGTCCGGATGCGGTCGTAACGGTTCCACTGTCGCTATCGCCATCGCCATCATCTGACCAAGTCGCACATGCTCTCAGGACAACGGTTGAACATTTGTTTGTCCAACAACAGATCGCTCCTGCTGCTACTGCATCTGTCCCTTCTTCTTCTCCTGCTTTTGGTTTTGGTTTTGGTGTTGCTTCTACTTCTACTATTGATCCATCGTTGGTTTCTGTGCCAACTTCATTCACCCAAACAACACCAACACCGGCTGCATATCGTGCGTCATCCAGTTTGGTGGCGGGCGCACTATCGTTGCCAACATTCCTCAAGCCGAGCACTGTAGTGAACGCTTTACCGCTAGTACAAGTGAGCGAAAAAAATACGCCAGTACGCAACGCAGCACCAAGACAAAGGCAAGTCTTGGCTTTGGGAGATGCACACAAAAACGCCATAATCACACCGCCGGATGTGCCTTCACCGTTCTTGCGGTCCGCGCGCCCCTCGACCGCAATGGTATCGTCTATTTCCCCATCGCCGCTTGCCTTTGTGGACGAAGGCGCTTGGGATGGTACGGGCGATACTAATGCATGTAACGACGGAGTGGACGCCGTGGCGCGTGAGGCGCGCGATGGTGCGTATCCAAGTCCTGTCTTGCGATCATCAACAGGAAGCGAGAGCATAATGGACAATGACGCAAGTTTGGGATTGTTCTTGGACCGGTTGCATCACATGCCGCGACTACACCTATTCACCCACAATACTCCGGCAGGAGACGATACGTAAAAGAAGGGGTGTAACCACCCCTTTGAACCCTCCGTACGTCACGACGCGCCGACTCCTCCTTTGGGGTGTCGCAAGCAATCTATAAATGCTATGTTAAAACGTTTCCATAGGCAATAGTTTAGTTTGACATTTTACATAGAACGTTGATTGGGCACAATTACCAACAAGTGCAAGACACGGTTAGATAGCAATGCTCCATGATACATGACCACAAGTAAACTGCAAACGTGCGTTAGCGCTTCGCGGCGCCAGGCTCCCTCGCAACGAATAAGCAGCGCTCGAGTATGAGTGCGGACTCATGGGGCACACATGTTTTTTTGGCGCTCATCACCATACCGTTGCGACGATATGTGTAGTGTTCACCAAGATATGGATAGACAAACGCAAGCGCCTGCCTCTACCGAGAACAAGTCCATCGTGAACGCATCGCCACTGCCGCCTCGATTTCCTATTCCTCCTTTCCGTGTCGGATGCGGCAAGTATTTTGTCCGAGTACCAGGCCCGCGACGACGCAAAACGCCCAGTTCAACGTCCCAAGATGTGAATGGGCGTGCGATAAAACGGTCTCGAATTGACTCACAACAGTCCTCTGCTCTGCTGTTCAACAAAAGCCATGTCGCAACCAAAAGATCAGATTTCGATGTTGGTAACGGGACGATTACAAGTGCAAGCGTTAGCGCGAATACATATACGAACACAACTACTCCAACTAATGGCGTGGCTTGGCCTCCATGGCACATTCGCAAAGCGATTTTCGAGTTCTACTCGCGACCGCCCGTCCAAATGACGAGGCCAGTGGTTGGCACTCCACGTTGCATTTTGTACGAACTGGCATCTCGCACCTCACGATTTCGATCACTACGAGATCAGGACCCCGATGGCAGTCTCGGTCTATATGAGAGGCGGCAACGCGGTCCAACTTGGCACAAGGAGCGATTGGGTCATCTAACGGGATCGAGACTGCTCGAAGCGTGCGGCTTGTTTGGTTTGGAAAAAATGCGACAAGTGTATTTCGAAGTGTACGATCCTGACCATCCCGAGTAACTGACTCTTTTGTGAGCTTTATCCTACCTACCTACCTACCCACCTCGTCCACCTTGCAAACACTTGTTCAAAAGAATCAACATCTCATCATTCTGTTTGTTTTTGTCTCGTTGTTTGGTGTGCAGATGCGTCAAGCGATTCAGCGATTCACAACCGTCGTCCAACGCGCAAACCGTGGCCAAAGTGCCATCAGTCGCACAGTCTGATATTACCGGACCCGACGCTAATGCACTAAATCCAACACCGGCAACCGCGGCTCAATCGTCATCGGTCGTTGCACCATTCGCTAACCAAACGGCAACAAAGTTAGGATCAGCGTCCGACGCGGAAAGGTCATTGCAAATCGAATCATCAAACGGGGATATCATACTCGCGCCCGACGCACCTGCTCCCATCATTGCATCGCAACAACCACCACCATCCTCATTTACCACGGCTGCATTGGATCAATCGGTAATGTCTAATCAGATGCGATCGTCACTCGAAACATCCGAGTCAGCAACAATGCCCAACGTGCTATCATTGTCTGCCTCGGCATCAACACCGTCGTTACCGGCGTCGGCAAGTACCAACGCTCCTCTCGATGACCAGACTCGCCTGGACAGACTCACCAAAGGATCGCGCGAGTGGTTCGAGTTGGCGGAATCGCTTCGGTCGCGTGAGAGTATGGCTTGGGGCGTGGAGCACGAGGATGATGCCGTCGCTACGTTTTTGCATCATCTAGGCGACACGTTCGATATCGAGTTGTTTGAAAGTCCACTTTGTAAGCCTCAACTGCCACGTGACCTTGTCGACACGGTCTTTGACACGCACCGCCAATTGTACCCCGATGGCGGTTGGGACTTTAAGAAGGACTGGTTTGCATGGCAAGACATGCTACGAGACAGTCCAGATGCGACCGGAATCGAGCACAGCACGGGCCTAGCATTTGCGCTAGAAGTCAAGGCGCCCTACCATGACAGAATGCCCGAACCATACAAGAAACCGAAATGGTACCAAGCTCCGCAACAGCAAAGTCACACACTGATCGATGCTCCAACGTCTTTGCGCCCTGTATCGAATGCATCTGATGCGTTTGGCAATCGCGATTATATGTCCACTGACAAATCAGCGACAACAACAAACGCCATAACATCTCCTGCCATCCGCGCAAGAACGAATGCGTGCGCAAGTAATTCAAATACGGTGAGCAATCAGGCAACGGGAGTAGTACCGGATGGAAAAAGCAATGCAAAGACAACAAGCAAACTATTGATCTCACATTGCTACTTGGTATCGTGGGGCCCGCTCAAGACCAAGATTTGGAAAATGAAGCGTGACCTTGCATTTTGGCGCTTGGCTTTGCCTCTGCTCATGTACCTACACAAGCACGGTATGGAACGCACGCCACCAACGGCCGTATTCGACTCGAAACTCGTGAGCGCACTGAAGCGGTACTGCACCCAAAACGCAGAGAGCGCCGAGTACATTGGCGAATACGATTCTGTTTACAAGGGGTGAACCACTTGTGGAACCCCGTCGGGTGAAATGCGTGAGAAACCCTTGTGAAACCAGGCAGTGTGAAGCCCTTGCGAAACCCTGTCATGTGTTTCCACCGTTACGCAATACCCTTATGATGAATAAAGCTTACTGCCCCTGTATTTTTGCTTTCACCACAATCCAACATGCATTTGAAGAGTACAAGCGTGAATGGCGCCAGTGTTGTCCTTCAATTCTTTGATCCATATATTTGAATGCTGCGCCAACGCGCCACTATTAGTAAGCAATAATTACACATGTGTTGCGAGTGTGTCGTAAAAAACGTCAAACAACCACGTCTATCGCATACGCGCTTCCCTACACTATTATTATCTTGCGGCACATAACGTGACATTGAAAAATACCCAAACGCTCGCAAATATCAATACCGTAACCTTATCATGACCACGAGCGCGTTTACACCGCGAAAACGACGGGTCGACGCCGAGACGGCTCCTCCAACAGCACAGCAACGGCAAGCAGTGACAAATGCAATCACACTGCTCGGAGAGACCGTATCATCACCATCCTTCCCAGAGCATGTACTGCGTCGCGTGTGCCGTACTAATCGCTCATCATCAAGTCAAGCGAATCACATACGACGTCCAAACTGCCCATCAAGTAATACGAATCAATCAACTCAGCCTAATCCCACAAGTCAAACGAATCAAACGCACCAAGTAAACGACAACAACAACCGGGATAAGCGAATGATACTACTGCTTCGATGGTCGTCTATTCGCGGATTGGAGGATGCGGTCGCAAAATTGAATAGATCCACCAACAACCACGTCATGATTGACGACAGCGTAGTGGAACGTTTTATGAAGCAAGTCAATGTCATGGTAGGCATAACTGAAACCCATTTTGTGGACAAGGCGTTGACCACCTTGACGACATCGACGTCCGGCCTCGGTATCGATCAGACAGCTGTGGACACATTCCGCCGCTCGGAAGGCGGCATATTGTGTTGGAACGAAGTCAAGTATAATGAACACGATGACTACATTCGAGCGAGTTTTGTGGTAAAACCATGCCCTGGAGACAAATCTATTCGTGACTTGTTCGCAGAAAGCATCCCCGGTGGTTCCGCATCGTTTGATGCACTACGGGATTTTGTTTTGGAAGAACCCGAGTCCGCGGATGATGGTATTCCGGCGTCTGACATGGCGCAAAAGATACTGCCCGAACTCGAGCGTACCGGTTGCCGAGTGTGTCACGTCAGCTGCGGCAAATTATGCAGCAAATGTGGCGTCGCCAAGTATTGTTCCGTGGAACATTAAACGCAAGACTGGCCCACCCACAGGACATGGTGCAAATTCGAAAAGACAATGGTCCATTCACTTCGCTTATCCGCAGACAATATGTTACACTAGCATACCAAATTGTCATACCGAACATTCGGCACGCAGTGCTCTCACGGTACCGGATAAAGAAGTACCGAATTGCTTCCATTTATCATACTGTAGCATATACGTCGGCCTTGGCAACCTGTAGACACTTGGTCAGGCGATGTTTGCATTTGAACCGCTGTGCGACGTACGTTACTGCGCTGCTGCTGTGACGACACACAGTGTTTTTATGAATGCGAAAAGCCATTAGCCATTAGTTAACCGTCTCACAAACTGTTTCTGCTTGCGTTAATGCCGCAATACACGTTGTACAAAAAAAAACTTGCCCGGGCTTGGATTCGAACCAAGGCCTCCATTCACGATCAAATGGAATCATACCCCTAGACTACACCGGACTTGATTACATCCGTCTTGATATTGAATTTGTTGGTATGCCACACATTACCAATGTCACTGTCACATCGAAGCAATTCGGTATTTCCTATTTCCCTAGCAGCCCGATGTTACAAAATTCGGTTACTCCCAGCAATACGTTCCCGCAACGTGTGCGTTTGATGTTATCGTTTGGACGTTCGTTCGAAAAGATTGCGTCCAGTGAGCGTTCCAATGCGCTTCATTCAACAAAATTACATGCCCACTGCGCGTTTCAAGCGACTTCGTCTCCAAAGGGATCACGCCCAGTGGGGGGTTTGAAGGGGGCTTGCCCCCTTTATTTGGCACTCGATGCGCAACTTGTCACCAGGCGCATCCAAGCCGTTGAGTAAATGGTCAGCATACTTGAAAAACGCAGCCCTACGTTCCGGGCTTGCCAAAGCCACGCATCGTTGTCGGTCGTCATCAGGTGGACAGATAAATCGCAGCAAGCGTAGTTGCGGTACGAGTTGCAAGTCTCGCATGTGTTTGAGTGCCAACATATATTGGTCCTGATCCGGAAGCGACCAACAACGCGTCAAGTCAACACACAGCATCTCCAAAAATGACCACGGAATCATGGCTACACGGTTCACATCGTCCAACAAGCAGCTTAAATCATCCACGACAAGCGTGCGCAAATGCGAAGCCAGTTCTAGTTGCATACACTCGAGCGATATCGATAGAGTTTTGAAGGAGACGGGGCGCAAAATGCGACAGCACGTTAACGCTGTCACGTTTGGGCAGGCAGTAAAGATGGCGTTTAAAGTTTCGACGCTGGTCAGCATGGTGCGCAAGCAAAGCGTTTGAAGAGTTGGTGGTAGTTTGGTAAGTGGTTTTTTGGTTGGCGCATACACTTCGGACCAATCAGTGAAAACGTCCTTGGCACGTTGAGCGGGAGCCACATATTTTGAATGTACCAAGATGCTTTGCTGTGGATGTGGCACAGCTATTTCATATTCGTCCGATTCGGAATGCCATCGAACGACCTGCATACATATTACAATTGTCACAAATCAAGCGTTGGCGACGCAACAAGGACAAAGTGCTAACTGTTCCCCAAGTGTTGTAGGATTGCGGCATTGCAGCCAGGCCGTGAATACCGACCGCAATACTGACATCTTGTCCTGGCAGAAACCGGGGTTCTTCCTTTCCAACCACGCTACCCTGATTACCCGAATAAATACGCGGGCGGTGCTGAAACATGCAACATACGTACAAACAAACGAATATCATTCAAACGCCCAATCCATATACGTGTCGGTAATGCAAGAGTAAGAATGGTCGAGATCAAGGCGCAGAGCTGTGAAATTGTTGTTACGCAACCTCGCACAAAAAAATGCACTGCTAGTCGCACACATCACGCACAAATGCACACTTACAATCAGTTCGACAGGCTTATAGACCATTATTGACTCGGGTCGCAGATTGGTCGCCATATCACCATCGCAAAAATGTACTGTGTATGTATCATTACTTGTATCGTGCGCGGTCACCTACGTGCACACCATGTACTTGAGTTAAGTCCCGAGAAGATAACGGCGCTGATTGGCAATTTGGAATGTGCAAGATGGAGCATGGAACAAACAGAAAAAGGTTAGACACACCTCTCCTTTGTACCACTCGGCGTTATTGGACCATGTAACATATGCGTGATCGCCAATCTTGATATGCTTCTACAGTACAAATAGTAGCATTAAGTGCACACAGTACGCGGTTGGACGATTTTGCGGCGCGCACACATCAGGAACAAGGTAATCAAGAGTTCAACAGTTCAAGGGGATATAGCGTTCGTGGCTCAGCCATTAAGCAACGCGTTCGAGACAAAGTGTGTAGACATCAAGGTAGCCCTTACCGAAACTTGGCACAAATCGGAACACGGGGAACTCTTGCGTGCAGTGCCGTCGAGTGAGAGACTTTGCAGTTTGTGACATGAAGCCAAACCAAGAAATATATCACTCAACGGCGCCAGTAGTGGATGGAGTTCAACGGACAGAAGCCCAGTAAAGGCACCAAACGGAATAAGTTTGCGCATGCCACGCCCTGGCGCGACGCTAGCAATGAGCCGCAAACGTTTTAACGCGATCTGTTGACGTAATGTACTTGAGAGAACTTTAAAATCACATTGCCAAAGCAATCGGCACGACAAATCACAATCAAAACGCTGCAACCGCGGCCACACCCCTCTAGCGAATTTGTCGCGCTGCCATCGAGTCACGACAGAAACGCGAATTGTTTCTTGCGTTGTGAGAAAGGACACTAGAATGGTCCAAATATCGCCAAACACTCGCTCCATTTACTGTTGTAACAAATGTACTACTGCTAGACCGCTCGAGCGCACCATCTGGAAACATGTTTGCGGATGTTGCGCTTTGAGTACGTTCTTATGCTCGCGTTAGATTCTCCGCTTGCTTGCAGAAAAGAACGCGTTTGCATTGACGCCAATAAGATTACTCTAACCGCCCAGTGTGTCGTACCGAATATTCGGTAACAAATCGGTACACTGTGATTTTAGCCGGATACCGAAATCCAAATTGTTGTTCCGGCTGTGCGAAACACGTAAAAAAGTGGAGCTTTCGAGTGCTCACGGCGCGGCGCGTGCGATAAACGTTGTCAAATCGATAAAATCAATGTTATTCCTTGCAAAATATTTGCCTTTTCTCTTCATTACATCTTGTACTTGATGTGTTTTAGATCATTTACGCGCGCACGCGTCTCTATATATGGATCATTTAACGTGAGACGCCCGACTTGCTCGCTTGGTCGTATAGCATATGGCTAGCTCATTTACCATTTGTGATGCGTGCGACTGACCGTACGATAACCGTCGTACGGGTAGCCGGCACCACCGCGAGACGTCGAAAGACGCATGGGGATGTGTCGCGATTGTGACAAACGCAATGGCTGATGGCGACTGACGGTACGTGAACCGTCGTACTCTCGCCACTGACCGCGAGACGAATCCGAAAGACGCATTGGGATGTGACGAATGCCACTTCACACCCAACAGCCACAAGTGTGTCCGTTACCCGAATGCACAACCCCGTCCTCCGATGCTCGGCTACGTCGCCAAGCAAGAGCGCAAGCAAAGAAAGCCACGCGCGGCTGGTGCAGCACCCAAAAAGCCGCGTGCATCCAAGTCAAAGGCCGCGGTCGCGGTTGCTGCCCCGGCATCACGTTCATCGGGCTCAACTGCGTCCAAATCAAAAGCCAAGTCAACCAGAACCAAGTCGGTCGCGGCACCAGTCCCCACGGGCCGAATCACGCGATC
>Ga0206839_1224_pt1 | contig 10598 bp, 9 predicted proteins | sample Alteio_BWOrgCont_27_FD_152883 | JGI IMG/M metagenome (GOLD analysis project Ga0206839, IMG submission 152883) | Enriched cells from forest soil in Barre Woods Harvard Forest LTER site, Petersham, Massachusetts, United States -... | ecosystem: Environmental > Terrestrial > Soil > Temperate forest > O... | reverse complement strand
ATGAACGAGTTGCCACCCGATATGCTGACATCAAAATCGGCAATCGCGGGCTTGACTGTCAACCATGCACTTTCGCTGATTGAATTCAAATCATAGCGGTCTTCCTCATTTGCTTCACTAGCATCGGCACCGGCACTATCACCAGCATCCGCATCCGCATTTGGCCCAGCAACGGTATTGCCACGGCCCGATTTAGTGACATCATGATCATCCTTGGTGTCCATAGCCAACGAGTCAACGTCTGCCCGAGATGATGACAAGGCAGATGATTGGAGCTTTTTTTCGACAAAGGCCTTGGTGTCACGTTCAAACGCGGTGTGGTCCAACGCGTTGTTGAGTCGGAAACCAAAATGGTAAAAAGGATAGGCAGACATTCCGTTGCAAGTTAAGGCCAGGGGCTTCGGCGTTTCGAATCGGAAGGATCCATCCAAGGATGCATCGAGTGGACCTTCGCACGATTGCACCGCTCCCTTGAGAGACCACGACACGGTCTTGTTGAACGGCAAAAGCGCATCCAAACGGAATCGCAACACACATCGAGGATCCGTTCCCTCGGCTGGTTCACTTAATCCATCGGGGTCCGCCACAGGCACGGGCTTCACGTGAACAACTTTCTTCTTGTCCCCATCACCGGCCTTTGGAACTCGACTCGAATCATCCTTGTCTTCCACCAGTTCCGGCAACGTCGACGACTTATTTTCAGGCCATGGGACAAGGCGAGGTTTTGGGCATCGGCAAGGCAGTTTCAAAATGACGGAACACAAGGGCAGATGAACAGAAACAAGCGACAATGCATCTTGAACAACGACGGGTTGATTGAACAGAACTGATAACAAGTCACGATAACACGAAGGAATAAATATCAATCAACATAAACACGAACGAGCCAAACACAATACAATCAATGAAGCAAGTACCTTGGAACAGTGGATTCACTCCCGCAGTCTTTTCATATTCGCGTCCCCAATAAGACTTGGTAAAGGTTGGATGCGCTTCCACAATGGCAGGCAGCGCGGTAGTGAAAGTAAACTCAACATCCTTTGGCAACACCGCTTCGACGGGAACAACGCCGAGTGACTTGGTTTGTGCAGGAATTCGCACGGTGAACTTGGTGGAACGGGGAAATCGCCGGCCGTCCTTTCGGCGGTACACCAGGATTGACACATCATCCCAGGTCCACTCCGCGCCTTCCACCGTAGGTTCAATGGTAACATCCACTCTCTTTTCCTCGACACGTCCCAACGGTATCATGGGTTTGGAGAATACAATGGTGATACAATCAACTGAATCGGTCAGTACACCGTTTGGACTGTGTCGAACAATCTTGAGCTCAGGAACGCCAGGAACATAAGACGAGTCTTTGTGGTCTCGCTTGTCAGCTTGGTTGGTCAGGTCTGTGCTCTCGTCCACTTTGGGTGGAAATGACACCAATTCGACATGCCTTTCACGCACGGGACGTTTGTCCAATTCTTGATAACGCCTTTCGAGACCCGTCTCTTCATTGCCGCTCTTACCCTCGCCTTTGCAGTCGTCTGGCCACACAGGTTTGCCCAAACGCGCCAGGCATTCCGCTTCTTCGGCCAAAGTGGAACGCTCAGGTTCGGGCTCTGCCGCGTTGCCAGATAAAGTAACCTCCTTCTCCTGAGTGATACCACCAACATGGCTTACATCTACATACATGCAAATGGTAAAAACATTTGTCCAACAGATGCTGTTGTGGTGGTTCATTGAGTTCTTGGCACTTCATGCGCGAGTTTGAATGCAAATGCGTAATGTCGAGGCATATGCTACAAATAATGCTTACCGATAAACGAATCCGAGGCGTTCGCGTCCAGGAGCTAAAAAAGCACCAAAGATAACAAACGATCTATGCAAGCGTCAAAGAACATCAAATCAAACCTGCACAAAAGGCGTAGCCATATTTATACGATTTGACGATTGCAAAACAAGTATAAACGTGTGTGAAATTTTCAATTTGGTGCCTCGCGTTTCTAATCCGTGTCTCCTAATCGTTGCGTTTTGTGGCGAAAGCCATTTTATAAGTTCAAACGAATATGATCGAAGAGAAGACAATCATTGTGCCTTTAACCAAGTCAGTCGATTCCGTGGAAGCACATGCCGTGGATTGTTCCACGTGTATTAACGTCAAGGACGCTAATGTATGTATTCTCGTAATTGTGTGCTACGTAATCTCGCATTTTGACCCATTCGTGCTAACGTACCTTCGTGCCTTGATGTGTTGTGTTTGTGCATTACCGTGTCCTATGCTGCAGCAAATTCCAAGCCAACAGGAGCAGGATCGCGCTAAATCCATCGTTGCTGCTCCGTTATGGGACAAGGGTATCGCGAGTCCGCAGGGTTTGCGCGTGCAAATTCATCATTCTTCACAATTTTTTTGGATTGCCAGGTTTATTTACTTTCGTGATCTACGCTGACTTGTCGGTCGACATTGCATATGACACGGTTGTGCGCATTTTGACCAACTACAAACTGAATGTCAAGGTGCACGACGTGAAAAGAGTGCAAAATCGAGTCATCATTAATGGAACCGGTCAATTTCAGAAGTAAGTAATAGTAATAATTATGTCTTGCACATCTCTCCTCTCTCGCGTCTATTTGTTCTTTGTTGCTCTTCTGATGATGTGGGCTTTGTACAGCATTATGCGTGCTTGCGCAGAGGATTGGATTGAATGGATCGAAGAGAGTAGCGGCAAGATTGTTTTGATGGATTAGCGTAATATATATGATATGATATGATTGGTGTTGCGTTGCGTGTATGGATGCGTGTATTGAAGCTTTTTCAAATGAGTCTTAAGAGTCAGGGTAAAGGATTTTAGCCAAGACATTGAAACACCCACAATTGGGTTATTGGGCTATTGGGCTAGGTACGTACGTACGTACGAACAAAAACAACACTCGAATGAATCAAAAGAAATCACCAACTAACGACATTGCGTGGAAGGACATAGATACAAATGAAGTTTGCAGGTTTAGATTGCCAAACGAGCATTCCAAAGAATCGAGATTGGGGATTGGGGAGATGGGGAATAACCGGCGAGCCGCGTGTGGTGTAGGGTGGAGGATAAGCATAATCGTTCACATGACGGCAAGCCGGTGAAATACGAGATGAATCAAGCCAACGCCAAACGGAAAGTGTCCAGTTTAGGAAGTGATTGGACGCTTAGTGAAATCGCAGTTGGCCGATGTGTAGGCAGCGTTGTATTGACAGTAGTCGTAAAATTTAACGCCATTGGGAACAGGATTCTTCGACGGCGTCTTCGGGTTGACCACACACTGCTCCGAAACGACATTGCCGGCAACCGTAACGGTCTCATAGTATTCGGGAGGATTCGGCACAGGTGAAATCTGTTAGCGAACGATGAATTAGTGATTAGTGTCACAATAGACGGTAGAACCACACCACAAACGAGCAAGGCAAGACAACACATACATTGACAGAAAACAATTGCATAAACGGCCACGCGGCCAGGCAAACACCGTGGTGCTCGTCGTTATGACTCGGACTTGGACTGTGGCTGGAAGGGACGTTGGGGTCAGCAACAGCAGGCCAAAGAGGTGTCTCTTCTCCAAACGTGATGGGGATTGGGCTCGCCGATCCAATTTCAGTCACGTTGATGAAGTCGGCGTCACTTGGAATGGCACAACCACACGACGTTACATCCCAGTCCTGAGACAAAAGCCGCTTGATTCCGCGAGTATACGAGACGTCCACAGCCGTCTGATTTTGCCCCGCAACTTGTGTGTCGTAGTCACATCCGGAAATTTTGAAATAGCCGCCTTGATTCGTGTAGCAACCCGTTTTGTTGATGAACTGCCAGTACTGGGCGGTGGAGTAATACCTGCACCATTGTACAAACACACAATATAATATAAAATTCATTGTTCTTGCGAGTGCGTGTGTGCGATATCAACAAATATAGCTCACCACTGCTTGACGCTTGGAAAATCCTCAATAAAGTGGTCTTCGGGAGTCGGCGCAACATAGGGAGTACTGGCGTTCGTCGACAAGACAGTGCTGACGGTGAAACCCGTGCATCGCCAATCATTCTGACCCCACGCATCGGATTGCTTCATCGTGGGCACAAGCGGTCCCTCCTGCGTGTCGTTGGATCCACCGTGGTTGCCTCCCGAGGGAATAACAGAACCGGGGGTAAAGGAGCTTGGGACAGTCCAAGGATAATTTGCAAACGATTCTTGTTGGCCCTGGAGATAGACAGCAGCTGCATCTTGCAAACCCAGTTGTTGCAGAGCGAAATGACGATTGACATGCGCGGAGGACATCACGCAGCCGCAAAGCACGGCAAATAGCACGACGACATGACGAGACGATAACATTTTGAAAATCTGCGTGCACACAATCACACAACACAGCACAACGTTCAATGTCCGTGCCCGCAATATCCGACTGGCGAGTTGTGCAAAATGCGTGTTAGCGGCAACACGCGAAAAATACCACATTACACACGTTCGCAAGCCCAAATACCAACACACGCAAGCAAATAACAACACTCATGCCCACGCAATACTCAAGTTCAGTGGCCACAAGGCAGAAAACAGCGGAGCACGCTGTGCTTAAACCACTGTGATGAATAAACAAACGGTCCAGTACAAGCATTACAGCACAATCACACCGCAGCAAAGAACAAACCAAGACTACTCGGAAGCTTTTTGAGTTTTGGGAATTTGCCGTTTAGAATAAATTTGGCGGTGAGTTATCATCCAAATTTAAGATCACATGCTTCTCTTGTGATTTACACATCGAACCGACAATTACGGCTTTCGTTCTCAAACTAATGAAGTATATAGCTGCAGCAACACTTGGCATCAAAAATCACTCGTAATCATCGCGGCCATCTTTCGTTATTGTGCTGAAGCACGTGCTCAAAAATTTGATCGAGACCGATTTGGATATCACTGTTCGAATCTTGTTTATTCTTGCACCCCCTTGGTAGAGTTGTTGTCACCATTGATTGGTTTGTTGCATTGTTCTGAATGAATTTCTTGTTGCTTCGCGATACATACGGACTCATGCCGGTCTTATTGCGGCCTTTGTCTGATTCTTCGTCGAGCCGAATGTGCCCGTCAGTTTGAACACGCTATGTTGTGCTTTTTTTTGTTTTGCACTTTGAGTGCCTAAGTGACGGTTTTTTTGTTTGATGTGTCTTGCGTGTGTTTCTTGTGCTGCGTGCTTTTGCACATGGTCATTATATTGGAGTTCGTGTTTTGATCACTTCAATGTTGAATGTTCAGTGTCAAATTGATTTGGCGATACCTACCCACACGTACAAATCCAATGGCGCGGGCGCTCGTGTTAGCATTAGCGGTAATAGTACTATCGGCTAGCATCGTCTCTGCTACATCATCAACTGTTAATGACACGAGTGGCTCAAACAACACGGCCACGACACCAGCACCGACAATGCCGACAACGTTTCAGCGTGCATGCCCTCCCGTGACACCACAACCTCCTCTTCCTGATGCCGTTATGAACTTTGTTGAACTTGGACCGTTTGCTGCGCTCGGCTGTGGACCGGATCCGGCAACTAATCCTCCGGACGTGGCCTGTCCACTGCTTGTGGATCGTCCCAATGTCAAGATGTCTTCGCTTTTCCCGTCAACATGCTTTGATTTTAACATTTTTGAACCCATGTATGGCGGCAGCATTCCTGATGTTGTGCTGGTCATCTTTATCGCTACAATGAGTGCTCTTGGTGACTTTTCGCGGCGGCGTAAGCTGTACCCTCTAAATCAGCGCGATCCGTGGATGGTGTTTGGAACTGTGCTGAGCAGTTTCCTCAATTCGTTCATTCCATTGGGAATTCTTGTCTATGGTTACGGGTTCAAGGTCGGTATTTTGGTATACGCTACCGTGTTTGGGCAGCTTCTCACTACTCAGACGACCAGTTTTAGCTGTTACCAATACTGGTTCAACAATCGCTTCCATGCGATACCAGCCTACGAATATCGGCGCCGTGCTAAATGGGCGTGGTATGCATGGACCACCAAGTCGATTTCCTTCCTTCTCTACATTGGTCCTTACATGACCTTGTCTCTCGTCATTTTTGGCATCAACGATTACTTGTATCCTGACAATTACGCGGGCAATCCAGGTGTGATGGACACGGGTACTTGCCAATGGTACTACTTTGGACCTGAGCAGCTTGCCGACCTCGCTCGCCGCAATCTCACTTCGCAGTTGACATCCATCGTTGCCAATGAGTCGAATCCTACTGGTTATGTTCCTTACAGTGTCCATTTTTCTTCGTGTGTTGTTTATCCTGCCAATGAGATCATGTCCCGCATTGGCACCGGCTTTTTGGCGTTTCATTGTGCTCCCTTGTTCTTTTGGTTATACGTTCTTCGCAATGACAAGGACGACATGTACATTCGTGTTGAGCTTTACTTTATGATCCTGGACATTCTTACGGTCGTTGTACTGATCGTCATCGCGAGTTGGAACAATGCCATGACCAATGTCTTCACTCCTAATGGCTTTAGTATCTTGGATGTGCTTTACTATCTGAATGCGATTATCCCTCCCATTGGACGATTGGTTTTTCCTTTGGCCTTGTCGTATTCAAGCTCTTACGCGCGCGGTGGTAGCATCAAAACGCGTTTCCTCAACTTTATCCTCTTCCGAGGCAGCCAAAGTCAAGATCACAGCAGTCTCAACAATGTTTCACACACGAACCCCACGCAAACAAACACTTCGTCTCGTGACTCTACAAATTCGTCGCCACTGCCGGCAGGTGTGGAAGGAGTTAGGGACACTGCCCGTACCACGACTGTGCGATTCAAGGCTCGTCGTTTATGTCAATCGTGCTGGCGATCTTGTGGTGTTTGCTGGACTTGGATCGTATCCAACATATGCTCCAATGCCGCGTCCTTACGCGCTCTCACTGGCACAGCAGCGAGAGTGTCGGTCGATTTGACCGCGGCCGTCACCAACACCAACACCGCTGCAGGTGCAGGTGCCGGTGCTGTCGCCAATCATCCGGATGCTAATGCGGATCCGGGTGAATTTATAATCACAATGACGGTTCCAGGCCATACCCCGATTTCTGCCAAATTGGGCATGCCTGTTCAAACACCCGTGACGCGCCCTGTATCGTCTTTACGTGCTTCTTCGGTTGCCTCGAGTCCGATTGGCGACGGCAAAGATGCCGTAGTCCCAGTTGGTGTTGCTGGTACTGTTGGTAGCACTCGCAGTTATGACGACGGTATTCACGTTGTCGACATGGACGATGATCATGTTGATGGTGGCGTTGCTACGAATACTGCAAATACAAATACAAATACAACCGCCAAGTACCTCGTTATTGGTTCTCCCACCAACACGCCGCATGCTCGTGCGCAGTCGTCCATTACTGGAAGTATTGGCTCTGCATCACCATCATCGATGGCCTCTCTTCCCAACTCCACGACGACGACACCGATGGAGTTACTACCTGCTTCAGCTTCGACTCGTTTCAATCAGCGTGTATCGCCAACATTCGCGAATGATGATGTCGGCGTCGATATAGGTGTAGGCATCGGCCGCCCACTCATACCAACGATCACGCCCTCGGTTCAACCCATTCGTGATCGAAAAGAACGCAGGATGCACACTCATCGTCATCATTCTCGTAATCATGACAGAGCCGAACAGCAAATCGTACAACCCATCGGCATCGGAATGGGTGCTTCAGCTCTCGTTGTGGTTGGGGATGATCGCAAAATGGCGACGAGTGCTCTCTCAGCAAGAGGAGAACGCAAGGTTGATTCGTCGTGGCACGCTAATGCCAATAATTTGATGGACAATGCTCGATCGCGTGAGCTCGCATTCGAATTGGCCGGGGAGATGTGGGTAATGTTTATTTGTTTATTTGTGTGCGTTGCTCACTGGACACTGTTCTGATGACTTGCGTTTGACTGATGATAGTGTACCGAAAACATCGAGTTCTTGCGCTGGCTGCGCATTTTTGAAAGGTAGCGCCCTTGCGTGATGTTGGTAACCTCGTCTTACACACCGTATGTTAATAGCGTCGCTAGCAAGGGAGTCATTGAGACCAAGTTATCAGAGCCGGAATTAAGCCGATTTTGTGGTACTCTCTTTGTCTTGATGTCTCGTTGCTTCTCGCATGTTCATCGCGGGATGCGCACTTGGTGCACTTGGTAGAGGATTACAATGGAGAGCATCCTTCTCCTATGCTGGAGCAGTGCACCAAGCAGAAAGCGCTTTGGGAGATTGCGCAGTACATGGAAAGACTGTTTTTGCGAGACCGTGCAGGCTCCGAACTGAACATTTCGCAAACACTCAAGTACATTGCATATTTTTTTTGGACCACTTGCTCGCTTTCACTTGCTCACTGCCTCGTTTGTCTCCTTGTCGATTTTGCGCGGTTTTTTTTTGCATCATGGTGTGTAGGAATGAGTACATTCAGAAGCTGAATCCAACGACTCACACGGAGCTTGATGCTAGTTTCTCGTGGTTGCCCTTGTATCAAGAGGTCAAGGGCATGCTGCGCGATTTTTTCCACCGGTGGAGAGCACTCAATAAGGACGCGCTTGTTGGTATGTTTCAATTTTTTGAGGGGGCTCATCTTTCACACAGTCAACTCTTACGAGCTCATTTTATGGTGTGTTTGCAGTTGATTTCTTGAATGTTACTCGGCAGCGACAAAGAGCTGAAGCTGCTGCCGCGGTGATGCGTAAATAAACGAATGGGCGTTGGGCATGCGCAATGGTGTGGGAATTGGCTTTGAATTTTTGAAACTTGGATAGTTACTTGTGTTACAACGATGGAGGATGGTGATTGATAGTGGATGAATTTTGTTTGCAAATGTTATATCGTTCGCCTCATACAGTGTACTTGCCGTGTGTTGATTTTGAGAAGAAACACTTGTGTTGTACAATGCGTACCGTATCCGCAGCATTCGCGTTCCCGTTGCGTTAAAATTTGGTGCAAGCACATAGACATTCACGCCATTGTACAGTGTACTTGACAGTGGACAACAAGTACCGGTACAAGATAGCCGCGGAGAGAACGAGACTGAGTGAACACGAGTGCGTCTTACGGAATATTCGGTACTCGGTCATCCAACTAGATACTGAAATACCAAATTGGTTCGGTATGACACACCGACATTCATACTGCACGCACGACACTCGCGATACTCTCCATCAGAAAGCCACCGCTTGCGATTGAGTAGGAAAAACTCCGCAGCCGGTTTGTATTCCTTGCACTTATCGCACAACTCGGTGACTCCTTGGTCGTTAATACAATCGAAACATACAACGTCTTGGGATTGGCTGTTCCAAATAGCAATGCAGCAGCAACAGTCATCCGATTCGTCATAGTCAGCACTGTCCGGCAGCCATCGCATGCAGTTAAGACACTGAAAATGCGCGCCATTTTGTTCGTTATCCGCAGTTAGTCGCCCACACCGTTCGCAAAGTTGCCCTTTGGCGCACGCTGCACAATATCGTTCACCGTTTTGCACAGGCTTTTTGGCGTTGACATTGGGTGGATAGAGGTTTGATATTTTGAGCGGTTTGGTACACTTCATACACTCCATTGGCGCGACTAGACTTGGCTCCTCAGAACCGACGTGATCTTCAGAACTTGTGGACAAGGCAAACCTTCCAGTAGTATTCGTATCCGTATTCCTGGCTGAAGACATGCTGAGCTTGCTTGCATCAGCCCCGGCGATACCGCAATACAGTTCTTTTGACCCCGCTTCGTTCAATTTGATCGTTGGACGGAGTTCGGCGGTGCAGTCAATCATGTGACGGTGAGCACGATAATGTGATACGAAGGCGCAACGTAAGCGTAGATGTGCGCGTCGCAACGTGTTGACCAATATTATTAAAACATGTTGCTTTATCCTCATCAAGTCACCTAAAGCTGCACGGGTTCGCATCAGAGCATGCGTACTATGTGCGTTCTCACGATCAATGATTGACGCCGTTCGCTTTGATGATGCATTGCTGTGCGACATAGGACGCGCCATTAAAGTTCAACAAACTTCAAGTGGTGCGCGTATAGGCAACGTTGAGCTGCCACTGCGAGGTACACAACTTGATTTTAACGACTAGCTCAGAAAATTCTTGCTCGGTCTGTTTGTGTTTTTGAGCACGTGATACATTTTTGTACACCTTATCGGCAGCAAAGTACGTCATAGATGGTTTTGTAACGTGATTTGTATACCAATCAGTGTGTCGTACCGAATATTCGGTACCAATTCGGTACTCCGTCATCAATTGGATACCGAAATACCGCATTGGTTCGGTATGACACACTGATACCAATGCTGCTAGTCGCTTTCCGTATCGTTCTCGGGTCGAGGTTCGTGGCAACCCAAGAGAGAACGAGTAGTTGTTTAGTTGGTGCACGTAGATCAGGGTTTGGTTCCATGGACCCTAATCGGTTGCACATCACTCACTGATGTAGACGTATTTTATGGGATGAGGTGTCGTGTACACTTATATCTTGAATGGGCTTGAACGAGGCTCGCCTTTGACTCTGCTCGTGGTCGCTCTCATGTGTTGAAGCGTAAAATTTTTCGCGTAACAGATTACTGAAATGAGCATCAGCA
>Ga0206839_1202_pt2 | contig 10609 bp, 10 predicted proteins | sample Alteio_BWOrgCont_27_FD_152883 | JGI IMG/M metagenome (GOLD analysis project Ga0206839, IMG submission 152883) | Enriched cells from forest soil in Barre Woods Harvard Forest LTER site, Petersham, Massachusetts, United States -... | ecosystem: Environmental > Terrestrial > Soil > Temperate forest >... | reverse complement strand
TGTATTAAATCTATTCATTGCTACTTCCATTCCCTTCTCTAAAGCACATTGAATCGCGTTAGACGCATGTTTAATAAGTTCTCTAGACTTCCCCGCTTCATCATGCTGAAATGTATCCAAAACATAGTCTTTTGCATCATGCATAATTTGACGACTAACGGGATGATTTTTGTCGTGAGATTCTCCTATTCCCAATCGGAAGCGCCAAAATTTATCAGTACCGATAGCCTCCATTATTGACTCTACCCCATGGTGTCCCGCCGCAGCACCACCAAATCTGATCTTTATGCTACCCAGAGGCAAATCCAATTCATCGTAAACTATCCATATATTATCCTCTTCAATTTTATAAAAATCCTTCAGAAGCTGTACTGCAAGCCCAGAATTATTCATGTAAGTCTGAGGTTTGGCGAAAAGTGCTTTTTCTTCACCAATAGTAAATGTTGCTATATCACTTTTGAGCTTTGTTGAGTGTTCCCAATCGGCTTTACTGGTACCTATGTCTTTAAGAACATGATCCATTACTAAAAACCCAAGATTATGCCGAGTATTTTCGTATTTCTCCCCCGGGTTTCCAAGTCCGACAAGCAATTTCATCATCTCTACTATAACACATTTTTGTTAGAGTGGCGTAAGATCCTAATGGAAATCGAGTCGTTGAACTAAAAGGTAAAAGTGACTCACCAAAAAATATATTTACCCCAGCCAAGCTCATCAATATATAGCTTCGTTCTTCCCTTTATATAATCTATTGTTTGTATTATGCTTAACTTATGGATCTAGCAAAGAAAACAGAAATTGTGAATAGTCTCCAAATAACCTCTCGTGAAGTTTACGCTAAAGTTTTACAATTAATCTCTTTAGGGATGAGTGAACTTGATATTTCAGAAATGATTCGTAAAGAGTATGGAGAAAGAGGAATTAGTGAATACTGGTATGATGTTCCACTTAATGTCTTAATTGGAGCTGAAAGATTCAAAATCGGTACAACAACCACAGATTATGACCTGAAGAACCCAAAGGCTGATGTAATACTTGAAGAAGATCAACCTCTTTTTATTGATTTAGCACCTATAGATTCCAAAACTAAAGTATGGGGAGATTGGGCAAGAACAATTATTTTTCACCCAAAAAAAGAAGATGAAGAACAAGTTACTTTTCTAAAGGAGTTTCAAGATATTCATAGACAAGGAATTTCACAAATAACAGCGAAGACTACTGGAGCAGAAATAGCGAATTACTACTTAGATATATTTAAGCAAAAAAGTATAACGCTTTTAGATGTGCGAAGTAATGTTGGCCATAGTATACACGAAGGACAGAAAGCAGAGGCAAAGAGAATTTGACTAGATAGAGAGAATAACCTTCCTTTAGGAGAAGGAATTTTTACAGTTGAACCAGGAGGATGTCGAAATAGAAAGGATGGAAAAGGCATTATTGTTGCAAGATTTGAAGAATGTATTTATATTCCGAAAACAGGGACGACTACTATACTTGGGAATCCTGATCCTTTGCCGTTTTTTTTCTAATATGACATTAAGATAGATAATTATAAAAATTCCAAAAAATTTTGATAGATGATTTCTGGATATTTCCACTGATAAATTCGGGAATCATCCACGATCCTCAACACATCAATTCAATCTAATACAATGCCTCTTAGCATTGAATATACGACTCTAATATGTTAGGATAACCATATTATGGATAATAAAAAACTACATATTCAAGAATACGAACTTCCTATTACAATTGTTGAAGAAAAAGAAGGTGGATTTACTGCGAGCTGTTCTACATGGAAGGATTGTTATGCTCAAGGCGAAACTGTTGAAGATGTAATTAATGAGATCTCGTATGTAGCGTCTTCACTTATCGAGTTATATAAAGAAGAAGATAAAAAGATTCCATTAAAATTAAAGAATACAACTGAAAAAGAAAGTAAAAGTTTTTCTCTTAATATTCCTTTAATTGTTTCCGTTAGTTAAATATGTCTAACATATCTCCGCTATCCTATAGAGATGTAATTAAAAAGCTTCGTAAATTAGGGTTTGTTTTTAGAAGAGCAACAGGAGGATCTCACGAGATTTGGTGGAATGAAAAAACTAAAATGACTTGTGTGGTGCCACACCATAAAGAGGTAAAAGTCGGAACATTAAGAAATATTTTACGACAAGCTGGAATTAGTGAAGATGATTTTATTAAACAAAAGTAAACATTCTAATATCTTCCATTGTTCTTGACCAATCAAATGTTCGATAATCGTTTAGTCTCTCCAGCTGACGAATTTTTACCTCATTTTTGCTTTGCTATACTTTTAGTAAATGAAAAACGCAATCATTCTACATGGTGGCCCATCAAAAGAGGAATATTATGATCCTGATGCGCCAAGTATGAGCAATGCTCATTGGATACCTTGGTTACAAGGACAATTACTAAAACATGATATTCCAACTGCTACGCCAGAAGTACCACAATCTTTTGACAGAAACTGGCAGGTATGGAATAAGGAAGTAGAACGTTTTGAAATTGGTCCCGAAACAATCCTTATTGGTCATAGTACTGGTGCAGGTTTCTTTATAAAATATTTAAGCATTCATAAACATGTAAATGTAAATAAAGTAATTTTGGTTGCGCCTTGGCTTGATCCAGACCATGAGCATACCAAAAACTTCTTTGATGATTTTAGTTAGATGAAAATTTAGTAAAGAGAACAAACGGAGTCTTTATCCTTAACTCAGACAACGACCAACAAAGTATACAAAAGACTGTACGCTTAGTTCGCGACAAGATAATAAATATCAAATATAGAGAGTTTCATAACTACGGGCATTTTTGTTATGAAGACTTAAAATCAACCAAATTTTCTGAATTATTAGGAACTATTTTAGAATAGAAAGACAAGATCGTACCCATTCGGGCATCAAGATCAAGGCTTGCCAGCGTCTTTTAAAAATCCAGCTTCAATTGTGGAACATCCTGCATTTGGTTAATTTCTCCTTCTTTCCAAATAGCCACCTTTCCATATTCCCCATCATAACCAGGTTCAATAGCAATAGAACCTTGCCGGACCTTTGCGACACCTTGCCCAATTTTCATGCCTCCTACTTTTTCAATATCTGATAGCGGAATATGGAGCAGTATCTGCAGTTCAGAGTCTAATTCTTTACATAATCTAGAATAAAGATCTTTTGATTTTTGACTTGAAACAGTTGATCCCAATGATTCAGCAACAATCTCAAGTAGTGGAACCAATTTTACATATGGTGGCTGAATATGCATCTTGTCGGTATACCATTTAACGCCTGCTTCATTTTCTTTTGTTTGGACACGGTCAAGAAGCGACGCGTCTGATAACTCCTGCACACGATATAATACGCCTTCAGTCAACCGCTTATGACAAACAGGACAGGTCGTCCCACCGGTACGGATTTCATCAGGACCTACAGAAACTTTGCAATTGCGGTGTCCTGAAAAATGATACTTCCCCTCTTCAGGATAAAATTCAAGGGTGTAAGCAATTTTGTTTTTCGTTTGAGATTTGTTACTCAAATGCATAATTGCCTGCCTGATATTTTCATAGGTTGGTTTTTCCAGATCCATGACTGTTGCTTCTCTACTCATCTTTGCAGCGCTATGAGCATCAGAGAAAGATAAAATTGACCGATGCATTAATTCTTTTATTTGCCAGTTCATATCGGGATCACTTGAAAGTCCTGTCTCAATGCCGTAAATATATTGTGCATATTTTCCGTAGGCCTCTTCTAATGAATCAAACCCACTTGCAGAGCCGTACACGCCAAAATGAGGTGTCCATATGTGGCATGGGATGATAAATGCTCTTTCATCAATAGAAAGTAGTAATTCCAATAATGCTTCTGAAGAGATACCTACAATTGGCCTGCCATCGGCATTGAGATTGCAACCGCGGGAAACAAGCGCCTTGGTGAGTTTTTCCGCAACTACAAAACTTGGGACAAAAAGAAGATTATGGATTCTACGCAATTTATCACCTTGTTTATAAATGCTGGAGAGCTCCGTTGAGAGCATAAATCGAACTGGCTTTAATTCGGCATCTTCATTTTTTAGTTTGTATAATCCTTCTTCTGCCTCAACGAGCTGAGATTGAATTTCTTTAAACCATACCGGATGAGTAAAATCGGCAGCAGTAAGAACATCAAGCCCTTTTTGCCTAGCATAGGCTGCCATTACTGGAAGTGTCATTTGGGGAGAAACAGCCCGGGAATATTTTGAATGAAGATGAAGGTCAGTGACATATTGCATAAAAGAATAAAACTATATTATCAATAACAGATTTAATAAAGCAATAAGGATATTCCTTTTATTTACCTTATAGTTTGTTATAATATCACCAAATGCCTGCAGAACATGGCGTACCAAAAGATAGAACATCTTCAGGAGAACATTTTTCTACTTTGGATCGAAACGGAATAGCAAAGTTAGTGCGTAATAACCCCTCTGCTCAAGTTATAAGCATGACTAATTTGCAAAACCGATTTGGAGAAAACGGAGAGAAATTTATGCCAAGCCTCTTTCAGGCTATTCAAACAGTACGAGTACGAAGCGCCGATGGTGAAATTATAGAATTAATAAGAGATGGTCATCATCGGGCGAAATATCTTGATAATAATTTTGACACACTTATTGGAACTGAAGAATCGCCAGGTAGATTTCCTCATTTCCGAATTCCAAAACAGGACGTAACAAAAGATGTTCTCTTTATGTTTGGAGAGAAACAGACAGGAGAGAAACCCACAGCTCTTTCAATGACTCAATACTGGCTTGATGTATTGCCGTATACCCATCAACACGCTGAAGTTGAAAAAAAAAGAACTATTAGTCACCTATTAACTGGATGGCAAAACGCTGTTGGAAGAACTCTTGCGGAGAGATACTCTGGTTTCGCTGCTCTCTGTGTGATGACAGATCCCACACTGAATTTTTCGGATTATTTTGCTACTGAACCTGACGGAGAAAAACTTGTAGAAACATTATCCGAAATGCAAAATATTATATCTCAGGCAAATATTCCACGTGCAGAAGTAAAAAAAGAAGCTGCTTTGTTAATTTATGAAGATGCTGAAAGTATCGGCGGAAGAGAAGAGGGCAAAAGACAATTACAGGGTCTTTTCGGACTTCCGTCTGTTGCTTCAAAATTCGAAGATAAGGACTTACCCGAATATAATGATGCTCTTTTCGGTGCATTTAGACGCGCTGGGGGGAAAATTACCAATAATATCGATTTATATTATAAAATATTTATAGATCCTGCCTATACAAAAAGTGCTATAAGAACTATTCTTGCTGCTCAAAGTCCATTAAGACAGCTTCAGGCGTTAGACCATCAAATGGCTATCGATAGACGAAAAGAAGAATATAAACAGAAAACTGGAAAAACAGATCTTACAGTCATAGAAGAACGTTTCCTATCGAAGGGATTCGTAGATCCTTCATTTATTATGACAATTAGCGAAGAAATTACTACTGCCAGAAGAAGAATTACATTTCTTCCACCTGGTTCAGAGCAAGGGAAGGAAATACAAAGAAGAATAGATGGATTACTAAACTCATCACGTGATCAAATACATGCAGCTCTTAACAATCTTCAATCTGCTGTCGCCGATAGTTTATTGGTTAAAAAGGTTGAGCAGTCTGCAACATCAGAGCAACCCATTACTGAAGGGCGTGAACTACTTTTTTTAAGAGGTTTTTCCAGAAATTTGAAGCAACAACTCGAAAGAGCAGTTGCAGAAAAAGAGGCTTTATCAGCAAAGAATCAACAATTAAGCGAGAGAATCTCTGATCTGGAACAGGTATTGGACGATGCTGGAATTATTTATCAAAAAGAAGATAAGTAAGCTTAGATAGTTTTCAGCATCCCTATTGAACGATCCACAAACCCAAATTTTTCATAAACCTTGTGGGCATTTTTATTGGGTGCAAGCATACCCACCCACATACTGTCGCAGCCTCTTGCCTTAAAATATTCATGCATCATCTCAAGCATTTTTGAACCAATCCCCTTACCTCTATAATGATCTTCCACAAACAAATCGAGTACTTCTCCAAGAACATGTGCACCAATTTCTAATGTATTCTTTTCTGACTGTTTCCAGATCACTCCAATAATAAAGCCGACAACCTCTCCTTTATCCTCTGCTAATAAAATCTTCCCTTGATATTTTTTGACATTTTCCAACGTTTCTTCCATGTCCATTTCTGCAAATCCAGGAGTATTTTGTATTCTCTTTATACGATCAATACCTTTTCCAAAGGCTCCGAGCTTTTTTGAAAGCTCTAAAAGTAGCAATTTATCTTCCCGCGTATATTCTCGAAAAGTAGCTTCCATCTTATTTCTTCCCCTGCTCATTATACATCTCAATGAGCTCATCAACCGATGTGGCATCCTCTGCTTTTTTGTCTTTATCACGAAATGAAATGAGTCTCGGAAATCTCAAAGCATACCCTGGCTCTTTTATTCCATCCGTAATAACAGCACCTGCCGTACCTCGTTGGGCACTCTCGGCGCCTTTGGCACCTGCGGTATGCAAAGGACTCCTGGTAATTTCATCAGCCAAAACTTCTATGACTAATTCCGGCCTCACCCAAACACTTGGCGTTATTAACGAATCAACACGTGCAGGCTTATGATCGACTTCAAGTCCTTTTGCTTTTTCTTTGATGCTGCGCCATTCATCATCTGTTAGTCCTGTACCAATTCTTGAAACAGTCACGAAGATATCGCGTTTTTTATCATACAAACCTACAAGTAAAGCTCCAGCTCCAAAAGCAGCCCTTTTCCCTTTGCCATAAATATACCCTAATATTACACAATCAATCGTATCGTGAAGTTCTCCTGACGAATGTCTTTTTAACTTCACCCAATTAAAATTCCGGCCACCAGCTTCATAAGGAGAACTCAATTTCTTTACTACCACTCCTTCAAGACCTTTACTAATAGCTTCTTCTAAAAGAAATGTCAGCTTTTTTGGGTCAGAAATATCTTGAGTCTTCGCTGTTATCAATACGTCATCAACTGGTATCGTTTCTTTCAATATTTTTAAACGTGTGGTTAACGGCTCATCCAAAAGTGACCTATCGTTCTGATAGATCATGTCGAAAATAAATGCCTTAAGCGGAAGTTCTTTTGCTGTCTCTTCTATATTATGCTTACGACGGCGTTTGGTCGTCTCTTGGAAAGGTAAAAATTCTTCAGAGGCCGGATGATAGGCTATTGCTTCACCGTCAAGAATTGCATTTTTTGCTTTCACTTGTTTTCGAGTTGCTTCAATAAGCTCTGGGAACATATGAGTTGTCTCTTCCAGATTTCTTGAAAAAATACGGACAGTCTCACCATCTTTGTGAATTTGAACTCGGAAACCATCGTACTTATACTGGGCATCAACTTCTCCCATTTTTTCTATAACCTTTGTGGGATTTGGTAATCTTTCACATAGCTCTGAACGAATCGGACGGCCGACTGTTACTGACAATTTTTCAACGGCTGACAACCCTCCTGTCCAAAAATGTTCGGCTATATACCCAAGATCTGAAGTACGATTATACGCACCTTCAAGTATCTTCCTTTGTAATTTATCACCCGTTTTTGCCGTCAGTAATGCGTCTAGTAAGGTCGGGTCCCCTATACCTAGTCGTAATTTACCAAGAGGAATCCTCACTACAAACTTTGCAGACAATGGGTCAACAGCTTTCAACAGATCAGCCAAAGCACCAATCTTTTTTTCTACTGACCCTTCTCCAGATGTATGAGCAATTGCGCTCAAGCGTGTAAAAACCGTATCTATCGTTACCTGTTGATTCTTGTTTGTTACTTTTTCTCCAAATTGCTGAGAGACAATGCCCATATCTCCTATCTTTTGATATTGTTCCCAGACTTTTTCCTTTTCTGTTCCATATGCTAAAGCAATTGACTGAGTTACCATCTTATCTGCCATACCAATCTCAATCGGTTCATAAAATGGTGCAATTCTTCCCTGCACGAGATAGCAAATTTTTGAAATTTCTTGTGCGTCATCATTCGTTTTAAAAAGATCGGAAAGAATTTGGATCAATTCCAGCCTTGAAGATGTACTTTCAAGTTTTTCAAAATATGTTGTTAATTCGGCAAATTTCATACTATTTATTAGCCTCTTTCCGCAGACCTTTTTCTTCGTGCCCATTCCGGTTGCCATCCAACGGGTCTCATATGTAAACTAATCCCCCTTTCACTAGTATAATTAATATACCGTTGGGTTTCATTTCTCACACTCACAAATTCTCCAGTCCGATGATCTACCGTAGCCACAACAAGTTGTGGATCTGTTCTGGTAAGACCTTTCTCGTCAAGCTCAGAAAGACCAAACCCAAACTTCTGACCAGATTCCAAAGAAACACCAAGCCCACCTGCTATGATATCTGAAGACATAAAGCGTACAAACTCTCGAATCTCCTTTATTTGATCTACCCTAAACTTCTTCATACGAAGAGCAAATGGGATATACCAACTATCACTAGTATCTCCTTCTTTTACATGAGGAGTTCCACCTGAAATAAGTTGCTCTTGATCAGATAAAAAATCTCTTGGATAGATTCCCAATGTTGTCGTTATATACCGTATTCTATCAACACCGTCATCTATCTCATGTAAGTCTATTTTACTCATATTATACTCTCACGTACCTCGCTGCTTTTGTACTGCCGGCTTTTTTGACCAAGCCATGCTTTATTAAATACTTTAACTCATTCAAAACAGTATCTTCTGAAACCATAGGAAAAAGTTGTTTGAAACCATTATTTTGCAGATACCCAACTTTTTGAATATATTCAATAATCTTCAATTGTCTGTCGGAGAGAAGGATAGGTGTCCCACCTTGCCGCTCTTTTAGCTTTATATCCACAGAAATTTTTTCAATCTTGTCCTTAATCTTGGATAATTCAATTGCCAGTCCTTGTGTAAAATACGAAAGCCATTCGGTAAGATCTCCTTCATTCTTTCCTACACTCTGAAGTGCGCGGTAATATTCCGCTGCGTCATTATCGAAGTACTCTTCAAGTGAGAAAAATTTTCTGATATCGTAACCTTCTTGAAAAAGAATAAGCGTTGAGAGCGCACGCGAAACACGACCATTTCCATCAATAAATGGATGAATCCTAACCAATTCATAATGTACTGCTCCGCTTTTAAGCACAGGATGGATATCTTCAGAGGTAGAAGTATTAATAAAATCAACAAATTCTTTTACTTGTACCGGCACTGCAATAGCCGCGGGAGGTGTAAATGTTACTTCTCCGGTCAAACTATTCTTAATTACCACTTGAGTGGTCCGAAACTCCCCACATTTTTCAGGAGGAAGAATTTTTTCAACTGTCATGCGGTGAAGTTTCCTGATAAACTCTTCATCAATCTTTTTTTTACCGTTTTCTTCTTTTAATTCCCCCAGATATTCCATAACTTTACGGTAATTGATAACCTCTTGAATATCCCGTTGTCTGGCAATAACTTCCTGACCTGCGATTACTTTCTCCGCTTGATCCAAATTGAGCTCATTTCCTTCAATATGTGTACCGTGATGGACACTTCTCACCATTGCGTCTTTTTGAAATTCTTTTTCGTAGTAAGGTAAAAGCGGTGCATGATCAATCACTTCTCTTGAGGCTTCTATAATACCGATATTACGCAGAATAGTGTTATTAATGGTATATTTTGGTTTATACATAATACTCAAAACGAGGAACAAATTTTCAAACGATGACGGACTCTTGACAGCGCAGTTCGTTGAAGCAAACCTACATTTAAATAAAGAATAGCTTCACTAGGATGAGCGCCGACGGGAAGAAACTTCTGACAGGGCCCGTCCATTTGTTCCGAGTGGTTACGTTACGTTCAATTCTTGCACATTTCCCGAAAAAAGGCAACCTACATAAGTAATTGGTAGTGGGTCACTTTAAAACAAATCTTGGGACATCACATCTTGATAGTCAGCACAAGCCTAACCAACACTTTCCAATAATCGAGTTATCGTTCCTTTAGCAACTCCTGTCATTTTGACAGTTGCCCGGATTGAGTTACCCTCAACGAAAGAGGAAATAACTTATTTTTTCTTTTCTAAACTTAAAGTGTTCATAGCTGTATGATACTTGACCAGTCAAGCATATATCGAGTGATAAACTAAGCTATTCAGGCACGAAACAACTTGCATTTTTCCTAGAATCTAGGTAAAATACGAATTAATGAAAATTACCATTCCAAATAGTGCTTTCTTAGGAAATATAAATACTTTTTTTTCAAAGCTAGATTTAAGCGAGCCGGACAAACTTGAGATTATAACGCATCCTAATTGGATAGCCATACATCCAGTAGTAGTAGCTATGGTTGCAGCCTTAGGCAAGTCTTTACACCCAAAAAAAATAACGTGCAACGATATAACGGCTCCTTCGGGACATTATTTAAAAGTAACTGGGTTATTCGATTTTTTGGGAATTAAACCTAAAGTGAAAGCAATAACAGAACATGAATTATCTGGCAAATTAATTCCGCTTAAACAGATTAAAGATTCCAATGATTTAGATTTTTTTCTTAAAGAATTAGTCC
>Ga0206839_1222_pt1 | contig 10748 bp, 11 predicted proteins | sample Alteio_BWOrgCont_27_FD_152883 | JGI IMG/M metagenome (GOLD analysis project Ga0206839, IMG submission 152883) | Enriched cells from forest soil in Barre Woods Harvard Forest LTER site, Petersham, Massachusetts, United States -... | ecosystem: Environmental > Terrestrial > Soil > Temperate forest >... | reverse complement strand
GGACAAAATTTCCTCAATAAAAAATTGGGTTTTTGGAAGTATTTGAGATCGAGGGTAGTATTTGCTAATTATGTCAAAAACTTCGTTGGAGTTTTTCAAACCTAATTTTGTTACCAGAAACCGAATATCATCCCCATCGTGACTATCTGCTCTGATGCTCATACACTTCATGGCTAGCATATACCTTATGTCTGGAGCCCATACGGTCAAATTAGATAAGGTCAATACGTCCTCTTTATCAAAGCCATTCACCATAAAGCCCTTAACTCCATCATTGAGCCAATCTGGATCGATGCCTTCCTCTTTTGCAAGCTCAGCAGCCAGCTTTCTTATTTTTCCGCTTGGTTCAAAAACGGCATCCACATCCTTAGTTGCGGTCCGCGCTCCGTAAACCAAACACATGACCGTGCCTCCCACGATGCCCACTTCTCCTTTAATCTCTTTTTCTTTGAGTTTATTGTTCAATTTCTTGAATAACGAAATGATTTTTTCTTTGGAAAGCATGAAGTCCTCTTTTGAATTCCTAAACTCTATTCATAAAATTACTTAAAACAAATATATTATTTCTCCTAAACCATACCGGGGACTCCTGAATAGCTGAAGCTTTTAAGTTTTCAATGCCCGAAACAAACCAGGGATCGTCCAGGAAATAGGGATTTCGAGCCCAGTCCGGAGCAACCTGATCAACCTCATTAGCCAACGAACAAACGATCGAGGCCAATAGTGCTTTCAAGCGCAAAGGCGTATGAGTTACTGGCGGAAGGACTAAAAGCGACATGTCCAGTGTGGCTCGAAAAGTATCAACTAGATTAAAATAATGAACTTTCCACAATTGGTCGCTTGCAACCTGAAAGGACACCACCGCTGTTGAAAACTCGGAAGGGGCATTTTTTAGGGGCAACGAATAATCCGACGTCTTAATGCCAAGCGTTGTAAAAATGGAATCCAGATTGCCGATCGAAACCCCATTCGATCCTCTTAGCACAGCTCTAAGAGTCCCTCTTGATACTCCTGATCGGCTCGCTAAATCTCGCTCAGAAATTTTATTCCGATTTTTGATCGCCTGGATCAACTTTCGGTTATACATCCTCCCATGGTACATAATTTTATACCAAAAGTCAATTTAGCCAGAAATGGTAATCGTAAGGCAGGCATAAATACTCTATATTACAGAGAAATTTGATCCCTGGCGGCTAATTCCTCAAAAAGGCGAAATGCAGCCTCTAACCCTAACCCGAAGGCAAGAACCCAAAGCAAATTCTGACTTATCAGCGTCAGCCCTCCCAAGGTAAGGAGTTTAAATTTACCAAATGGTTTCTTCCACGTTTCTTGCGCTAAATAAATGTGGAATAATCCAGTAATTATAAGGAGTCCTGCCATGAGAGGATATGGAAGGGCCACCAGCAGACTCCCTTTCCACCACGCCACTATCCCCAATACCACTAAACTCATTCCAATGATCACGTTCGAGATCAAATGCGTAGATCCACCCCTATAGTGAGCAGTCAAGCCCCCTGAGCCATGGCAGTAAGGAAGGCCACCTATAAGAGCACTGACTATGTTACCGAGCCCGATCGACAAGAGGAGCCTGTTCACGGTGACCCGAAAAGCCCGCTCGCCAAAGTACTTCTTTGCTGCGCTTTGAGTTCCAAGTACTGAATTGGCCAAGGTAAGGGCCAACTGAGGTAAAACCAGTGAAACAAGGAGAGGGAATCGGCACAAATTCGAAGAAAGAGTACTGGTACTCTTAACCAGTGCCCCGGAACCTGCAGGAGAAACAGCGTAAATGCAGCGGGAATCAATCCAAGTGACTCCATATTTCCAACCTTGGATCACAAGCAATATTCCTAAGCCAACCTGAATGCCATGAATCAATGATTTAGGAATATTTTCTGCAATTCGATTTACCTTAAAAAATACCAAAGCCAAGCAGATGCATCCAAGCAGAGCGGCTGAAACACGGATCTCCATGCACGAGGCCCCCATGGCGAGGCCCGCAATCACAATCGATTTTAGGGGCTGTATCGACATTGGAATCCTAAACAGAAAACCTGAAACGAGATAGGCCAAACCTGCTGTAAAAAAAAGAACTGAAGTCGAGTAACCGCCTTGAAAGCCCAAGGCAGCTATCAAAGGAAGGAGGATAGCGCAATCAGCGAAAGAACCTACGGCGTTTCTTGCCCAAAACCTCAAGTCTACCAAAACCATTTGCAGTGCTCTATCCATAATTTTGTCGTAACCGGAGCTAGGCAAAATTTGGATGGAGGTGAAGCAAATGGAGCGAGCGGAGCTCGCTGGTCCTTCGGATGAGCAAGGTTTTTACTAGGAAGTCCCAGCCTGCTGCTCAATATACTGTTTAATGACGGACAAAGGAGCGCCGCCGCAAGTAAGTATGCAATAGGATCGGCTCCAGAAAACGGGGTCCTTCCAATAGTACTTTTTCAGATGACCCAGAAAGTCCCTTCGAATCAAACGCGAGCTTACAGTTTTTAAATTGTTGACAAAAACACTGGGCGCAATTTTTGGATTGAGTTCGATCAGCAAATGAATGTGATCGGGTTCGCCATTGTACTCGATCAATTTTGAATCCCATTTTTTACAAAGTTCTCGAACGATTTCCTCAAGCCGATTTAGGATTTCTTGATTAATGCATTTTCGGCGGTATTTCGTGACTAGAACTAAATGATAATTGAGCTGATAAACACAGTGAAAAAGCTTATTCAATTCTTGACTCATAGTGAATAACTAAGTAACTTCATGTGTGTGGAAATGCCAAGAAGAAAGATCACCTACCGTCTGTATCCGACGGAAAAGCATACCCAGAAAATGGAGGAGGTATCTGAACTTCACAGGCATTTGTCCAATGCAGCTCTTCAGCAAAGAATCGAAGCTTATCAAAGAAAAAAAGTGACTTTGACGTTTGCGGATCAATGTCGAGACCTAACGGCTTTAAGAAAAGAATTTCCGGAGTATGAAAACCTGAATGCTCAATCCTGCCAGGTCACGTTAAAGAGAGTTGATCTCGCCTTCAAACATTTTTTTCGTAGAGTAAAAGAAGGAGCTAGTCGAGCGGGCTTTCCTCGCTTTAAGTCAAAAAACCGTTTTAAAGGGTTCGGATACAAGTCCCATGGAGATGGGTTCAAGATTTTGAGTCAAGGGAAGCATGGGGCTGTGAGGCTGTCTGGAATCGGACAAATCCGGATGCGAGGCAAAGCTCGAATTTGGGGTAAGCCCGTAACGGCTGAAGTGATCAAGAAGGGTCGTTATTGGTATCTTTCGGTGACTGTGAGTTGTAAGCCTCAGCGAAAGGCTGGAAAATCGGCAATTGCTGTGGATTGGGGGGTTGAAACCTATGCCACTCTGGCCCTGCTAGATGGAAGTTATCAAAAGGTTGAAAACCCTAGATTTTTGAAAAAATCCCTAAAGGATTTGAAGACAGCTCAAAGGCTTGTCTCCAAAAAGAAACTTGGATCCAAGAATCGCAGTCGTGCAATTCAGAAACTCAGGAAACTTCACGAAAAGATCAGTAATCAAAGAAAAGACTTTGCTCATCAGACGAGCGCAAGGTTGGTTCAAAAAAATGGGCTGATTGCAACAGAAATCCTTCAAGTGAAAAACATGACCGCGTCAGGAGGTAATCATAAGAAAGGACTGAATCGAGAGATTTTGAATACAGCACCGAGGACATTATTCTCATTCCTAAAATACAAAGCGGAAGAAGCTGGTATTGAATGGAAAGAGATACCGACTCGCAAAGTAAAGCCGTCGCAGACATGCTCCCAATGTGGGATGCAAAAGAAAAAACTTTTAAATGAAAGAATCCATGAATGCGACATTTGTGGTTTGAAACTAGGTCGGGACGAAAATAGTGCACGAGTGATGTTAAATTGGGCGTTAACCGGTAACGCTTCAGGACGGGGATCGTCCTGCTGGGGAGGCGGAATGTTAATTCCTCCTGAGAACCAGGAAACTCACGCCATAGCCACTTCAGTGGCTTGGCGGGAGTAATTCATTGTTACTGTACGCAGATCAGTCACTACGCTCTTTCACGTCGCATGTTTGATTCACGTCGGCACGTCTGTCATGATTCACGTCGGCATGTTTGTAATGATTCGCGTCGTCCTTAGCATCATGATTCTTGCCTTGAATCATAGCTAAAGCGTGAGGTAGCAAATGCCTCAATGAACTTGTACCTTCTCGGGCAGCATTGGGACTCCCTGGAAGCGATATCACCAGAGTCGTTCCAATCAATCCAGCCTCACCTCGGCTCAACCATGACATCGGAGTGGAGCGAGCGCCTTCTTGTCTGAGAAACTCGCCAATGCCAGGAATCTTTCGATCCCATATTTCAGCCAAAGCGTCAGGCGTGGTGTCGCGCGGTCCCATGCCCGTTCCACCCGTGGTGAAGATCACGTCGACTTTTTCCTCTTGCGCAAGACGAAGGACGGCCGATTGAATTAATTTTTTATCATCCGGCACTAGAATTTCTTGAACCAGATTCGCTCCTTCCCCTAACAAGAATTTAGAAATAATCGGACCTGATAGATCCTGAGCTCCTCCAGCAAAACAACGGTCACTCATCGTAAGTACGGCCGCAGAAAACCCATTGAGTGAATGTGAAGTTTCTTTGTGTTTAGCGGAAGATCCCGAACTTGCAGAAGATTCCGAAGAATCAAAAGATTCAGAGGACTCACGAGATTCAGAAAGTTCTGGATGGATCCATTTTCCACCCTTGCCTCCTTCTTTCGTCCTCAGGCGAATACCAGAGATAGAAAGTACCGGATCAATCCCTTTAGTAAGATCGTATATAGAAAGGAGCGCTGCACTCACAGCGGTCAATGCTTCCATTTCAACCCCGGTTTTGCCCGTCGTTAAAACCTCACAGCTGACCAGGATCGATTCATCACCTATCTTGCAGCGTACACGCACGGCTTCCAACGGTAAGGGATGACAGAGGGGTAAAATTTCTGAGGTTTTTTTCGCTGCCATAACCCCGGCCACCTCAGCCATCGCGAGTACATCACCTTTAGGCATTTTAAGATCTCGGATTCGCCGAAGAGTTGCCAACGACATGTGGATCTGACCCTCGGCTACTGCACGTCGCCGGGTGGGAGCTTTCTCCGCCACATTAATCATATGAAAACGAGAATCTCCATCGAGGTGAGGCAAACCTCCGCCTTCACCATGAACTCCTGGCTGACGACCTTCTCGAGCATCCTGCCCTCGAAAAGGATCAGTATTATCCGCCCATTGCTGAAAAATTACGGGTGTTACCATAGTTGTTCTCCTGTAAATAATGAGAGACTTCTTTATGTCCTATCAGATTTTGAACCGCTGCAATGAGCTCTACTTTCTGATCTGCTGATTGTAACAAAGATCGCAGCGAAGCAGCTTCAATTGCAAATCTCCGGCAGAGAGATAGATTCTGCATTTTTTCACCTTATTAAGGCGGTTTTCCAGAGGAAGGGCAATTCACCCCGTACCATTAATGGGCGCGGCAAAACAATCTTTTTCCCCATAAACCTTCATTGACCGGTTCTCGAGTCCGTCTCCCTTTCGTTCTGAAGGGAACGACTTTACACTCTACAAGCAGAGGCATCAGCAATCTGATATCGATAAAGGTGGGCGTAAAGCCCATTCTCATTCATCAACATTTCATGATTGCCACATTCACCGACGACACCCAGCCTTTCACCTGCCGAGATCGTGAGAGAGAAATTTTCTAAAACCCAGTTTCCTTGTAAATCGGCAGTGTCATTCGTCGAATAAGAAAACCACACGTTCTCGAAAACAATATGCCCTCGAACTCCCACCAAAGGAGTAGCCGGCTCAGCTATGGAAAGGCTCTCCAGCTCGGGCTCCCATTCCAATACCGAAAAAATTCTTTCCGCCGAAGCCATTCCCGAAAGAAAGGTATTCCACTTATCCGCTATTTCACGAACGGGCTGGAATAAGGACATACTCAAACCGAAGTAGGTAACTAAAACACCCAACTTGAGATTCCCCTCTAAAGTTGCCAACCCCCCATACCAGATCGTCAGACCGATTGAAAAGAAAACCGGCGGAGAACATCTCATTTAAGGACGCGACGTCATTCGTCACTCGGGTCAGGAGCCTGCCGCCGGGATTTTTATCATAGACTGAGACCGGCATACTTTGAAGTCGAGAGAAAAGCATTACCCGTAAATCTTGTGTAACCTTTTGACCTAATAATTCGAAAAAATAACCTTGCTTGATCGCCGCAAAGATTCGAACAACCGTGACTAAGAAAAAAACTAAAGCAGTCTTTCTTAATATATCAATTCTCGGTAATCAGAGGGTTCTGATTACCTCACAATGATCAAAACTCGCAAAAACGGTGATAGTATCGGATCCGCTGCCCCAGAGCCCCCCTTAGGCGCGGGTCCCGATTTGCCCCTGGGGATCGAGGGGAGTGGCACAGGATAGCTTTTAACCTTCCTATACATGGGAAAACAACTTTTCTCAGAACTGCTAACCTCGACTTTTGCCCTTTTTAAGCGGCTATAACTGACCAGCTAATGGTGATATTTTATCGGATTCAAGAGAAAAATTGAAAGGACCTCCTTTTTGCATCGAGTGATCGGATGTTCAACCATTCACTTCGGCAAGAGGAGGTCCCATGACAGTTCCAAAACAGTTTCAAGTTTTGATCCAATCCTTTGCTCCAACATTTACGCGCCCGTCATTTTTGCGAATCATGTGGATTACGGTAGCTGCCATCCTGACTGTAGGTTCTCGGACGGTCTCCAATCTGATCCGAACACTCGAAACCTTCTCCTTCGGTCATGCATCCAGCTTTCATCGTTTATTTTCAAAACGTCGATGGAAAAACTGGAGCCTCGGCCGAACTTTGTGTCACCTCATTCTTCAGTTCATTCGTGAAGATGAACCTGTCTATTTAGCAGGGGATGACACTGTAGGTGGACATAAGGGGAAACGAGTTTATGGGAAAGGCTGCCACCGGGATGCAGTACGATCGAGCCATAAACGTTTAGTATTCCGGTGGGGTTTGGAACACGAGAGCTGGCTTACTTTGCTCATCGATTTAAAAAGCACCTTTGTGTGGTGAGCCGTCTTGTTCCAAATGCTCGTCTCTATACTCAAACTCCCAACAGAACAATCATCGACGAAAAATTCAACCTGTGCCAATTCGATGGGTCTATGTTCATGACTTAACGGGGACTCATCGCGACGAATACTTTTTCTCAACGGATGACCAAATGGATTCCAAACAGATTATCGAGACATATGTAGGTCGGTGGGGTCTGGAAACGAAAAAGCACTAGTCATGAAAAGAATCAAAAAGCTCTGGATCACTTTATAATTCCCCTTGAGATTCTTTCATTTGACTCTACTGCTGCAACGACTTACGGCGAAATTCGGACTAAATTATTCAGATGAAAAAGGTCATGACGAAGTATCTTTAGTCAAGGTCTTGCGGCTTCCCTAAGTCCCTGTATAAAATTGAACCAAATGCCCACTCTATGGATCGTCTGTCCCTGTTTCTTTGACGTGCAGTCCTTTCAGAAATTGAAAAGTGACGTAATCGAAGTTCTCACCCCTTTCAGTGCAAACTGGAAACTGATGTTCTTCCTGATTGACGACTCTTCGGGCACCGATTCTGAAATAAAAGGCCTTAAAACCGGAGCTAATCTCGAAGTCCTTCAAACTCCGTACACCCTCGGCCATCAGGGCGCCCTCGTTTATGGTTTGAGAAAACTAGGTACTCGCATCGCCGAACAAGATTTCATCGTCACGATGGATGCCGATGGAGAGGACCGGCCTATCGATCTACCCGTCCTATTGAAGTCCCTCTGCGATCACCCTAATCATCTTTCGAAGATCGCCTTAGCAAAGAGAACCTTTCGCAAGGAAAGCCGGCCGTTTAAAATCGCCTACTTCCTATTCAAATTGGCGTTTCGAACCTTAACCGGCACTGTGATCCTAAACGGGAACTTTGCCGCTTACCGGGGTTGGTTCTTGAAGGAAATCATCAATCATCCTCATTTCGATCAATGTTATTCCTCCTCTTTTATCAGTCTTCCTCTTCAGATTGAATTCGTCCCTTTGCCTCGCGGCACCCGGTTTTTCGGACATTCTCACATGGGATATTTTAAACTTGTTACTCACGGATTAAGAATGCTGATGCCGTTTACCGAACAAATCGCCGTAAGGGGGCTGATTGCGTCGTCTATTTTGATCATGATTAGTGTTTCTTCCTCTCTTGTTCTTCTCCGAATTTCAAGAACAGCAGCCCTGGGGTCCTTTTGTCTGGCGATCTCGCTGATACTCTTTTCCGTGTTATGTGTCCTGCTTTTTGCTACCTTTTCTCAGAGTAAAGCGGGATCTCTGCGTCTGTTACGAGACCCCAAATGACCCCGCGAGTCGGTTTTTACGGAGTCTCAATCCTACTACCGATCGTCCTTTCGAAAATGTATCACACCTATGAAACTCAGCCAGAGCCTTGGCTATTGGCCAGACTCCTCTATTGGTACATGGCATTATTAACAATCGGGGCCGTCGTGATCGGTAGTGCTCTTCTCTGGCACAGCAAGTTCAATCTCCTTGAGTTTTTAAAGAAAAATAGCCACGGAATTTCGCTAGCACTCGGTCTGACGGTGGCGGTCGTGATTTTGATTCCTCCTGAAATGAAGGTGCAATTTGACGAAACCGCACTCGTGGAGGCATCCCAAACGATGCATCTTTTGAGGGCGAATTTTGAACCTTTTGAAGCTCTTCCAACGGGAGGTCCGATCGAGGTGATCCGATGGGAATTGGACAAAAGACCTCCGATTTTTCCCTTTCTTGTCAGCCTGCTTCATGATTTTCGTGGAGTCCGGATTGAAAACGCGTTTTTCTTAAACGGCTTTTTCCTGTTTTTACTGCTGAGTATCGTTTTTGTTTGGGTACGGAAAACCACGGACTTCTTTTCCGCCGTCAGTGCTCAGCTCTGGTTACTGTCTTCTCCAATCACGTTATGGTGCGCGACCTCCGCGGGATTTGATTTCAGCTTTTCAGTCGTCTTGGTGGCACTGAACATCAGCGCTCTTGCATTCCTTAGAGAGCCCAGGGGTGAAAAATTTCGATGGTTTTTGAGTTTGGGACTTTTGACATGCTATTGGAGATACGAAGGGCTTTTTGTTTTTTTCTATCTTCTGGGTGTTACGCTTTTCTTAGTCCGTAATGAATGGAAGATGGATCGGAGTTCTAAATGGTTAAGCTATTTTCTGCCCACGCTTCTGCTGCCCTTATGGCTGCATTACGATTATATTTCCCATCATGAAGTCGTTTACGCTTTCACAGGGGGGGCTCCTCTCTTTGACGTCAGGAATATTTTGTCGAATGGGCCTAAATTTGTCCGAGAGTTTTTCGGTCTCATCCGGTTGAAGCCATTCTTTGGGCCTTTGAATTTCTTAAGTTTAATCCTGATTGTCTACATCCTTGTAAAACGACGGTTGCGTCCCACAGAGGCATTGGTCCTTGGCTCCGGGGTGGTCGTGTTAGGTACAGCCCTCTTCTATGTGGCGGGGGATGCGACAGTTGCGTCGGCGGCTAGGCTTTTTCTGTATCCGGCTATATTGGCTTCCCTGGGTCCGCTACTAGCAATGCGCTCTAACCAATTCAGGATTTCAAACGTACTGCTCCTGTTAGCCTCCCTAACCCTCTTCGGAGTTCAGTTATTCGATCTCAGTCGAAACGGCCATACCCTTCGTACGGATATAGTGGCCGTCACAGAGGAGTTGGACGAATTATTTCCAAAGATTGAGAAATGGAAGACCAACGCTCTATTCGTGTCCGACTTCCCCTATTATTTTATCATGCACGGCTTTGCGTCCATTTATCCGACCCGCCTCGAATCCGTTTGGCCAAACCTGAAAAAATCGAAACTGACAGGGGAAAAACGAGAGGTATTCTTTGTCGTAACACCAGAGCTCGAAAAGAATTTTGCTGATTCAAAAGATATCAGATCAGTGATGGCTAGGTTTGAAGTGAAACCGTTCGCTTCCAAAAAATACCCGGTCCCCCTCGAAATTTTTCGCCTAAGTGAAAACTAGTCTTTTTTCTCAAAAACACCTTTTACAAAGAGAGCAGTCTTAAGTGCGAACACAAATGACTCCGCAGGCAGCTTTACAAAGAGCCACTCTGCAGGCTTCGAAATCGAATTTCGAAGCGTCGGAGGCAGATCTTCCTTCTTTGCTTCTTTTTTAACCAACGGCTCAGGTTTGGCTTTGAGTCCATTTTTCTTACCAAAAGGGTTTCTACCCAGGTGTTTAGGCTCAGTCATTGCTTTCATGCCTCCTGTTGCAAAGGTTCAGGGGAATTACATCGAGTGAGTAACTCCATCGCGGCCGCCGTATAGTCCTGCGCGCCCCGCGAAGATCGATCATATTCTATCACGGATTTAGCATGCCCAGAACTTTCCGCAACCGCTACATTGTCATGAATTGCTGCATCAAAAAGTTTTCCGCCGAGTTCTTCCTTGAGAGTCAGAATTACTTCCTGAGTCAGCTTTCTTCGGTTGGAAAGCTGGGTGGGAAGTACTCCGATAATGGAGATTTTAGGATTCCACCTAGCCTTGATGTCCTCAATGGCTTCCCTGATCTTGACGATTCCTTCCAGACTGAAAAACTCCGGCTGAACCGGGATCAGAACATGATCGCTTGCGCAAAGTGCGTTCAGTGTCAGTAAATTGAGGCTGGGTGGGGTATCAATGACAATGAAATCAT
>Ga0206839_1114_pt1 | contig 10763 bp, 12 predicted proteins | sample Alteio_BWOrgCont_27_FD_152883 | JGI IMG/M metagenome (GOLD analysis project Ga0206839, IMG submission 152883) | Enriched cells from forest soil in Barre Woods Harvard Forest LTER site, Petersham, Massachusetts, United States -... | ecosystem: Environmental > Terrestrial > Soil > Temperate forest >... | reverse complement strand
TGCTTTTTTTGCGGCCGCCGTTGAAGGCCCGCGAGCTAGAGCCACACCCATGCGGCGGAAGGGGCGACTGTCGGGCTTTCCGAAAATTCGAACGTCGGTATTCTTTGCCGCCAGGGCTTTTTCTAGGCCCTGGTAGCCCAGAATGTGAGAAGACTGTCGGTCCGCTAAAATTACGGCGGAAGCCGCGGGCCCATAGTAATGAATCCGCGGAATGGGCAATCCCAAAATGGCCCGGGCGTGAAGATCGAACTCCGAAAGATCCTGAGAAATAAGAGTCACCATTCCGGTGTCGTGGGGCCGGGGAGAAAGTTCCGAAAAATAAACTTTGTCGGGAGTTAGAAAAAACTCCACTCCGAAAATTCCGGCACCTCCCAAGCGATCAGTAACTTTCTTGGCCATGGCTTTGGCCTCACGCAAAAGTGACGGCTTCACCCTGGCGGGCATCCAAGATTCGCGATAATCCCCTCTTTCTTGCCGATGGCCGATGGGCTCCACGAAAAGCGTGGGTCCTTTTCTTTGCTTGATTGTCAAAAGGGTGATTTCTAAATCAAACTTGATGAATTCTTCGGCGATGACTTTGCGGTGGTCCCCCCGCATTCCGGCACACGCGTAATCCCAGCATTTTTTCACGTCACCGGCCCTGCGGGCCACGGACTGTCCCTTGCCCGACGAAGACATGACGGGCTTGATGACGCAGGGGAAGCCGATTTTACCGCAGGCCCTGGCCAATTCGTCGGGATTGGAAGCGTAGACATAGCGGGCTGTGCGCAGTTTCAACTCCCGGGCAGCCACTTCGCGGATGGCGTCCCGGTTCATTGTGAGATGAACCGCTTCGGCGGTGGGGATGACCGTCACCCCTTGTTTTTCAAAGTCCCGCAACTTCTCCGTGCGGATGGCTTCGATCTCGGGAACGATAATGTCAGGCTTGAATTTTTCCACCACGGCATTGAGTTGCTCGCCGTTGAGCATGTCGATGACGGCAAAAGCGTCGGAAACCTGCATGGCCGGCGCGTTTTCGTAGCGGTCCACGGCCACGACGAACTTTCCCAGGCGCTTGGCGGCGATGGCGAATTCCTTGCCTAATTCGCCCGCGCCCAAGAGCATTATTTTCGTCATTTGTTTCATTTGGATTCCTCCGTGTCAGTTCATTCCTGAAGCAAAATGGGTAAGAAGTAAATTACAATATTCAGGAAGATAAAAGTTCGGGAGGATTGAGCGATGTTTGACCATATGGGATTTACTGTGCGTGATTTCAATAAAAGCAGAGAGTTCTTTGAGAAGGCCCTTGCTCCACTTGGAATCACCCTTATGCTGTTTAGAGAAAAACTAAACGCAGCAGGATTTGGTATGGGAACAGGGCGACCGAAATTCTGGATCGGGCAAGCCGACGCAACCCATGGTGAGGATGAGATTCATATCTGCTTTTCGGCCAAGACTCGGGCAGAAGTGAGTGCCTTCTATGAAGCCGCCATCAAGGCTGGTGGCCGCGATAATGGCAAGCCAGGGCTGCGGCCGGAATACCATCCAAACTATTTTGGTGCGTTTGTTTTTGATCCTGATGGCAACAACATTGAGGCGTGCTGCCATCAGCTTGAGTGATCTAAATTAATATTTGTGGTCAAAACTTGATCTCTGCGAACGGCCGTTGGAACCGCTCACGGGTCGGCCAAAATGCCAGGTAAGTCATGGGCCGACTCAATCTCGTAGTCCGGAGATTGTCGGCGGAGTTCCTCAGCCTTCGTGAACCCATAGAGCGCGGCCACTGTTTTGACAGCGGCCATCTTTCCCGCCGTGATGTCGAATACTGAATCTCCAATGATGACGGCCTGACTTGGTTCCGTCTTCCACACTGCGCATGTTTTTAGAATTGGGCCGCTGTCAGGTTTCTGAGTGGGAAAGGCTTCAGAGCCGAATACTGCTTCAAAATGAGTTTTTAATCCCAGCTTGTTTACTAGGGAGTCGGCAAATTCTTGGTTTTTATTGGTCACAATGACTTTTGGAAGCGTCCGAAAAAATTGCAAAGTTTCATGAACGCCAGGGTAGACGCAAGTGTGATCCAGAAGATGTTTGGAGTAGAAATGTTTGCAGCGCTCTACCAGGGTCTTTATTTCAGAATCCGAGACTGAAGTGCCCAGAAGTTGTCGAAAGAGATATTCAGTGCCTCGCCCAATTTGATTGCCGATCTTTTCTTCATCTAGAGGCATTAATCCTTGGTCAACGAGCGCCCGATTGACGCATAAAACGATATCACGTTTGGAGTCGATCAGGGTGCCGTCCAAGTCAAAAATGAGAAACTGTACAGAGCTATTCACGTGGACATTTCCTCTTGTGGCTGTTGCTGAAGCGACAACATCTGCCAAACAAACGCACAAAGGAGAAAAAGAGATGCCGCGTAGGGCAGAGTCTTCGCACCGAGACCGCCCCCTAAGGCCAAACCTCCCAGAGCAATGCCGACGACGCTCCCAAGGCTAAATGCGGAAGTATTCAGTGCCACAAGAGTCGTGTCGTGATTGGACTTAAGCGCGATCAAACGGCATTGCTGGGGTGCCACAGTTGCCCAGCTCAGTGTGCCCCAAAGCAGAAACGGTAGGAGTCCCAAAACAGGGACGGAGCGAAATATAGGAATGACGGTGATCACCAACGAGAGAGCTATTAGAATCGCCGCCATCAGGAGTTGTGGTTTGCCCCCGCGATCCACTACGTATCCGATCCCGATACTTCCGATCAGCCCGCCGATATTCCAAAAAGATAGCGCCGCCTCCGACGAGATCACTGTTCCAGAAAGCATGGGGGCAATATAAGCGTAGAGACCAAGGCTGCCCGTAGCGGTCAGAAGAGTCACGCCGATAACCGAGAGCACGCGACGATCAATCAAGAGATGGAATTGTTCGACTAACGACGGCGGAGCAGATACCTGCAAGGCCGGCTGGCGAATCGCAATACCCACCAAAGTGATCAAGGTCAAAATCAAAATGAGGGCGACGGTGGCCCGCCAATTGATTTTATCGGTCAGCCAAAGTCCGAGAGGAACTCCTACAACTGCGCCAGCACTATTGCTGCCCCAAATCACGCTCAATGCTCTCCCTTGGGAGCCGGGCTTCACGAGCTGGGTTCCTGCTGCCGCCGCAATCGGGAGAAACAGGCCGGCGCCAAGCCCCGCAACGAATCGACTCGTGAGATAGATCATCAAGCCAGTCGACAGAAGCGTCATCACATTGCTTGCGATGAAAACGACAAGGGCCGTGATCAGAACGAGACGAGCGGGCTTTCTCGCCAACAAGAAAGCGCAAAGGGGAATCGACATTACGTAAGCGATGCCGAATACGGCGCAGCCTTGAGCCGTTGCTGCGATGCTGGTGTGCAGAGAAGCGCTGATATTCGGCAATAGTCCGGCGAAAACATAGTCGTCGCAACCCATCGCAAACATTCCAACCGCCAAAAAGAGAAGCCGCTTCATTGAGTGATAACCAATCTTGATTCCATGGATCGAATTTTTTTGTAATCCAAAAAAATGGACTCTCGGTCTCCTGCCAATCCAACGATTCCAATGCTCGTTAGATAATCCACCGTCTGAGATACGCGATCACCGTTTTTAATCCAAACATGTTTACTAAGTAAAGTCGGTAAATCTGAAATACCGTCGAGGACCTCGACATTCGAAGCCGTTCCTGAAGTCAAGGCTTTCAAAAAAACAGGGACAACTGTTTTTTTAAAAACGTATTCTTTTGTAAGGACGTCACCATCGACATAGGCCTCAACTAATTTATCAGCTTGGCTACTGCCGGTGGCTTCGCGAGCAAATCCAACAACAGGTCCGCCGATCATTCTGGAGCTCGACTCGATCAAACGTGGCCCACTTTTCGTGAGCATGATTTCGTTATGGGCTGCACCCCAACGAATTCCCAAAGCATCCAAGGCTTTTTGCGTGTAATCAAATAAATCACCAAGAGCTTCTTTATTATAGGGAACAAATTCGACGTGGTCGAAAACAGTCTTACGTTCACCGGAGGATGTTTTATTGTATTTAATCAAGTGTGCTAAAAAGTGTCTTCCATTGGCACTTACGGTGCCGACGGCAAATTCAGTGCCGACGGCTTGTTCTTGAATGACGGCGGTTTCGCTTCTTTTGCCGGAAATGACAGACGGCTCAGTCAAAATTAGATTAAACGCTTTTTTCCAGTCCCCGCTTACCGGGATATGAAAAACCTTTTCGCTGCCGGAAGAAAGGGGAGGTTTGATAACAAGCGGACAATTCTGCAAACCGTTTTCTTCAATCCAGGTCTCAGCTTCGCTTTCAGACGCGGTATGCAGTGTCTTCAGAGCCGGGACTCCGGCTTCTTCTAAGGCTTTTTGCATTAGGGATTTATGCGATCGATGAAGCGATTTTTGGGGATCATTGGCGAACTGGGGTGTCAAAATTCCAGTCAAGTGCTCGGCCAGAGGAATGCCTTCTTCGGTGCCTGGAATAATGGCAACAGGATCGTATTTTTTAATGAGTTTTTCAATGTCCGACTGATTCGGAATAATATCAACGAAGTCAGAAGTTTGCATTTTTGACCCGAATTCGGGCCATTCTTGATTTTCAAGGGTGACTGCGATGGCGGGTATTCCCCGTGCCTTAAAGGTGGGGGCTAACTCTATGCCTGATGACAACGGGTCTACAATAACGACGGGTCTATTCATGCCCCATACTCCACGCTTGGCTTATCGAACCGCGGCGGGACGAAGGGCGACTCGATTTCGTCCAACGACATAGACGATTCGATGTAGGAGTCGGGTCTCACGAGAACGGCCTGGTTTATATACGGAGAGTTTTCTGCCCAGTAACCTGCCCCGCATTTTTGGGGATGAATTTGAATGACTTTTACAAATTCAGGTAAGTCGAGGTCCCCCTCGCATTCGCCAAAAAGGAGCAGAGTAAACTGAGTATAGTCCAAAAGGGAATAAAGCCGAGTTTTGACGGTCCTCTGCTGGGTCTCGTGACAAACCTTCAAATCAAACAGCCTTGAGCCGCGGAGCCCCTGTTCGCCGTAGCGGATCCCCATGCCGGTTATGTTTCCCGCCCGTTTTTGAACAATCTTTACGTAGTCCTGAGCATGGGCTCCACTCTGTGAATACTTTGTCGAACGAACGAGCTCTCCCGATGTCTCAATCACACTTTGAGCAACGGGCTTGCGTTCGCTTTCATAACTCCACAAAAGTTCTGAGGAGATCCCTAATTTCAAAACCATATGGAGCTTCCAAATGAGATTGAATGCGTCTGCGAGGCCCGTATTGAGGCCCTGTCCTCCGTTAACGGAATGGATATGACAGGCGTCTCCCGCGAGAAAAATACGATCTTGTACGGAAAATTTTTCGGCCACCGATTCCTTGACAGAAAACCGCGAATACCACGCGATTTCTTTAAAACTTAATGAATGGGGCCGGATGGCGCGGTTGATTTTTTCAATGGCATCCTCGAAGGTAAAATCTTTGGTGTCCATTCTTACGTAGAATCGGTCGATTTTTCCTTCCCTGGGAATCCAGGCCACATCGGATGTTTCCGACTGAAAAACGATGATTTCAGGGACCTTTGGAAAGTCTGTTTCTATAGTGCCGTCAATGACGGCCCATACGATTTGAGGTCGTTCGATTTCAAAAGGTATTTTAAAATGATCGCGGACGAACGAGTGAGAACCGTCCGCTCCGATAACATAGCTCGATCGTATTTTTTCTCCGTTAGAGAGAGTCGTGAGGCATTCATTTCCAACTACCTCAATCTTCTCCACTGCCGTTGAACGTCGAACGGCAGATCCGGTTTTCTTGAGCCTTTCATCCAAAAGATTTTCTACATAGGACTGTCCGAGCATCAGAAAGTGTTTGTGAAAACAACCTTCAAGACCTTCCCACCAGGAAGATTGACGTGAAACAAATTTTCCATCTGCCCATACAGAACTGGTGTTGCATGTTTTTCCTAACGGATAAAGCTCGTCAAATAAATCGACCAACTCAAGAAGTTGCAAAGTGCGCGCATTAAGAGCATCGGCTCTGCCGACCTCTAAAGGCTTGTCGGACTTATCAATAACAACAGTGTTTAAACCACAAAGCTGACCCAAATAGGCGCACATGAGTCCTACGGGTCCGGCACCGACGATAACAATGTCAGCTGCTTGCGTGCTCATCGGTAAGAAACGAGGCGTGGGTTATCCAAAGGGGGTTGGCTTAGCACATGGACCCGCCGAAGATGCCGAGGTGCTTTTGTTTCGAAGGCCTCCCGACCGTGTAAAAGCGAAAAATTGTCTGCCACCACAACGTCTCCCTCACACCATGCATGCGCGTAGAAATTTTCTGGCGCATATAGCGCTTCCCTAAGAGTGCTGTGAAATTGAGGAATCTCCTCGTCGCTCACGCCGGTGAATTCAAGAAGGGGAGGGTTCACAAAGCGGCCATATCCCTCGAGCGGAGGTTCGTTATATCGAATGACGGAAAAATTTCGGTGCGGATGAGAGTCAATAATGGGTGAGACTGCCTTACTGTCATAAAACTCCATCTTTCGCTGGTAGCTGCCCGTAATTTTTTTCCAGAGTTCCTTTAAATGGGTTGGAGCACGTTCCAGCGCGAGGACGGTGTTCGAAAAGGTTGTCCTCCCTCTTTGACCAGCGTGGGGCGCCTTCACACAATGAAAAAGTTGAAACTCCGGAATTTGGGGGCGATACATTCCGTCCCAATGCAAGGGAACGTAGTTGTTATCGAAAATATGGTCTTCTGGGTTGTTGTGCTCCACCAACTCGAGGACCTGGCCAAAGGGCCATACACTGATTTCACCCCAGCGTTCACAGTATTTCGAGAAATCTTCAGCCCCGGTAAACGTTTGAAATCCTCTTAGAACGATAAGATGCTCACTCCAAACAAGCTCGCGTAACATGTTTACGTTGAGATTGTGTATGTCTTCTTTAGCGTGATGGGGCTCTATACACAGACCGAAAGGTGTGATTCGTGTTATTTTAGGCTTCATATTCATTTCCCAACAGCTTTGAGAGCCCTTCTTTATCTGTCAACACGTAATGGCTGGGACGTCCGAATCGAGTTACGAGATGCGCACCCAGTGCTTCAGCCTGCGAGCGTTTGAGAAGCATGTAGCGCCCTTCCACGTATACAGCAACTCCATGCCAGGGGGTCTGCCAGTTATCGGGGTCGATAAGACGAATGCCAAGTTTCTTGTCGCCACAACTTTGTGGATGAATGGACAACCGTACCGAATCAGGAAATTGTTTTTCAATGAATTCGCCCCATGCCTTGCTTCTTTGAATGACCGTGTATGCTCGAATACGACACTCCTTTTGAAGACTGGAGCGGCTTTGTTTTTGGCCGGGATGCATAGCATCTTCCACTAAAAAGCGTGTGATGCCGCAGTAAAGGCGATGAGCTTCTCTATCATGAACGTCGCAATCGAGATCTTTTCCTCTGTTAATTGAAGCTTTAAGAACATCAAGAGGTTCACCGTGCCGCTCCATCAGTCGACGTCGCATCTCATCAAAGCTCAAGCCCTCATAGGGTACTTCGAGATTGAAAGTGGAAATGGAGGTTAGACCCAACACCGCTATCATTTTAGAGATTTCTTCCTGATAGCCAGTCACATCTTCATCGCGCATACCGACGGCGTCACTAAAGACCCTGCCGTCAGAACATAAAACAATTCGAGCACCCGGTGAATAAAACCGCCTGACCCGATCACAAAGATGTTGAAGAAATTCGAGCGCGCATCTCTCGGCCATATCGGGTAAAGGACCAAGGACTTTAGCCAGATTGGGAGATTTGCCCGGAAATGCGGGCAAAACGAAAGTGACTGGTTTTTTCTGTTCAACCGCAGAAACAATCTTCGAGAGATGGGGAGCCAAGCATTTTTGGCAGGAGGATGCGGTACAAGCTGTTTGTGGGTTGGCGACACGGCGAAACTGCATAATATCTGTCAGGATGTTTTTGGCGATGATTGTCGCTTGAGAAGGCGGCGAGGTGTGCTTGTAACCCGACATAGTGGAGGTGACTGTGAAAGAATCAGGGTATTCTACTTCGTATTTTAATGAGGCCGCCATGAATGTTGCCACCTTTCTGCCCTTCTCTTGTGTCAACATAAGGCTTCTTAACTATAAAAAAAAATAAATATAGTATGGCGTTGTGATAGGTGTTTTTTATGGATCAGCCTTGCTGGTTGCTTGGATCTGGAATCACGCAAGCCGGAAAACGCAAGATCATTTAGCTGCGCGGCGCCGCCTTGGGGCTGCCGGTGAAAACCTGTAGCCTTCGCCATAGACGGCATGAATGTGATGTCCCATTTCGCCGAGTTTTTTTCTGAGGGTATAAATGTATGTGTCGATGCAGCGGTCGGTCAGATGAATATCTGTGCCCCTTACGGCGTCCAGCAATTGGTTTCTTGAAAAAATCTGCTCTTCGTGACTGGCTAAATAAAAAAGAAGTTTGAATTCGGATGGGGTCAGTTCGATGTCAGTCTTTTTTCCATCGGCGGTGGCTAAAAAGGCCCGCTGGCTTTTGAGGTCCAGCTCCAGAGATCCTCTGCACAGAAGTTGTCCTTGGGTTTGGGCCAGCTTTCGTTTTTTAAGCCTCATTTCCACCCGGGCTTTGAGTTCGGCTGCTTCAAAAGGTTTGATGATGTAGTCATCGGCTCCAAGAGAAATTCCCAGAACTTTGTCAGCCACACCACCTTTGGCCGTCAGAAACATTACGGGGGTCTCTTTGTGCCGGCTGTCGTTCAAAAGCATCGAAAAAAAACGAAAGCCGTCTCCGTCGGGCAACACCACGTCCAACAAGATAAGATTGAAATGATTTTCATTTAGTGCCTTAAACGCACTGTCCAGATTGGAAACCCAGGAGATAGCAAAGTTCTCTCCCAGGGCGTGATAAGCTAGATTTTTGGAATCGACGGAATCTTCCACCAGCAAAATTTTATCCATTTTCTTCCTTCTTATCGCTTAAGTCGATTTGGCCGATATACTTTTCGTAGTCTCCCAGAAAGGATCCGATAAGGATGGCGTTTTGAGCCACGGCCGCGTTTTCCATCTGATTGCAGATTTGTGTTAATTGGATGAAACCGTAGCTGGCACCGTGGCCTTTGATTTCGTGGCTCAGTCTTCGAATGAACTCGAAGTTCTTATTTGCCAGAGCCTCCTTGAAACGGACCAAGTCTTTCTTGCGTCCCTCTAAATATTTCGGCAGAAGGGGACGTAGACCCGGATCCACATCGATACGGATTCCGGCCTCCTGGCTTTTAGGCTCTTTTAGATTTCGCTCTCCCATACTTGTACCGTCTCCCCTTGAGTCAGAGTGTTTTAGAATATTTTTGTAATGAAGCTCCTCCGCTTCTTGCTTGTACATATTTTTGAAGCTTCCGGACGACTTCTAAGTCACGGCCCAAAAATGCGAGAAAGACTCTTTTGAAACCGTCGTCTCTGGGTTTAATCCACAAAACTTTAAAAAGGACGCCGTCGGGTAGGGCTTCGTGAAACAAAGACGACGGCAGTTCGGCCACTTGTCCTTCGGCCAGCTCCTCGTTTGTGACAGCTTCAACGCCCAAGTCGGAGATGGAAAGCACTTGAATGGGGTGGTGGATTTTCAGATCCAGTGACGGGGGATGTTGATATTCGATTTTGGGATGTTCCTTCGGCGGATTTTTTTGAAAAAAGGAGCTTATTTTTTTTAAGAAACTTTTCCCGTCTATGGGTTTCATGAGATAAAAATCCGCGCCTAATTTGGCGGCTTTCATGACTTTGTCTTTTTCCGTAGTTGATGAAAGAAATGCGATGGGAATCTTATTAAGAGTGGGGTTATTTTTGATGGTGCTTACAAATTGCAAGCCGTCAAAACGGGGCATCAAAATATCGACTATGACAAGGTCCACTTCGTAGAGTGCGAGAATGTCCAATGCCAGAAGGGCTCCGTTGGCCTGGAGGACGTCGTGCCCGGCTTCGACCAATAGGAACTGCTCCAAATCTAAAACCGTTTCGTCATCGTCCACGATCAGGATACGGGCCATTTTCTCTCCTTGCTTAGGTCTTTCGATATTCTATCTTTAAATTGACCAGGCAGTTTTCCAGCCGCGCCAGGACGTTGGTCACTAAGGCTCCGTCCTGGGCCACTGCGGCGTTTTCGATTTCTCGGCCCAGGTCCCCCAGGATGGAAAATCCATATCCACCGCAGGAGCCTTTCATGCGGTGGCCCAAAAATTTCAATTCCAAGTAATTTTTATTTTTGGCAGCTGTTTTCATAAGTTCCAACTGCTCCATTTGAATGCCTACAAATTTGGGAATTAGCCTGGCCAATTTTTCATCGATGTAAACGACGAATTCGGTGGTCTTCGGTGCTCCCACGTTGCTCTCCTGCTAAAAAAACCTATTGATCGCCTGCCGCTTTTTTAAACGGCTCTTTCTCTTTAAGTTGTTCCTCGATGGAAGAAATAAGTTTTTCTCGTTCCACTGGCTTTGAGATGAGTCCGTCGCAGCCGCTAGCTTTGCATTCTTTGATCTCACGCTCGGTGACTCCTCCGGTGAAGGCTAAGATGGGCGTGGGTACGCGGTTTTGTTCTTTTTCCCAATGTCGGATGAGGCGGGTGGCCTCCAAGCCATTCATCACGGGCATTTGCACATCCATGAGAACCAGGTCATATGTTTTTTCTTTGAAAAGTTCCAAGGCGGCCTTTCCGTCAAAAACGAAATCCATTGAAAAATCTTTAGGCTCTAGAAAAATACGGAGCAGGTCCTGATTGACCTCGC
>Ga0206839_1221_pt1 | contig 10780 bp, 7 predicted proteins | sample Alteio_BWOrgCont_27_FD_152883 | JGI IMG/M metagenome (GOLD analysis project Ga0206839, IMG submission 152883) | Enriched cells from forest soil in Barre Woods Harvard Forest LTER site, Petersham, Massachusetts, United States -... | ecosystem: Environmental > Terrestrial > Soil > Temperate forest > O... | reverse complement strand
CTACAATAACATACGATCTTGGTGGCGGTGTTTATTCAACAATAACTTTTACCGTAACTGCAACCCCTGCGCCAATTACCGGAGTTACTTATTTTTGTGTTGGCGCAACATCAACACTTTCGGATGCTACACCTGGTGGTTTATGGAGCAATTCTTCATATGCTACAACAGTTGGTTCGGCTACAGGTATTGTAACAGGTATAAATGGGGGTGTTGATATTATTAGTTACACAGTTGGGCCAAATTGCGCGGCCACCACTACCGTTACTGTGGACGCCACAATAGGTACTATATCAGGAGATTCCCTTGTTTGTGTGGGTTCCACAATTGCCACGCTATCTGATCCGGTGAGTGGAGGAACATGGAGCAGTGCCAATACTGCAATAGCAACTGTGGGCGCAAGCAGTGGTATTATTACAGGCATTTCCGTGGGAACAACGACAATTAGTTACTCTCTTTTGGGTGCATGTGGTCTTGCCAGTGTTCATGCGCGTGTATATGTAAGCAATACGACAATTCCTGGCACAATTTTGGGGCCTTCAACTGTATATGTCAGTAAAAATATATATTTATATGTATCAAGAGGAACATACGGAGGTACCTGGAGTAGCAGCAATACAGCTATAGCAACAACTAGTGGTAGTACGATAACCGGGGTTTCTCCAGGCACAGTTACCATTACTTATTCAGTCACAGGTTGTGGTGGCCCGGCATATACTACTACAGTTATTACAGTTGTTCCCCTAAATTGTATATCAGGTAATATTTTATTCACAGGTACTCCTTATTCCGGCCCTGTTAAAGTATGGCTGATTACGTATAATCCTGGTACATTAGACCTGGAAGCACTTGATTCTGCAGTTATTTATGCCACCGGCACAAGCGCTTCGTATAGTTTTATTGGAGAGCCAGCAGATTCTTTCCGGATAAAGGCCTATGTGCCAGATACTCCACTTCATCCACCGTATGCGCCAACATATCATAATAGTTATTATTATTGGTATAGTGCGTCTGTATTATCTCATACCACCGTTTCTAACGATACAGGCCAGGATATAATTATGGCTTATGGTGCGCCACCTACAGGTTCAGGCTTTATTGGAGGGAATGTAACCGCAGGAGCTAATAAAGGAAGCAGTGGCAGCGCCCCTGTAGTTGGATTACGCATGTTGGTGCTTAATTCATCAGGGGCTTTTGTAGAACAAACAACCACCGATGCATCAGGCAACTATAGTTTCAACAATCTTCCGTTAGGAACTTATACGATGTTCCCTGAGGCACTCAATTATCTGACAACACCCTACACAAGCATTAATATTACTTCTTCCTCAATGACAATATCTGCAGCTGACTTTTTCCAGCATACAAAATCACATACTATTACGCCAATTATGGAAAGCGTGAGAAATATCAGCCCTGTTGCCACTTCCGTTTTTGTATTCCCCAACCCATCTAATGGTAAGTTGAATATGCAATGGAATACCGTTGCTGCTGAAAAAGGCACCGTAACCATTTCTGATGTTATAGGTCGCCAGGTATTTACAACTACTGTAAATATGACTGAAGGTACAGGCATGAGCCAGTTAGACCTTTCCGGCCTGACAAATGGCTTGTACATGATCAGCATCAAGTCTGCATCTATCAACTATAACAATAAAATAGAAATACAAAAATAAGCGATGATCGTTTCTCTATAAAACAGAGCCCCTTGGTTTTCCGGGGGGCTTTTACTTTTAGCAACATGGGTACAACATTTCCGAGTAAAACACTTCAAACAATCTTATCAGAAATAAGTTTCCTCTCTCCAAAATGCGGTATTTTTCTCGTACAACAGGTTGATATTATTGTCTTAACAGTCACAGTGTTCTGCGGAATTCCTGAATTATTTTTCAAAACAAATAGAATATTTTCTAACTTTATGGGGCATATTCAAAACAAAGCTACGCTTAACCAAAAAAACATTGAGGCCATACGGAGTTGAATAACTACTATGAAAAAAATATTAATTAAATACGGATGAACCTGAAATCTCATGTACCAGAAACTACTAAACCGAAAAATCAGGCACCATCGGGTCGGCCTTTCATCCAGCCTAAACTGAGTATTAATACTCCCGGCGATACCTATGAGCAGGAAGCAGACGCAATGGCAGATAAGGTAATGCGTATGCAAATGCCTGGCTCACCGGACAGCTTTAGTAATAAGTCTGGTAATGACAGATACTACGATCCTTTTAGACCTGAAGTGAGCGATCCTTTTATTAAACCTGCCAATAGTGGATACGATCCTTTTATTAAGCCTGCTAACGGTGGGAACAATCCTTTCTTTAAACCTTCAATAAAGGCCGTTCAGCGCAAACACCACGGGCCTGATGAATCAGAAGACGAACAACAATTACATCGAAAAAAAATATCGATACTGCGCAAGTGGAATGGTTTTGAAGACAGGGAGGAAATGCTGCACCGGAAGGAGAGCACAAAAACAGAAACACAAGCAGGCAGTAGCTTGGACAGTTATGTAAATTCCCTGGGTTCTTCCGGTCAACCATTACCGGATGCCAGCCGCCAGTTTTTTGAGCCACGCTTCGGGCATGATTTCTCAGGTGTAAAGATCCACAATGACAGCGTAGCCGCAAAATCAGCACAGTCTATCAATGCACTGGCCTATACCACCGGGAATAATATAGTGTTTAATGAAGGGCAGTATGCGCCGAGTTCTGATTCAGGTAATAGATTACTGGCACATGAACTGACGCATGTGGTGCAGCAAAGCGGAAATGAGAAAGTGATGAAGCAGGATAAAAAGGATAAGAAAACAGCCCAAACCTTAACTGAACCGCCCCAGAAAGAAGAAGACGCTACACAAAAATATAACTGGGAAACCGGGTGGGGAAAGTATGGGGATCCGACCAAACCACATCCAATACAACATGGGCCTTTAATTACAATAACAAATATAATAACTGGATTTTCTTTCCAACAAGTATACGCTGCAAAGGCATCACTTCAAACAGTACATTCAATTGTTGTACCGACATATGCTGCAACAATTGAGTATTTTGATCAAGGTGGGACACATTCATTTGTCGGAAGATTTAATGTAACCAGAGATGCCTGGTTTGGACAAGGAACAGATAAAGATGGTAAAGACATTTTTGTAAATCGCTCTACAGAACCAAGAGCTGATGTTACTGTTTCTGTTAAAAGAGAATTCTCAAATAGATATATGGATAAAGATGAAGTTTATTATTTGGAGAAAATACATTCACCAATTGAAGATAACGAAGTTTTGGAAAAGGGTGAGCACAAGTATGATGTAGCAGATAAGTTCGCAAGAAAAGATGGTTATGTAAAAGATGAAGAAATACATGTGGGAGGTGTATATATTAACAAGGGGTCAGGGAAATTACAGCTGGCTGGCTCTGAAGGCTGCTTTGCAATAATTGGGCATTCTCAAATTTATTCTTCCAAAGAAGCAGCAGAAGCTGAACTAAAAAAAATAGACGCAGGGATATTTGACGGTATAACCCCATCAAATAATGAAGTATTAAGAGTAAATCAATTGATTAAGCAAAACAGAAAATTTTTCGATCCGATCATAGTTACAATAATAAGTAGAGCAGATTTTGAAAAAATTAAATATATTACACTGCCGAATAAGAATTAATGGAATACATTTACAAATATATTTTTTCGATACTGTTAATTGCCTTCCTGTTATCAAGCTGTAACAGTCATTCAAATATAGACAAATTTATTAATTGTGCTAAATCAACACCGTCTAATTATAATAGTTATATTGACTCATTAGATCAAATCAATAAAAAAAATCAGTCAATTTCTTTTACATATTATTTTGATGGTGAAGTTTACGGGAGCAATATAAACGCTGAATTTCAAAAAGATAGTAATTATATCAGTAAATATCATTTCTACTACCCTGTTTCAAATCTGGTATATTTAGGCCATTATCACATAACTACTAAGTTCGATATTGTAATTTATACCTCCTATATGGATGAAAGAAAATATTTATATTTGGGAGTTGTAGATAAAAATAAAAAAGTAATTAATGGATTTTTCTTACCTAAGTCTCAGAATGAAATAAAGAACTATTTATTTTCCCTTGAAAAAAATTATTTAAACCTTTTCATAGTCAGTATTGGTCCGTACAAAAATCAATCAAAACAAATGATGGTGGAATACAACATTATGAATAGCAATATACAGATTTATTTTAATGATAATTGGGTGAAAAGAGAATTATAAAAGTGGGAAGCAAAAAAGATATAAGTGTACAGTGTTTATTTTCAAAAATATTCTCTAATGATTTAGCATTAACTTCAAAACAACTCATCTGCAAACACGATGGATAAGATATTCTTAAAATCCTGTTTTCGGGAATGCGAGCATGGGTTCATTTTCCGTCTGGGTTATTTGAATTTAAATAGTTAGAGGCTGCAACAAATGCGGCCTCTTTCTTTTGGTAAATTTATTCAAGTGTTGGTTTATATTTGTAGAAAGGCCGAGGAAAAAGTAATGATAAAAAAGTTAGTATATGGTACGCTGATTATAGCAATTAGCTTTATTCAAACAACTCGTTTGTATGCCCAGGAAAGCGAGGCGCAACGGTTTAAGAATTTCCAGCTTTCGTCTGGCAGGGTCTCGGATGCATTAAAAAAATATAATGATACCCTTAGCCGGGAGTTTAAGAGGAAGAATGTAGCATATCCGCCCAAAGACATTTTTCTGCGTGCCTTTAAATCGCAAAATGAAATGGAGCTATGGGCGCGTAATAATGAATCCAGTGAATACAAGCTCATAAAAACTTATCGTATATGTGCCATATCCGGGCAACTAGGCCCCAAGCGCGCGCAGGGGGACAGGCAGGTGCCGGAAGGTTTTTATTTTATAGATGATTTTAATCCCAAAAGTGAATACCTCCTTTCTTTACAGCTGAACTACCCTAACTATGCAGATCAGTTAACCGGGAGTGGAAAAGTAGGTGGCGATATTTTTATTCATGGTGGTTGTGTCACCGTTGGCTGTATGCCGATGACCAATGAAGGAATAGAAGAAATATATACCGTATGCCTGAATGCAAAGCTCAATGGGCAGGAGCATATACCCGTGCATATATATCCTACAAGACTCAATAAAAATGGCATTAACTACCTCAATCACGAATTTGCAAATGATGTACCTAAAATGCAGTTCTGGAGCGAATTGAGGTCTGTATATGATTATTTTGAGAAGACGCATAAGCTGTTACCTGTCATGTACACGCCTGATGGCAAATACGTTGATTAAATCCTTATTTTTGCAGGGTAATACTACCTTTATGCGTTATTTGCCAAATGGCAGTAAATTAATTGGGATACTGTGCTTTGTTTTTTTACTCTCTTTTGCTGCCTGCGAAAAAGAAGTGCACATAAACCTCGGCAGTGCGGCCTCGGCGGTAGTGATACAAGGGCAGATAGAAACAGGGCAGCCGCCATTTGTGGTGGTTACTTCCACAATCAGCTTCTTTTCAAATATCGATCTTGGCACGCTGGAAAAAAGTTTTATTCATGGCGTTAATATAAAGGTATCTGATGGTACTAAAAGCATCATATTAAGGGAATATGCATTAGACACGGGTAATAATAACAAATACTATGTTTATTCGCTAGACACTGCAAATCTCGGCGCTAATTTCATGCTGGGGCAGGTAAACAAAGTGTATTCTCTTACGGTCACTTATAACGGGCAGACGTATAATGCTGTTACCACTATCCCTAATCCCAAAGGTGTGGATACTATGTGGTTTGCTCCCCCGGAAAATACAGACTCAAAAACACCCGCTAATGCTATGCAGCTTTTCGTGAACTATACAGACCCTGATACTCCCGGTAATTATGTGCGGTATTTTACCCAAAGAAATGGCGGCCAGTTTTTCCCGGTAGGCATTTTTAGTGATGAAGTGGTAAATGGGAAAAGAGTGAACAATTTAGGCCTTTTTGCTGGCTATGACGAAGGCGAAAATGTAAACGGCGACTCCTTGAGGTATTTTTATCCGGGTGATTCTGTAACGCTGAAATGGTGTGAAATAGATAAAGCCGTGTACTCTTTCTGGAATTCTTACCAGTTTGCCCAAAGCGATGTGGGTAATCCATTTGCAACGCCTATTAACTTAGTGAGCAACATCTCTAATGGAGCATTGGGCGTATGGGCGGGTTACGGAAGTTCTATAACTTCAAAGACGGTACCCCGTTGAAAATCTGTGATCCCATATTCAGGAATTTGTTGCATTTTTATGCTTTAAACGATTATTTACCATGCATTCGCACCATGTGCCGGCAGGTAAACATTAAACAGTAAAAACAAAATGAACGAAGTAGAAAAAGTACATTGCCTTATTATCGGCTCCGGTCCCGCCGGTTATACTGCCGCCATATATGCTGCCCGTGCCAACCTGAAACCCGTTTTATACCAGGGTTTGCAGCCGGGTGGTCAATTGACCATTACTACCGATGTAGAGAATTATCCCGGCTATCCCAATGGCATTATGGGGCCGCAGATGATGGTAGATTTTGAACAACAGGCGCAGCGCATGGGTGCGGATATACGCTGGGGGCTGGTAACGAAAGTGGATTTTTCAAAACAGCCATACCGCGCGGAAATTGACGAAGAAACATGGATAGAGGCAGATAGCGTAATTATAGCCACCGGGGCATCCGCAAAATGGCTTGGGCTGAAGTCTGAGCAGCGTCTGAATGGGCATGGCGTTTCCGCCTGTGCCGTATGCGATGGCTTCTTTTTCAAAAATCAGGAAGTAGCTATAGTAGGCGCAGGTGATACAGCCTGTGAAGAGGCATTGTATTTATCAAAGCTGTGTACGATGGTACACATGTTCATACGTAAAGGCGAGATGCGCGCCAGCAAAGTAATGCAGGAGCGTGTATTCAAAACGCAGAATATAAAAGTGTATTGGAATACAGATACCGTAGAGATACTTGGTGAGCATAAAGTGGACAGCGTAAAAATACGTAATAACAAGACCGGCGAAGAAAGCATCATTCCACTCAAAGCTTACTTTGTGGCCATAGGCCACCAGCCTAACTCTGATTTATTCAAGGGAATGCTGGATATGGACGACCAGGGCTACCTCATCACCCAGCCTGGCTCCACCCGCACCAATATACCCGGTGTGTTTGCATGTGGCGATGTGCAGGACAAGATATACCGCCAGGCAGTGAGCGCCGCAGGCAGTGGCTGTATGGCGGCGCTGGATGCGGAACGGTATTTAGGCGAGATGGGCTTGCATTAATGAAATAGGAGAATGTGGCATAGAAATTGCTGGGATATTTACTAATTCGTTTTTTGTGCGAATATATTTCCGTTTTACTGCTTTTATTAGTTGCGTTAGCTGGCTGCAATAAACAGCAAGGCACATCTGTGAATATCAATGCTGGTTTAAAAGCTGCATTTAATTATAAGCCCGGTACATACTGGATATATCGTGATTCTGTATCTGGAATGACAGATAGCTTTTTTGTTACTGACAATGAGCCTTCCGTTTCCAGTACCACACCGCATGACCCCAGAGAGGCAGTACATACTGAAATAATAACTATAAGCATTTCAGATGTAAATATTGCGCCTGTCCCGGCAAATACAACTATTAATCAATGGACCTTAAGTTACTCCGGGGTAAATATGTATCTGGCTACAGATATGCTGGAATATCAGCCGGTAACAACGTATCCTTTCCCATCTGATTCAATTCTTTCTGATTATAATAGCCCTGCTGACACAGGAAGATTCACCAATATATACATTTCTTACCAGGTTAGCGGCAATACATTTGCAAATGTCGGGGCGATTAACCATAGGGGTTACGTTGATAGATCCTATACCAATCAGCCCAATTATACTTATAATGATTGGTTTTGTTTAAGTGCCGATGCAGGCTTTGTAAAAATGATATTCAATCATCCGCAGGATTCCTCATACAGGGTATGGGAATTGCAGCGTTACAAAATAGTAAAATAAGGACGCGCCATTTTATGTCTTAATTTGCCTTAAAGCCCGGTTTCGCCTTTTGTGCCAGCGCCACATATTTATTCACAGAATCCTGCCTGCCTGCTGCTCTATATACGTAAGCAAGTATCTCATACGAGAAGCTATAAGTAGGGTCTATCTGTATGCCTTTATAAAGATAATAGGCGGCAGAGTCTAATCTGCCAATGGTCAGGTAGCAGCGCCCCAGGTTGCCATAAGCATTTACATATTCCGGTTTTAATGCGATGGCTTTCAGGGAGAGGTCTATAGACTCCCGGTATTTTTTAGTGAAGTAATAGACATTCGCAAGGTTATTGGCAGTCATATTGCTGGTAGGGTTCACATCCAGCGATTTCCGCTCATGAATCTCTGCGGAGTCATATTGTGCCAGGCAGAAAAACGCATTCCCCAGGTCAGATTGTGCGTTGGCAAAGTCTGGATCTATCGCCACTGCCTTGCTTAGATACTTGATCCCCTTTATTCGTATCTGTTTTATTTTCTCCGGGTCTTTTTCCTCAGAGGCCACTACCTTTTCCAGTTCCAGCCCATAGAAATAGTTCAGCTTGCTGGAGTTGGTGGATTTTTTTATATCTGCGCCGTACAAGGTATAATTGCTATACCAGTCAGTGTTTCGGCTGATGGCAATAGCAGAGTAGGCAAGGCATAGCGGGATAACCACTGCCAATGTTTTAGGGTTTTTAATAATGGCAAGGCCGCTATCAGCCACCTGGCCCACCCATTTTTCCAGTAGCAGGGCTATCACAAGGCAGAAACCTACGGAACCAAAAAACAGGAACCGCTCTCCCATAGTAGCGCCTATCAGGAACGGAATATTGGAAAAGAGCGACATGGTGGCGAGATAGAACAATATGGCAAATGCGTAAGGGTCTTTATTATTCTTCAATAAGCGCATAATGCTGAATACCGCAAGGGCAATGTAAACAGCCAGCGTGAGCAGCACCAGTGGGTTAGCGAAGGTGGTAAAAGGGATGGTATTGTAGGCATAATCGCATACTAGCGGGTAGGGGATGAAGAGCAACTTCACATAATATCCCATGATCAGTACTGCCGTAGCTATCCGGGATGAGGGCGCCAGCGTTTTCAAGGCAAGCCCATTGTCGGCAAAATCAATATCTCCTATGCCATTGGCATTATATGCGGAGAGCACAGATATGCGTATACCGATGGCAAGGGCGGTCATTGCCACGATGCCTATAGTAATATTTGTGCTGCGTTTTTTGTTTTCATTCCGGTAAAAGAAAAAGATCATCGGCACTACAGCCAGGAACGTAACAACTGTTTCTTTAGAGAGGAAGGATAGGAAAAAACAAAGGCAGCCAAGCAGCAGGTGCAGCATTTTACCTTGTTCCACATACTTGATAAAAATGTTCAGGCTCAGGAATACAAAAAAGAAGCATAATAGCTCATCGCCACTTTTAATGTTGGCCACCACCTCCGTATGTATCGGGTGGGCAGCAAAGAGCAAAGCAGTAATAAAAGCCACTGCCGTTTTCTTTCCTTCAAAAAGCTTATCCAGGAAAAAGAAAAGAAAGATCACGCAGCCGGCAAACAATAATATATTTACCACGTGATTGGGCATAGGATTCTCGCCAAATATAGAATATTCAATGGCTATCATTACAAGCGATAATGGGCGATATAAGTCGTTGGAAGTAATGAAAAAACCCCTGCGGTAAGGGGTAGATAATATTTCAGGTATTGCAGACGCACCCTTCATTACAATTGTATTCTCGGTAATTACAGAAGAGTCATCTAGCACATAGCCATTCCTCATCGTATTGGCATAAATAATAATAGAAAAAATGCCAAGCAATAGGGCAAGTTTCATATTAAGTGGGGTCGTGGCTTTTACCGCAACCGGTTTTGGCACGTTTGCTTTAGGCTTCGCTGTCTGAACCGGTTTTTGTACAGGTTTATTATTTTGTTTGCTGGCCATTTATTATGTTGTTGCTAATTGCAAAAATAAATTTTGAAAGTGATATTTTGTCATCATTCATTGAAACCCGGGGTTATTCCTATGCGCTATTTCGCCATATTTTCTTGCAGAATCCATATTACGCAATGCGCTATACGATACCGCCATCATTTCGTAACAGGGATTAAAGGATGGGTCTACCTGGATACCTTTATATAAATAGTAAACTGCTGAGTCGAATTTTTCCAGTTTCATATAAGAATAGCCAATGTTTGCGTAGCCCAATATATTATTTGGTACGTACTTAATGGATTGCTCACTCACAGCTATAGCCTCGCTGAATTGTTTTCTGCTGCAATAGATGCCGGCAAGGTTGTTTACCGGTACTACATTATCTGGTGATATTTCAATAGCCTTTTTATCATGGATAATGGCAGAGTCATACAAATTTATATCATAGTAGGCCGCACCCACATCAGACTGGGCAGAGAAAAAATCTGGATAAATAGCTATAGCGCGGTTAAAATAATAAATGGCACTGTCGGTAATATGCCTGCGCAAAACAGAATCCCGTTCGTCCTTTTCCTTCGTCAGCAGCACGTCGGCGAGAAAATAATTAAGCCTGCTGTTATCAGGTACTTTTTTTACATCGGTACTGTATAATGTGTATTTGTCGAGCCAGTCCGTGTTCCTGTTTATCGTCAGAATAGCATAGATCAAGCAGGCAGGGATTAACAGTATCAGTATTTTAGGTTGTTTTAATGTGTCAATGATCGTATGATCCTTTTTTGCTGCCCATTGC
>Ga0206839_1220_pt1 | contig 10848 bp, 10 predicted proteins | sample Alteio_BWOrgCont_27_FD_152883 | JGI IMG/M metagenome (GOLD analysis project Ga0206839, IMG submission 152883) | Enriched cells from forest soil in Barre Woods Harvard Forest LTER site, Petersham, Massachusetts, United States -... | ecosystem: Environmental > Terrestrial > Soil > Temperate forest >... | reverse complement strand
AATTGTTTCGGGAAGCCTGCTATGAGGTGTCATTGCTTCCATTGATATAATCTTAATAACAGCCAAATGATAATTTGAATCTTCGGGGCCGGCAAAATATTGACGTAACATCGGAACATTCTCAAATACAATTTGTTTTTTAGAAATATCTTCGCTCATGACAGCAGTTCCTGACACACGGCAATACCACATTTTTCGATCTACAAAACAAACTTCTATATTAGGATTGGCTTTTATTTCAGGAATTGTCCGCGAACGGCTTAACATAGCTAATAGGAGTTCTCCGTCTTCAGTCAAATAAGGCATCATGGGACGCACACGTGGTTTATTGCCTTCTACCGTTGCAAAAAAACCAAAACCAGCATCACTGATGATATCTAATGCTTCTTCTTTAGTCATGCTCATACCTTCCCCCTCATATTATTTGTTATTGAATTTGTCCGTACCGATATAACTTTTATTTTTAACAGCGACTATCTCTGCAATAATAGAAACCGCTATTTCTTCAGGAGTTTGACTTCCAATATCAATACCCATGGGGATATGCACCCGTTTTAAATATTTTTCTTCAATTCCAGCAGTTTTTAAACGTCCTAAAAACTTAACCTTTTTAGGTTTACTGGAGATAACGCCTATGTAGGCAGCCGAAGATTTTATCACCGCTTTCAGGCATTCATAATCATGCTCATTACCATAGGTAACAATGGTCACGTAGGCATTCGGTTCAATAAGTATCTTGGTTAATGCGTTATGATCGCCAACGATGATTTTATCAACATGAGGAAAACGGCTTTTATTAGCAAATTCCGGACGGGAGTCAATGATCGTGACTTTAAACCGAAGCATCTTGCCCATTGCAGACAAGGGCAAAGCAATATGCCCCGCGCCACAGATAATTAAATGATCTTTGGCGGTAAAAGGTTCTATAAAAACCTTCATCTGCCCGCCGCAAACAGATTCTCCTTCACGTCCAAAATAATTATAGGTGACTGTTACTGGTTTTTTTTTCTGTATAGCTTGAAGGCATTGGGCAATGGCTGCTTTTTCATTGCGTCCGCCGCCGATAGTACCGTACGATGTCCCATCATCAAAAACAATCATCTTAGCACCCATTTTGCGTGGAGTGCCTTTTAGTGTTGCTTCTATAATGGTGGCAAAGGCATACTGCCGCCCTTTTTGTGAGGCTTTAAGTGCTTTGTAAAGAATATCATCCGAAGACATTATTATTTTACGTAAGCTTTAATGATCGTTTGATCCTGTACGGGACGATCACCTGTACCTGTCGGTGTATTTTCAATTTTTGAAACAATATCATACCCGGTAGTCACCTGGCCAAAAATCGTATGATGGCCATTTAACCAGGTTGTCGGAGCTGTAGTAATAAAAAATTGACTGCCGTTGGTGTCAGGACCGCGATTAGCCATGGCTAAGGTGCCGGGTTTATCGAAAGTCAAGTCAGGATTAATTTCATCCGCAAAATCCCCTCCCCACAAACTGGTGCCCCCGCTACCTGTTCCGGTTGGATCTCCACCTTGGATCATAAATCCTTTGATAACACGATGAAAAATCAAACCATTATAGTAGCCTTTTTTTACCAGGCCGACAAAATTTTCCACGGTCTTTGGAGCTTTATCCGCGAATAAGGTTAATTCGATATTTCCCTGATTTGTTTCTAGAACAACGATGGTTGATTTCACGTTAGACTCCTGTGCTTGGGTTATAGAGAAAGGTATAATAACGAAGATACTAGAAAAAAGCAAACGACAAACGATATTCATATAATATCTCCTATACTATTAAATTTTCTTTGGGTTGAGCGACGGTGGGCAGTCCTAATTCAGATCTGAAAATACGATTTTGTTCCCGTAAACGATGGATCTCATCTTCAAGCAATGATTTAACTTTTTCAGATTCACGTACCTGGATCTGATAAATTCTTAATTCTGTTTGTAGAATGCTTATGTTTTTATTCTTTTCAGTAATAAGGGTCTCTAATTTATCTTTTGTATTATCAGATTCAGGAATATCAATAGATTGTGTTACAGGGATAGTTTTCACTTGAGGCACAGTCTTTGGTTGAGGGATAGCTTGTGCCAAAGAAGGCGTAATCATTTCAGGCAGCAACATTTTTGATACGTAATACAAAGCTGTGATTAAAACGGCCAAATAGATAATCAGCATATCTCACCTTCCTTGACAGTTAAAACAGCTGTTTTATAATGATTTTATGGTTACTTGTATTCTTTTATCAGCCGGCTTGAGCGAGCGCTTTGGATCACCTAAAGCATTGGCATATATATCTGGAAAAACTGTCATCCAGCATGTGCAAAACACCTTGCTCCAAAGTTCTTGCGATAATATAATCGTGGTCCTGGGCGCCCATGCCACAGAAATCCAGCCATCTATATTTATACACAGCCGTATTAGTGTTGTCTATAATAAAGACTATTATTTTGGACAGACATCTTCGGTGCAAGCAGGCTGGCGTGAGGCGGATAATGCATCTGAAGGCATTATGTTTTTACCGGTGGATTGTCCTCTAGTGCAGGCATCTACTGTTGATACAATTATTGATTATTTTAAAAAACATGATCCTGATATATTAATTCCTTCGTATCAAGGCAAAAAAGGCCATCCGCCAATTTTTCATCAACGTTTAAAATCAAAAGTCCTAAATCTTCCAACAGATTTAGGACTTAATTCATTGTTTGCTGAGCATCCCCCGCAAACAATTGAAATTGATGATAGCGGCATCATCAAAAGTTTTAATACACCGGAAGAATTTAAAAAAATTATTACTGGATTACCGGAGTAACTGCGAATGTCCGGCATGAGGACCTTTCGCGGGAATGACATATATATTTTATTGCCAAACAATAGCTTTTGCAGTATAGGTGGAGCGGATATAACCATTACCTATGATTTTTTGTTGAGGCAGTGCTTTCCAAAAATCTGTGGCATCGCTTTGAAGATCAGTAATGGCATCAGCACCAAGCATGCCAGCCTCTTGTTTTAATTTAGGTAAAATATCTTCTATAGGCTGACGGCGTTCCGTGGTGACAGTGACAACGCCTATTTCAGTATAGGGTCTATCGACCTTTTCAATATACGACACCTCATCAATGCTTGTCTTAGGGACATAATACTCTTGCGAGGTATCTTTGGAATCAATTTGATAGACCGTGCAACCTGAAGAAAAAATAGCTAAAAATAAGAGAGTGAATAATATGCTTTTCATAGGACCTGTCTTTTATAAGTTAAAGTAATTATTGATTATATTACCAATTTTAACGAAAACAATAAATTAATTATATTTTGGATTCCCGCTTGCGCGGGAATGACAGTGGTCACATTGCTTGTTCTTTTAACGCCTTGATGATTTTATCCGGTGTAATGGGCAATTCCATAATACGCACACCAATAGCATCTTCCACCGCATTGGCAATCGCTGCTGCAGTCGGCAACAAAGCTGCCTCTCCCATACCTTTGGCACCAAATGGCCCTTCAAGCTCGTCGGTTTCAACTAAAAGGCTATTCATTTTAGGTAAACCAATAGAACGCGGTACACGATAACCGGCAAAATTGGCATTAAGCACACGGCCATTTTTAAATCTTAAATCTTCATAAAATGTATACCCAATGCCCATCGCCAACGAGCCTTCAATTTGACCTTCAACTGATTGCGGATTAATGGCTTTACCAATATCATGCGCGTCCCATAATTCCAGCACCTTGACGACACCTGTATCTGTGTCTACTTCAACTTCTGCAATCTGGGCCTCAAAACCATAAGAGCCTGATACATTGCCTTCGCCGGAACGAAAATCAATGGGTGTTGTTTTAGGATTATAACTGCCCCGTCCTATAATTTGTTTTCCATATTTAAAGGAATAACAAAGCTCTAGTGCTTTGTCAAAACTCATCAGCACACGATTATCTTTTCTAAAGATTACCTTCTCCGCCCTAATATCCAAATCATCAATATTCAAATTATTATCTTTGGCTACAATTTCTAAAATTTGCAACTTAGCATCCTTGCCCCCAAGAAGAGCAGCGTTACCGGAAATAAAGGTCACACGACTAGCAAATGAACCTGTATCAAATGGCGTTATTTCAGTATCACCGGCCTTGCATTTAATACGGCTAAAACTGACACCTAACGCCTGCGCAGCAATTTGTGATAATGCGGTGTTAGATCCTTGGCCCGTATCCGCAGCACCGGTAAACAAATACACAGAACCGTCTTCTTCCACCTTTACAATAGCTCCGGCGGATTCGTGCGATTTGTACATTTTAGAACCCATGACATCTGCAGCAATACCAATACCAATGCCGCGTTTTAAATGTTTTTGTTTCCCTCTTTTTTGATTCCATCCAGAAGCTATAACAGCTTTTTCAATACATTCTTTTAACCCGTTAGTGGTCAAAATCATTTTATTAACAGTCACCGTATTTGGTTCAGTAATATTTTTTAAACGAAATTCGATGGGGTCCATGCCAATATCCTTGGCCACCAAATCCATATGTGATTCAATAGCAAAACCGCTTTGCACTCCGCCAAACCCACGCATGGCACCGCTGATAGGATTATTCGTATACACCCTGTAACCTGTCATGCGAAAATGTTGGATTTTATAAACCATGAAAATACGCATCATGGCTGCGGCCAGGACAGTCGGCCCATAACTGCAATAGGCTCCCCCGTCGGCCAAGACTTCGCCGGTGATGGCAAGAAGAGTACCGTCTTTTTTGACGCCGGTTTTAACCTTATAAATCATCCCATGCTTACGGCGGGTGGTTGTGAATTCTTCTTCACGGGTCAGGCAAATTTTAACAGGCAGACCGCCAGCTTTTTTAGAAAGCAGGCAAGCGGCAAAGTCCATCGGTAACATTTCTAATTTACCGCCGAAACCGCCGCCTACAGCCATTTTGATTACACGAATATCATTCAAATCCATTTTTAAAGTTTTAGCCAAGGCTTCGCGGCATTTAAACGGTGCTTGAGAAGAAGACCACAAGGTGATTTTATTAGTGAAAGTTTCCCACTGTCCGACACAGACATGTGGTTCCATGGGCGACGGATGGGCCACCGGGCACCAAAACCGGCTTTCGCGCACAGAATCCGCTTCCTTCATCAGGCGTTCGGGATTTCCAAAATTAACCGGTAAAATCACCGCGATATTATTTAAAGATTCATGGATTTGAGGAGCGCCGGGTTTAATGGCTTCTTCAATTTCAAAAACTCCCGGAAGGATTTCATATTTGACATCAATTAAACGCAAGGCCTCATCCGCTGTTTCTTCATCAACAGCTGCAACAGCAGCGAGTTCATCACCGATATAACGCACCTTAAGTGATTCCAAGGCCATTTGGTCAACGGTGTGCGGAAAGAAATATTCATTGGAACCGAATTTAATTTGATGAGTGTCTTGAGCGGTAACAATGGCTTTAACACCTGGCAAGGCCTCAGCCTTGGATGTATCAATGCTGATGATGCGCGCATGAGGATGAGGAGAACGCAGCATTTTGCCAACGAGCATATTGGCCATTTGCACATCAAAAACATATTTTAGTTGTCCTGTAACAATGCCCCTGCCTTCGATGCGCGGCACGCTTTTGCCGACAGGATCAACATATTGATCTACAAATTTAGATTTTGGTGTTAGGGCCATTTTTCATTTTCTTTCCAGCTTCGCGTACTGCTTCAAAAATCTTTGGATATCCGGCACAACGACAGATATTGCCATCAAGGGCATATTCGATTTCTTCCTGTGTCGGTGTTGGATTTTTTTCCAATAAGGCAACTGATGACATGATCATGCCTGGTATACAAAAACCGCATTGCACCGAACCATATTCAATAAAAGCTTGCTGGACAGGATGCAAAACATCCCCTTGAGCTAAACCTTCAATACTCGTAATTTCTTCACCTTGAACATTAGCTGCTAATGTAATACAGGATAAGGTTGCTTTGCCATTGATCATGACCGTGCAGGTACCGCATTCAGTTTCCTGACAAGCGGTTTTGGTTCCCGTCAAAGACAGATGATCACGTAAGACCTCTAACAAGGTTTCATTACCTTTGAGGTTTAAAGTGATTGGTTTTTTATTAATTGTTAAATTTACTTCCATATTATTTTACTTTGACATTTCGTCAAAGGGGACACTTTAAAGTGTCCCCTTTTGAGATATTTCCTCTATTGCTGATTTTAAAGAGACGCGGAACATATGTTGTTTATAATCGCTGGAGCGTGTGTCGTAAATGGTGTTTGTCAAATGATTCAAGGCTTCCTTGCCTAAATCCGGTGACGATGAACTTTTATTTAAAAATTCTTCCAAAACAGGATCTCTTTGGGCAAAGGCTGATCCATTATTAATTCCTATACGGGTATTATACCATTTTTTATCTTTAATTTCAGTTTTTACACAAATAGCTAATAAAGGAATATCTACATGGACTGTTTTCTTGACCCGACGGTAAGCAGTTCGAGCTACTCCTTGTGTTTTAATGGTCACATGAGTAAATAATTTTTCTGAACGGGCCGCATTCTTGAAAAAATCTTCAGGGGCAATAATATCTTCCTTGCCATCAGGCCCTAAAAAATGCATTTTTGCATCCAAAGCGATCATCACCGCCCCCATTTCCGTCCAGGTATAGCGGCAAGTCAAATTGCCGCCCACGGTTGCCATATTACGGATAGGATTGGTGGAAATATTCTTGCAGACAGTATGTAAAATTTTTAAATGACCGTCGGGTAAAGGAGATGCTAAAAGATCATTGATCCGGGTCATGGCCTTGATCGTCAGCGTGTCCCCTTGGAAAGTAACGCCTTTAAGATCTTCAACCTTGGCTAAACTTAAAACATTACGCGCAGTTTTGGTCCCTTTTGTCTTTAACAGCTTCATGCTGTTAAGCAAAAAAGTCCCGCCAGCCAGAACCTTGGAATCTTCTAATTCCTTATAAAGCCGGGCAGCTTCAAGGCGAGTTTTGGGCAAATGCAGCGTCAATGGGTTAAGTAACATAGGTAAAAGTATAACAAAAATAGAAGCTTACGCCAAGCATTCCATTCACTTAATCATTAAAAGGATTTTTAATCTTAACGCCGGCAACAACTTGGGCATCTTGTAAATCTTCAGTGTAGATAGTCTTACAATTAGTTTTAGCAGCAGCGGCAATAATTAAAGAATCATAAAAAGAAAAGCGGTGGTGTTTATGCAGCTCAAGCGCGTACTGATAAAGTTCTTCAGTTGGAGACATATCACATAGGGGAAATAAAACTGTCTTTAAATAATCATTCAAATCTTCAAAAGATAAAACAACGGAGAATTTTTTGGTTGCTATACTTAAGAATTCTTGAATGACTTGAAAGCTTACCACACCAGTTTGGGATATTAAAGCCTCCCTGATCATTGTCCTGGCTTTTTGACGTTTAATGGGATTTTTTTCATCAAAAGAATATATAAAAATATTCGTATCCAAAAAATGCTTACTAGCGTTCATTCATTTCCTCACGTGAAAATTTTTTTCCACCTGTACGTACATAATTTAATTTTTCCATCAAACGGTCGAAATCATCCACCGGATTAGATTTATGGACATATTTTTTCAACCAATCACGAAAAAGCATGTTTAACGTTTTTTTCTCACTCATGGCCTTTTGCCTGGCCTTTTGAATCAAAACTTCTTCAACACTCAAGGTGATATTCTTTAACATAAATCCTCCTGTACACAATTATAGTGTACACTATTTCTGTGCAATGTCAATGTTTGTATTAAGGATTCAGTTATGATTTTCAAAGGAGAGATTTTGTCGTGCTAATTCAAATATCCCGCCCCTAACATAGCCTTGAGCATGTTGGGGGTGACTGTTACAATCTCGGAAACATGCGGGACAATGCCTTTGATAATAGCCCCTGACATGGCATTATCACTCATGCCGATATTATTTTGATCTTCTCCGGCAACATCTAATTGCAAGAGCCGGCTGTTCATGTTAATACCACCGTCGCGAGCATAAGAATTATTTTGAGTAAAGAACGAATGGCTGTGGTCAAGAGTCGCAGCGGCTGTTTGGGGAAATGGTTGGCCGTTTAGACCTAATAAAACAGATATCATTGTTGAACCTAAAGTCCCGAACATTTCCATATCTGTACCTGCAACAGCAGTACCTACATATAATGGCCATCCATTTTGTAATTGAGATATAGTGCCAGAAGAAAGATTTACTGAGACAGGATTATTTAATGTTGGAATAGGAGCTGTCAGAAGACGGACATGTCCGATACCAAGATTTTGTTGTTCATTTGGATTGAGCCCGGATAAATAAAATTGAAGTGTCCGGGAAGCAGATTCTATTTGTGTACGGCATAAAAGGAAAGCATCCTCAGCTTTTTTTAGAATTCCCGCCTGCTCTTCAATCTCTGACTTAGAATATACTCCTGAAGCAGCCTTGCTCATGGCCTGGAATTTAGCTAATGCTAATTTATAAGTAGTATCCAAATTATGATATTGACTCATGGCAAACCGCTCTTGAGCATCAGCATCGACCATATTCCAAACCGCAGTATTGCTCTCTGCTTGTCCTTGCAATTCAAAAACTGCCCTCGAGGTTCTTGTCTCAGTTTTTCTGGCATATAATAAATCATCATTGATTGCCACACTTAAACTAGCCAAGGTTTGATCAAACGGAGCACCTGTTGGCAAAAATAATCTTGTCGTTGTAACAGTACCATTGACTGTACGTGGTTCATTGGGAAGTTGATCTATTTGCACTAAAAGAGCGTTGACAGGCAATCTTTTGGAAGCTGCTTTGGCCACTTCTATCAACTTATCTCGAGGGATTTCAACAACTGTTGGGCCATTATCTGTTTGGCCAGATGAGATTCTTTCAACTGCTGTTTTTGCGGCATTACCTGCATCACCGTCTATCAATCCGAGTCTCCAGGCAGCATCAGCTTCTTCATAGGTTAAATCAGCCTGTAGCATTGCCCTTATCAAATCAATCTGAGCCCGTTTTGCAGCTGAAGGAGCATACCCTCCTACTATACCACCACCTGGTGTAAATAATGCTGGCGCACTACCAATGGTCCAAACCAAAAGCGGTTGAATACTAAGAGCGAACGCTGCTGGGGCTGTATGATGATCAAGCATTTGATGGGCTGTCTGTAAATCCACCCACTTCTCTTTAAGGTCTTCCGGTGGATCACCTGCTGACGGGCCTTTTTCCCAATATGATTTAAGGTCAGGATCCTTGCTTAAAAGATATAATGTATAAACTATTTCCGGACAAGGGACTTCAATCGTTTTTTTATTATCTTTTGGATCCGGAACTGTCTGAGTTGTTTTTATAAAACCCCACTTTTCGGCAAAAAAGTCTTGCCAAGCTTGACGTTCTTTTGCTTTTTTAGGATCTGCCTTAGCAGCATCCATAAGAGCCATTGCTTGAAATTTCAATTTTTTTACTTGTGCGTCAATCAACAGTTGTGACGCTGCTATATCTGAATATGCATCTTTATCCTTACCTTTATGTTGAAATTTACGTGTGAGCGGATGAGCAAGCCTGTTTAATGCATCTCCTACACTAAGGACGATAGGAGAAGCAACAGCATAAAGATTTTTATCGTAGGGTAAGGTTGCCGTTAAAGAAACTAATTGAGTAAAATTAAAACCCTGGCCTCGAGGTATTACATCTCGGGCAATAATTTCAGCTGTTGTTAATGCATAAATGCTTGTTAAAAAATCTGCAGGTCCAGTCCCTTTATCACCTTTATACAAGTTATTTGCATTATCTACTTGCCTGCGCAAATCCACGGTATCATTACTCCAACCCGTTATTACTGCGCTCGGTGATACAGCAATAGAATAATTAAGATATGGATTTCCAAAAGCAGTAAGGGCAAGTGGTGACGCTGAACTTAGAGGATTGGTTGTTTGTGAGATCCCTACAGTCGCAGCACCCATGGTGTAGGTTTGACTGGGCAACGGTGGTGCGCCAGCTGTAACATCTGCCGGAGGTGGCGGTGAACTACCTGCAGCACTAGAAGGGTTTTGCTCTGCAACGGGGCTGCTTAAAATGCCATCCATTGTATCAAGCGCTGCTAATACGGTTGTTTCATTTTTTGCCGGATGATGGTCTAAATAATTAACCCTCCAATTTTTCTCCTGGGCGGCTAATCCTCCCAAACCATCACTGAAAATTTTTGTTGTAAGACTTTTAGCAAGACTGACAATGCCTTCATTTGATAAAGAAAGAACTTTTCCTAATTCATCGACAGGAAATCCCATGTTCAAGAGCGCCAGCTGTGAAGTTGCTACTTGATTCTTTTGATTAAGACGAAAATTATTAAGCGCATCAATTAATTGCTGCTGATATGTTGCACGTGCACTCTGCCAATCATTTGCACCTTGCACAATTGGATCTGCTCCCATCGTTTTAGCATCATAGGCCCCAAAGGAAACATACTCCAATGTTGGTATAGCTCCCAACAAACTACCTGGACCTCCCAGCCCTGCAAATAGGTTTAAATTTGCATCAATATGCATGGGAACAAATCTTCTTTCAAAATCTGTACGATGATTAAGCATCCATTTATTTTTAGCAGCCGCTATAATAGTCTGTAACGCAAGACCTGCCAGCCGTCCCTGTGTTGGAGCAAAACTTAGACCTTGTTTTACTAACCTGCTTTGAAGTTCTTGAATATTATTCAACACTTCAAGATCACTAATGGCTAAATATTTATCAAGAGGAACATCGTCTACAGAGATACCTGACATTGACAGAATCCCCCGGACTTGATGAGTTAGATCTGTTTTAGCCTCAGGGGTTTGATCAGTTCCAAGCCGCACGT
>Ga0206839_1218_pt1 | contig 10900 bp, 8 predicted proteins | sample Alteio_BWOrgCont_27_FD_152883 | JGI IMG/M metagenome (GOLD analysis project Ga0206839, IMG submission 152883) | Enriched cells from forest soil in Barre Woods Harvard Forest LTER site, Petersham, Massachusetts, United States -... | ecosystem: Environmental > Terrestrial > Soil > Temperate forest > O... | reverse complement strand
AAAGAGCGCGTATTGGTTATTAAACCCCGCGAGTAAAACCGAAAGCATTCTTCTTTCTTTTTTCTTTTTGTTACTTCCAACACAATTTGGTAAACATTTCTGGCCTGACTTTTCTATCGTTTCGGGAATACGAATTGATTATCTCTCTCCTATCGTATATACAACAGATGTCCTTTTATTTTTATTATTTGGCTTTTTTTTGATTCGTCAGGTGAGATGTATTAAAAACGGAAAGCGAAAGATTAAAAAGAGTTACATCGTGTTTCCTCTCCTCCTTCTTTTGTTTGTAATTCTCAATGTCGCATTTTCTACCCGTCCCCTATTGAGTATATATGGCTTTATAAAACTTGGTGAATTTTCAGCATTGGCAGTTTATATATCGAGGATAATTCGGTATCGTAATCAACTGGAATATATTGCGCTTCTTTTTGTGGCAAGTTCTCTTTTTGAATCTCTTCTAGCAATAATGCAGTATATTAATCAAGGATCTCTCAATGGCATTTTTTATTTTTTCGGAGAACGTTATTTCACTGGTGATACTCCTGGAATTGCGAACGCATCTATTGGCGGAACTTTGATACTTAGGCCATATGCAACATTTCCCCATCCAAATGTTTTATCTGCATATTTATTGGTTGCGATGGTTTTACTATGGAATTTTGTTTTAAAGAATAACACGCAATGGATAAAATTGATTGGCGGCATTACTCTTATTATTGATAGTATCGCTCTGCTGCTTTCTCTGAGCAGAGTAACTATTCTTTTATGGGGCATTCTTTTACTTGTTCTTCTCTGGCGGTTATTCTTTCATCAGATAAAGTTGGTAAAAACAAAAATAATAGTGGCAGCATGTCTTTTTGCCTGTATTGTCGCTGTTGCAACACTTCCTGCAGTTCATGACATTATTCTACGTTTTTCTCAAAGTTCTTTAGCAGATGAATCCGTTACCCAGCGCGCAGAACTCCTCGGAGCATCTTGGAAAATGATTCAACACCATTTATTGCTTGGCGTTGGTTTGGACAATTTTATTCCTTCGCTTGCCCCGCTACAAAAACCTCTACCTTTAGGTTTATACTTACAGCCCGTTCATAATATTTTTGTTTTGGCTTTTGCCGAATGTGGCATTGTTGGCTTGGGTCTGTTTGTTTATTTATTTATTGCGACGATTTTAGGGCTTAGAAAACAGGAAAGAAGTTTTAAAAATGTATATTATGTTTTACTACTCATAATTATTATCACTGGAATGTTTGATCATTATTGGTTAACTCTTCAGCAGGGACAATTACTTTTTGCAACAATTATTGGTCTCAGCTGGGCAAGTATGAGAGACGACAAACTTTTTTTATAATGGTATACTCCCTGTAGTGAAACTAAAAAGATATAAAGAAAACCCCATCCTATCCAAAAATCCACAGAACGCCTGGGAGGCAGGATCGGTTCTTAATCCGAGTGTTTTGTATGATAATGGAATTTACAGAATGGTATACAGGGCAACCAATGATATACGCTACGACAAAAAAGGGAGATATATTTCTTCTATTGGTTATGCAGAGAGTAAAGATGGAATTACTTTCAAGCGTTTTCCAGAGCCCATTATTATTCCTGACCAAGCATATGAAAAACGATTTGGTTGTGAAGACCCTCGAGTAACGAAAATCGAGGATACATACGTTCTTTATTACACGGCTGTAGGAGGAAAAAGATCCGGGGAAGGAGTTCGAGTTGCCCTCGCTACGAGTAAAGATTTTAAGACATGGAAAAAACATGGCATTGTTGGTCCGCAATTCACTTATTCTAAAGCAGGATGTCTTTTTCCAGAAAAAATAAATGGGAAATATACCATGCTATACACATGGCAAGCGGATAGTCCTCTCTCCTCAATTATGCTTGCGCAGTTTGATTCTTGGCAAGAAGTAACAAAGCCTCCCAAAGGTTTTCTGGCTGACAATATTGATCATTATCAGGAGAATGTTGTATTTCAACCCCCAGCGCGAACTTATCGCGGAGCAGAGGTCGGTGCAGTCCCCATAAAAACAAAAGACGGATGGCTTTTTATTTATTGCAATTCTAATGTTTCGGATCATCCTGAATGGACAATTAAAGCAGCATTAATGGATATGCACGACCCGAGAAAAATTTTGGCAGAAACGGAATCACCGATCCTTCAACCCGAAACTGAAGAAGAACGTACAGGGGTTGTGAAGAATGTTACTTTCCCTGAAGGTGCAGTTATTGTAGGAGATGAGTTATACGTTTATTACGGCAGTGGTGATCAAGGATGTTGTTTGGCGACATGTAAAATAGATGAACTTATGAAATATTTAACTTCGCGGATAAAGTAAATTTTTTGACGTTTTTTATACTCTCTATATGCAACTAGTTACTCCATCAATACTCTATAAAGACAGCTTCTTGGACGCTTTGAAAGAGTATCAGAAAGAAAAACTAGATGACAGGCAGGATATCTTTTTAATCAACGCTTCTTTCTTAAAAAATAATTTTCAGGAATATGTAGATAAACTCCTCGATGAATCCTCCGGCAAGGATCTTCCAAGAGGATATGTCCCTGCCACAACGTATTGGTTAATTGAGAATGATGAATTAATAGGAAGGGTAAATATCCGCCATTCATTGACCAAAGGATTGTTTATGATTGGAGGACATATCGGGTACGACATCCGTCCATCAAAAAGAAGAAAGGGATACGGGACAAAAATATTGGAGTATGCTCTCCTAAAAGCAAAAGCGTTGGGTTTAACGAAGGTGTTAGTTACCTGTGACGAAACCAATATTGGATCAAAAAAAATTATTGAAGCCAATGGTGGCATCTTTGAAAACAGCGTTTCACAAGGCAAAGAAAGACCACGAAAGTTACGGTATTGGATTACTCTCTAACTTAGTTTACAATTTTTATATGAACTGGAATGAGTTTGAAAAAGAGATCGAAAAATTAACGACAATAATTGATTCCCCAGTTGATATTATTGTTCCTATTGCAAGAGGTGGTTTTGTACCCGGGCGCTTACTTGCGTCCCATCTTCACGTTAAAACCATGTTTGCAATAACTGTTATAAAATCTGACACTGAACGATTTGTCGCTACTGAAATAAAAGTAGATGTGAAAGGTAAAAATGTTCTTCTGGTTGAAGATATGTTGGAATCAGGTGCCAGTATTGAAATCGCAAAAATATATTTGGAAACTAAAGGGGCAAAAGCAAAAACGGCTTGTTTGTATACAATGCCTCAAACGAAAATAACTCCTGACTATTTTTTAAAAAAAGTTAGTAGTCCTGTTACTTTTCCTTGGGAATAAAAATATAAAAACGGCTTTTTAGCTCATTCCATTCACTGGACGAAAAAAATCCGCGAAAGTGTGGTTCTCTAGTCGGTTGTTTCACTTTTTTTCGATTTAGGTCGAAATGACAATCTGATCCAATCAGCTGATTTCTACGAAAATTATACGAGCCTCAAACTTAAAAGTGGGCCTAAAAAGCTAAAAACTAAAAAGGAATATTACTTGGAAAATGAATAAGTTTTATGTTGCTTTTTAACCTTTTGAGTTATTATGTTGTATGATAATACTATGGAGCAAAAACGGCCGTTGTTAATGACTAGCGAAGAAGTTGCGAAACTACCTATTCTTATTGTTGATAAAAAAGGAGTTTTGGGAAGCGCACTCGCTAAAATTCTTCGAGATCAATTTCTTGTCGTCGTCGTAACTGCACAAGAGTTAGAAAAGCATGCGAATCTAGTTCATATCCCCTATCATAAAAAAATTCCAATGATTCCTGATAATGCATACTCACATATTTTCATTATTTATAATGGAGAAAATGAACTTTTGGACATGCTTGCTGCTTTTGAAGAAAAGGCAGTAGCTGTAAAAGCACGGTTTTTATTTATCACTTCCCTTCTTTACAGTACGCCCAAATTGTTTTCAATTTTGCGCAATCCCTCTTATCGTTTCTTGCAAACTGTTTTGTATGGTGAGATATTCGACAATGACATTATAGAGGCAAACGAGGTAAATTTCTTTATTCATCAAGCCAGAACTTATGGACGGATTGAAGTGCCTAGAGACGGCTTAGGTATTGTATACCCTATCTTTCTTGATGACGTATTGTCCTCAATTGTTGCCCTTGCTTTTGCGGTAGAACGACCTCGTGATACAATCTTTCTTTTTCCTCATCATGTATATAATGAAATAACTGTTGCGCATATTCTCCAGAGAATTGACCCTCTTATAAAAGTGGATTTTAGTAAAAGAAAAAGTTCTTCCCGGAATTATTATGTTCCGCCCAGTGGTCTGTATTATTTTCGAGAATATAATTTGGAAGAACGCTTACATAAAATTAATTTAACTCGCAACGGCAATCGTGGAAAAGTGTCTCAAAGGAAAATTCATTTGAGAATTCCTGATCCTGAAGTAAAACAGAATCGTCTGAAATTTTTAGGGGTAGTGCTTCTCGCTGTTTTTGTTGCGCCTCTTCTTTTTGTACTTTTTTGTTCGTTAATTGGAGCGGTATTACTTAGCTCTTCTTTTAAAGATCTCGAACAAGGGAATATTGCCAGTTCTGCCTCTACAGCCATGTTTTCTCAAAATGCTTTTTTTGTTGCGCAGGAATTAAGTCCTAGTCTCCTGCTTCCCCAGATTATTATTCCACGGCAAAAAGATGAATTTATCACAACTCTTCAAACTGGTGAAACCATTGCTATGACAGAAGTTTCTCTTGATCAAGCAATTCAACTTATGAAAAATATTTATGAAGGGAAAAGTGTATCTCCTCAGACGGATTTTTTAACAGCTTTAACAACGATAAAAAATGCACTGTTAATTATGCAGAAATTAGAAGCTGAAAATAGTTTGCCGCAACAAGTGTTGGGAAAAATTCACAATATGGATAGCGCGATTAATTTGGTTGAGGAAACTATTGATACATGGCCGAATCTGTTAGGCTTTGAGGGCTCACGGACATACCTGATTCTTTTTCAGAATAATATGGAACTTCGTCCTGGAGGAGGCTTTATCGGCTCTTATGGCATTCTTCCTGTGGATAATGGAAAAATAGGGAAGCTGCAAATTAATGATGTATATGACGCGGACGGCCAGTTGACCCAACAGGTTCAGCCTCCATATGGCTTGCAACGATATTTAGGTGTGTCCCATTGGTTTCTGAGGGATAGTAATTTTGATCCTGATTTTACGAAGGATGGAGCACAAGCCGCGGAGTTTTTGCAGATGGAAACGAAACAAAAAGTGAATGGAGTGATTGGAATCGATACAACATTTCTTAAAAATATTATTTCAGTTGTCGGACCTGTTACACTCCCTGACTATAATGTCACAGTAACACCTGATAATTTTTATCTACTTACTGAAACTAATTCAGAAAAGAATTTCTTTGCCGGCTCTACCCAAAAAAAAGATTTTCTTAGGAGTTTAACGCAAGCTTTATTGGACAAGCTTGCTTCAGAAAAACAAACTCCTTATGAAAAATTTGCTCAGATGATTGTTTCATCCCTCCAACAAAAGGATTTGCTTTTTGCTTTTTCAGATCCAGGGGTTCAAAATGTTTTTACCGTTAATGATCTATCATCTTCTTTGTGGGATGAACGAACTCCACAGACAGGTACAATAGATGATTATCTAGGTATTGTAGATGCCAATGTAGGGACGAATAAAGCGAATTATTATCTAAAACGGTCTATAACTCAATCAATAGTGATGGATGACCTGGGTGGGCTTGTAGCGACCGCAGCAGCTACATATACAAATAGTAGTACTAAAACAAGTCCCTTTGGTGGAGATTATAAAGATTATGTGCGTTTTTTAATTCCGGAAAATGCTACCGTGACATCGGTGGCATTTAATAATACTCCTGTCCAAACTGCTCCCGCAGTGACAGATCCAGCCATTTTTACTGCACAAGGCTTTACTCCTCCACCTGCACTGGAAGTTGAACAAACTACAGAAGACGATAAAAGTGTTGTTGGATTTTTCTTTATTGTGCCGAGTGGGAACACGAGGACGGTGAGCATAACCTATACAATTCCAGGAAATCTTGATCCAACTGCTGTAGCATACTCATATAATCTACAACTCTTTAAACAGCCTGGTTCGGGAGATGATCCGTATCAGTTATCTCTTTCTTATCCAAATGATTCGACTGTTGTTTCAAGTGATAATGATTTAACCAACGTGGGAGGAAAATTACTTTATAGTGGAGAACTCTCTACGGATACTAATTTATCTGCCACTTTTTCAAAGAAATAATAATTATTGTTGAGCTTTCTTGAGAGCATCAATACCGGCAAGCGTTCCGTTTTCAATATATTCGAGCATTGCGCCTCCACCTGTTGAAATATGAGTAATTTTTTCTACATATTCTTTTTTTGAAATTGCAGCAAGAGTATCTCCTCCACCTACAACAGAAGTGGCTGCGCTATTGTTAGTGATCGCGTAATAAAGGAAATCTGTCCCTCTTGCGAATTCTTGATTTTCCATATAGCCCACAGGACCATTCCATACAATGGTTCTTGCTTCATCAACCACTTTACCAAAAGCAGCTTGAGTTTCTGGTCCAATATCCAAGGATTCTTCATCCTTTTTAATTTCATTTGCTTTTCTGATTTCACTAGACTTACTCTCAAGAGATGTCCCTACAACGACGTCCGTTGGAAGAAGAAGGTGAGTATTCTCTTTTTTTTGCATGAGCAAGTAATTCTTTTGCTAGCGTAATATCTTCTTCTGAAACCAGACTTTTTCCCAGAGGATAGTCTTGGGCTGCAAGAAACGTATTCGCGAGACCACCGCCTATAATTACATAATCTGCAATGGATGTTAATTTGCTGATAAATTTAATTTTTGTCGCTATTTTTTTGCCTCCGATAATTGCAACAAAAGGTTTTTTTAGCATGTTTTAATAGATGGTCCAAAACAGTTATTTCTTTTTTCAAAAGAAGTCCTCCATAAGAGGGAAGTAATGCAGGAAGTCCTACTACAGATGCAGATTTTCTGTGAGAAACTCCAAAAGCGTCATTAACATACACATCTCCAAGTTTAGCGAGCTGTTTGGCAAATTCAGGATTGTTGGTTTGCTCTCCCGGATAGAAACGGATATTCTCTAAAAGAATAACTTCACTGTCTTTTTGATTTTTGAGCACTTCACTGTCAGCGACAAAATCATCCACTAATATCACTTTATTGTGCGGAAGATATTCTTGCAGACGACGGGCAACTGGCTTGAGTGAATACTGAGGATCACGCTTGTCCGGTTCACCTAGATGAGCAATAAGAATGAGTTTATTATGCTGTTTAAGCAAATATTCAATATTAGGAAGCGATTGTTTAACTCGTACATCATCAGCTATGGAGTGATTTGGATTCAGCGTTACATTAAAATCGACACGAAGGAGAATTGTTTTATTAGCGATTGTTACTTCATCAACAAATTTCATGACTTACTTTTTTTAGTATAACACATCTTTTGTTAAGAAATGCTTTACATAAAACAGGCAGTGTCTATAAAACTTTCAAAATGCTGACCTCTTTGTTTTTAAATACGGTTTTTAGAAAAGCTGGTGAGTTTTTTGCTAACTTGGTATCTGGAGGAAGATAAATATAACTGATTGAGTCTTCTTGTAACAAGTTTTTGACGAGAGAGGGGTTTGCGTCAAGAAATATTTTTTTTGCATCGTTTACCCGTTCGTCAGTATTTACACCGTGACTTTGTACAATACTATTTGTTGTCATATCGCCATCAATAAATAACGAACGATCTCCCAAAAAACTAATATAATAAGACAAATTTCCTATCCAGGTTCGTGTATCTTGTATTCGGAGAATTGCAAGTTTGTTTGTTTTCTTGTTCCATAAAAAGACAGGTTTTCTCTCTAAATTGTCAACGAGAATAACTGCATTGGAAGGAGTGTTTGTTTTTATATACGTTATCGCTTGTAATTGATTATTATCTACAATGAATGAAGAATTATTGAAAAACTTTGCTATATTCATATGCGCAATGTCTATAACTCGAGGAATAGTTACTAATACAATTAAACATATGACGAAATATTTTATTTTACTTTTTATTTTAATAATCCAATAGTAACAAGCCAAGGCTGCATAGAGAGATCCGATAATGTCTATTGTAATAAGGAATTGCACGCTGTTTGCTCCTCCTGATGTTTGAATAAAAAAGAAGCCAAGAATAGCACAGACACTAATACCTGAGAGAAGAAAAATATTTAACTCAGTCGGAAACAGTGAAAGAGATTTTTTTGTCTGAAAAAGTCCTAAAATAATTGTACCGAAAACAAAAATAAGATATAAAAAAATAAAAAATAGTTCAAAACGAGCAACCCCAAGCCAATTATGATGAGCAGCATAAATCTCTCTGGCCATTTCAAAATGTACAAGCCCCAATCCTGGTTGTGCAACAAAGTCATTAAATCTCCAAAGTCCTGTAAAGACAACGCCGCCGGATTGAGAGTTTACAGGTAAATAGAGAATGAGGCTTAGAATACCGGTGAGGAAAAGAGGAAGAAGCATTCGAAACTGTTTTTTTACTAAAAAGTAAATAAATAACGCACTTACCCCTGCTGCCATGAAAACACCTTCATAAATTTTAAAGCTAACTAGGCTGGAAAGAACAAATGCGGTCACTATTCCGAGCCAGGCTTTTTTTTGTTTTGTCCAAATTATCAGAAGAGTAATTGCAGAGAGGAATATAACAGCAGCAAATACCCGTGGTGGGCTAATCCAAAGCCATAATGCATTTTCTAAAACCGGTGTATCAAAATTGAAGCCTTTTCCGTTCAAAAAAGTAAGAAGAAACGTTATATCCCCGCTAAAATAAAGAAAAAAAACAAGCCAACGAGTATACGCTTTTTTTAGACCCACAGTCTGTCCAAAGACGATTGCTGATAATCCTAAGAGGAGAGAGAGCAGCACGACAAAATATTGATAAACGGTTGCAATTAAAGGAAGATGAAATATTCTGATAAGTTCGGCAGCGACAATATTGCTCATGTAATGATAATTGTGGACAGTAACACCAGCCATTCCTGGTTCAGTTGGTGGAAATTGTTTGACAAGCTGATTGGTAAGAGCAATATGATAAAGAGAATCAGGCACTGCACAACAAAAAGACATACCTGTCTTTCCAAGAATTCCAATCGCAAAAATGCTTATTAGTTGTAGCAATGTGCCAAGGATAATAAGAAAAAGTAAGATGAAATCTACTGAGGCTATTTTTTTAAATTTGATTTTCTTTAAAGAATCCAATAAATGATTTTTGTCATTAGTTCTGAGCCACAGAATAAGAAATGTGAGTAAGTAGATATATGTCATCCATCTGACGTGAAGGAATCCAAAAATAAACCCTTGCCATCCCCATAAGGCCATGCCGACAATAAGTGACAGAACAACATGTGTAAACAAGGGGAGATGAAGTTTCTTTAATGAAAAACAACCAGGTATATAAAAAGAAAAAAAGCTTGCAAAAAGAAAAAGGAGAGCAAAAAACCAGAAAGATGGAAGGAGAAAAATGCTCATATATTTAGTTATTTTTATTGTTTAGTTTTTCAATACTCCGGCTGCTTAAGGTATAGTATACCATTTGATGATCAAGAAAAATATTGCCAAACTAGCTAAAAGACTATACAATATGCGCATGCATACATCAGTACTTGAGGCTCAATACCCGATAACCTTTCAGCAAAAAGAAGCTGAAAAATTAGGTGAATACCTTCGCCAACGGCAAAGTGTTGATATCGTTGGTATGAAACGTGTTGGTATCAGTAATTTTCTCCGTTTTTTTTTGCGTCATGAGGATGTCATTCCTACATACATCAGTAAAAAAGATACACACCTTTTCATTCCTGTCGATCTCAATGACCTCGTGGAGCAAGAAATTTATCCTTTTTGGACGTTAACGCTAAAACGCATATTAGACGCTACAGAACAGTCTTCTCTTTCTCCTTCAGTTAAACAGAAAGTTCGAGAGTTATTCGACAAGAGTATCCAGTTCCAGGATCTTTTTTTAGTAATAGATAATATCCGTCAAGCGCTTAACTTATTAGGAGAAAGTGATGTCTATCCGACGATTTTCTTTTTACGATTTGATAGGTTAAAAGACACATTTAATTCTTCATTATTTGATAACTTTGAAGGGTTACGTCAGGCATCTCATGGAAATCTATCTTTTGTTTTTACCAACAATCGAAGTTTAGGTAGCGCTTTTCCTGAAGCAAGATCATCCTTATCTATTTTTGCTCAAACAATGTACTTTACCCCAGCAAGCGATAACGACATTAAAGTCGTTTATGACGCCTACAGGCGTCGTTATAACTTATCATTGTCAGCAGAGGTAGAAAGATCGTTATTCGCAACTATTGGAGGATACATGCAATATCTTCAATTAGGGCTAATTAGCTTGGATGAATTAAAGCCAAAAATACCCACAATGGAAAAAGATATTTTGCATACATTTCTTCAAGATGAAAGAATTATTTTACAGTCGGAAGAATTGTGGGAGAGTTTGACTCTGGATGAAAAGCGTGTTTTGTTGCAAATACTCAATAATCAAAAATTGGATGATAGCGCAAAAGAGAAAGCAAAATATCTTTGGGACACAGGATTTGTAAAGGAAAAAAAATAATAAGATAGATATTTTTAGTCCATTATTTGGCGTATATGTGCAGCAGATCGCACGCGATGAAAAGCAGAAGAGGAAATCAGCGCATCTTACAAGAAAAGAGAATTTGTTATTTACCTTATTAAAGTCTCAAATTGGAGAAATTTGCGAACGGGATAACATTATCGACATCGTTTGGCCAGAATCCCAAGAATTTGGTGTATCCGATTGGGCTATTGATCGGCTTATTGCAAGGGTTCGGG
>Ga0206839_1217_pt1 | contig 11047 bp, 10 predicted proteins | sample Alteio_BWOrgCont_27_FD_152883 | JGI IMG/M metagenome (GOLD analysis project Ga0206839, IMG submission 152883) | Enriched cells from forest soil in Barre Woods Harvard Forest LTER site, Petersham, Massachusetts, United States -... | ecosystem: Environmental > Terrestrial > Soil > Temperate forest >... | reverse complement strand
AACTCCAAAGAAATCAATTTGTTCTCATGGATTTCGGGGTTAAATTAAATAACTACTGTTCAGACATGACACGAACAGTATTCTTTGGTACGCCAACAGAACAAGAAAGAAAAACATATGAAGTTGTATTGTCTGCCCAAAAAAAGGCAGCTGAAAAAATTAAATCATTATTTTCTCATCCGAACTCTTCTATTAAAGTAAGTGACATTGATAAAACTGCACGAGAGTATATTATTTCCAAAAATTTCCCATCAATTCCCCACTCAATCGGACATGGCATTGGACTTGAAGTTCATGAACCACCGCGTCTTACTCCTCTATCGACTGATATCCTTAGCGAAGGTATGGTGTTTTCAATTGAACCCGGCATTTATCATCCTGGAAGGTACGGCATCCGTATCGAAGATATTTTTGCTATAGAAAATGACGACCTTATCCAACTGACAAAATCAGAAAAAAAGTTACTCGAACTTCCCGTCTCATCTTGACAAAGAAAATTTCTTGTGAGAGAATAAAAATCCATTATGAAAAATTTAGCAACCCAAAACATGCATATGCACCACTCCTTTTAAAGGCGGTGTATTTTTGTGTGTTTAACCAATAGATACCCGCCGAAAGGCGGTTTTTTTATGTCTAAAAATATGAAACAATCACAGGATCTTATCATTATAGGAGGCGGCATTATGGGATTAATGACCGCATATTTCGCCTCTGATTTTGCTAGAAATATAACCATTCTTGAAAAAAGAACGATCAGCAAAGAGAACAAAGAAGCTGCATCATTTAGTTTTACAAGATCCATCCGAGTAGATTTTCTGGAACCCTTGTATGCACAACTAGCGTATGAATCGCAATTACTCTGGTTGGATCTAGAGAAGAGGTCCTCTGATATGCTGTTTGTAAAATGTGGCTGTTTAAATATCGCAAAAAAATCTATTACGCCAGATTTTGACAAAACGTATGCTCAAAGAAGTTATCAAATAAGTAAAAAGCTTAATTATCCTCAAACTGCTTTTACGAAATTCGAATTACAGAAAAAATTCCCTCAATTTGATACGGATTTGGGAAGACTTGATACAAAAGGTGGATTTCTTTTCGTTCCTTCAATTACATCATTTCTTTTAAAAATACTCAAAAAGAAAAATATACGCATTGAAGAAAATATAGATGTCTTAACAATAGCGGAAAATAAAAATATAATATCTATCGCAACAAATAATGGTGCTTTTACAGCTAAAAAAATTGTCCTAACGCCTGGTAAAGGAACCAATGATTTACTTAAACGTATCAAAAATAACGAACTAACCTTTCCTATCACCTACTCAAGACCACAACGAAAATATTATTACCCAGATAAAAAAGTAATAAAAAACTTTTTGCCCGAAAATTTCCCCGTCTTTGCATATACAGATGTTGGTATTTATGGACATCCTATTTTTGATATCAAAAAAGGTGCTGTTAAAGTTGCCTATTTCGAACCCGTTGGCATGAAAAAAGATGAACAAAAAATAAGATGCGTTGAGGATTTTGTTAGTGAATGTTTACCGGGATTAAAAAACGCACCTTCTGAAGAAATTAAAGATGCTGACAACTGTTGGTATGATATAGTATCAGATGATGATTTCATTATCGGCAAACTGCCAAAATATGACAATATTATTATTGGTACAGGTTGGCGTGGGACAGGATATAAATTTGCACCTTTAATCGGTAAAATCCTCTCACAACTTGCTCTCCAAAACGAAACTGTATATGATCTTAAGCAATTCGCAACTAAAAGATTTGTAAAATAACCATTATGAAGCAGAACCGCAACACAAAAAATATTTTAGAACGGCTAGAAAAAGATACAATCCTAGGCGCTGAAGGGTATGTTTTTGAACTTGAAAGAAGAGGGTATATTAAAGCTGGACCTTATGTTCCTGAAGTAGTTTTGGATTTCCCAGATGCTGTTAAGGAGTTACATAGAGAATTTTTGCTGGCCGGCAGCGAAGTTATGGTTGCACTCACCTACTACGCGAACAGAAATAAACTTGCTGATGTAGGCCGCGAAAATGATTTAGAAAAACTCAATAGAAAAGCAGTACAAATTGCCAATGAAATTGCGAAAGAAGGAGACGCGCTAGTTGCAGGCAATATATGCAATACCTGGATGTACGATCCGGATAACAAAACAACATCCTCAAAAATAGTTAAAAAAATGTATGAAGAACAATTACAATGGGCAGTCGAAGAAGGAATAGATTTTGTTATTTCAGAAACAAATGATTATTTAGGAGAAGCACTTATTGGATTGGAAGTAATAAAAAATTTGGGCCTGCCAGCCATGGTTACACTTGCTACTGTACAACGTGAAAAAACACGCGATGGTTATACTTATGATGAAGCCTGTCGTATTTTGGAAGAAAACGGAGCTGATATAGTTGGATTAAACTGTGATCATGGACCTGCAACTATGTTCCCCATTATAAAAAAAATACGGAGAAAAGTTAAAGGATATGTCGCAATGCAACCTGTTCCTTATAGGACAACACAGAAAACACCCGCTTTTGAAGGACTAAAAAGATATGGGAAAGGTTCCTACCCTATTGCTCTGGAACCCTTTCAAATGGATAGATTTGCGCTGGCAACATTTGCAAAAAAAGCAAAAGATGTAGGCGTTAACTATCTTGGGCTTTGTTGTGGAAACGCCCCCATTTATACGCGCGCCGTCGCAGAAGCACTTGGCAAAAAAGCAACTACAAGTAAATACTCACCTGCGTTAGAATTACACCCCATGTCTCAGAACAGAAGACAAAAAAAAGATAAAAAATTTGTTAAAGATTGGGAGTTAATATGAAAAAACAGTGGGAAATCATAATATCGCCTCAAGAAAAAGAAAGAATTGCTATTACGTATGGTGACCCCGCCGATGCACTTGTCCCAACAAAAAATTACACGTTATATGAGCTTCCGAACGCGATAGCAAATTGGCATGCCCTCTCGCCTCTTCTCAAAAATGATCACTGGTATGATGTAACTGCTTTTTATTCGAAAAGAAGGTCAGATCTTTCTAAAAAAGAATCAAAACAGTTATTTGAATATAACCAAAAAGCTTTTGATGCTGCAAAAAAATTGGGAAATCTAGTCCTCTATTTCCAAGGTGTTCTTCTAGAAATTAATGATGAAACGTCAAATGAAGATCTTAATCTTTCTTTTGTTCCTAACTGCTTATCTTTTTGTATATGGAATACGCTAGCAGATGCAAAAAAAGGAGCTCAAGCGTCTGACCATAAAAAAGCAGCAAGCATGGTAGCAACATGGTACGATGGTTTTGCTATAAAGAAATATCAGTTGATGCTCACCAAAGCACCTCAAACAAAACAACTTATTTTTAGGTCTCATCCTTATCAGGCTTAAAAACAAGTTAAAATAGATCCTTTTGGGGATTGACTTATCGTGATTATCTATGGCACTATTAAACTATGAATGATCAAAACGACACCACAGTACCACAAGATCCATCTACCACCTCACAATCAGACGAGGGTCAAAATGCTGAATCTACTCCAGAAGATACAAACTCAAATTCTGAACAGCTTGCCTCTCAGATACAACCTGCTGAAGAAGCAGCACAAGATGAAGACTATATAGAAAATGTCGGTGGTTCAGTTATTGATCTGCTTGAAGATATTGAGAACAATGAAGATTTTATTCAAGTTGTAGCGCAAGAAATGCAGCTTGATGTGAATGCAGTAAAATCAATACTTACTCCTCTTGTAGACAAAATTCATCAAGGACAAATTTCTATTGAAGAATTAGCCCTCATAATGGCTGCACCTGTGGTTGATGAAGTTACAGAAAATCCCGAAGATCTCCAACAGCCAAATCAATAAATTTAGAAATATATAACTCTTATACTCTGTCTATAAACAAAATCTATAAAAATTAGTGGACAACTGAAATTAAAATATTTTTATTCTCCTTCTTCGATTTTGCCCTACCATATGGTATTATTATGGCATGATAAAACCTCAAACGTTAAAAGGCTTTAGAGACTTTTTACCTAAAGAAGCACGAAAAAGACAGTTTGTTATAAATAAACTAAGAACTGTTTTTGAATCATTTGGATTTGAGCCATTAGAGACACCCGTTCTTGAATACGAAGAAATTCTCACAGGGAAATATGGTGAAGAAGGAGATAACTTGATGTACCGTTTTGAAGACAATGGCAAACGTCGTGTTGCGATGAGGTATGACCAAACAGTTCCTTTTGCACGAGTAGTCGCGCAATATCAAAATGAATTGCCTTCAATTTTTAAACGCTATCAAATACAACCTGTTTGGCGAGCTGATAAACCTCAAAAAGGAAGATATCGAGAATTTACTCAATGTGATATTGATACAGTAGGAATAAACTCTCCCCTTGCTGATGCGGAGATTATCGCTGTTACGGCAAAAGCACTGGAGACTTTGGGATTTAAAAATTTTACTTTGCTGATAAATGATCGACGGGTCTTTTCAGAACTCGTTGCAAATGGATCAGTCTCACAAGCAGAAATGGACGATGCAGTAGTAGCGGTTGATAAACTTAAAAAAATTGGAGAAGAAGGAGTTATCGAAGAACTCATAAGAAAAGGGCTCACAAAAGATCGCGCAAAAGAGGTTTTTACAGTAATTCAACGTCAAGAAAAAACAGATACATTACATGACATTTCCCGCTACTTAGAAGATATTCCTTCTCTTAGAGAAAAAATAACCTTTGATCCAACTCTTGCACGAGGACTCAGTTATTATACTGGCCTCATTTTTGAAACCGAAATAGAAGGATATTCTGTTGGTTCTGTTTGTAGTGGCGGCCGCTATGACAACCTTATAGGTATGTTTGCAAATAGACAAATTCCTTCTGTTGGATGCGCTTTTGGTTTTGATCGGATTATTGAAGCAATGGACGAGCTCAATCTTTTTCCTGAGAAGTTAGCAGACTCATCAACGCAGGTGCTTGTTACAATTTTTTCTCAAGAACTGAAACAAAAATCATTAGCAGTCGCAAATCAGTTACGGAATAATAATATAAGCACCGAAATTTATTTGGAAGAAATTAAAGAAAAAAACCCTCTTGAGAAACAATTAAAATACGCAGATCAAAAAGGAATTCCATATGTTATTATTATCGGTCCTGAAGAAGCAGAAAAGAATATCCTTACACTGAAAAATCTACAAAGCCGTAAACAGACACAACAACCCCTGGAAAAGATTATCGAAGAACTGCAAAATTAACTATAAATTTGCTGCCCTATGCGTCTAACCAAATATCATATTGCAATATTATCAATTACTCTTTGTACCATTATCTGGAGTTCCGCTGCGCCAATTTTTAAGTGGGCAATGCAGGATACATCTCCTTCTACAATCGCCTTTTTTCGATTTTTATGTGCAACGATTCTTATGCTCCCAATTGTAAATAAAAGAATAAAAATACAATTTAAAGATTTCTACAAAATCCTTTTACTAGCAATTACAGGAATTACATGTAATATCGGATTTTATTACCTCGGACTTTCTCTCACACAAAGTATTAATGCTCCAATTATAGCTTCAACTATTCCGATTTTCCTTATTTTTGGATCCATTCTTTTTCTCCATCACAAGCCTAAATTAAAAACTATTTTCGGGACCTTGGTGAGTTTGGCTGGTGTCTTTGTTATTATTATCCGACCTGTGGGACACTTATCCTCTTTCGGATCGATTCTTGGCAACATGTATTTGATCTTATCCGTGCTTTCATTGGTAAGTTATACAATTCTTTTAAAAAAATTTAAATTAAAATATCATTCCTCTACTCTCATTTTCTGGATTTTTTTACTCGGAACTCTTGCATTTTTTCCGCCATTTATACTAGGGACAAAACCTTCACTAATTTTATCGCAACTTAGTTTCAAGGGTATTTTTGGAATATTATATGGAGCTGTCCTTTCATCGCTTGTTGGACAAATTTTGTATAATTATTCTGTCAAACATATCAATACCGATGAAATCGGCATTTTTTCCTATTTAGGCCCTATTGTTACAGCATTAGTGGCACTCCCTCTTCTTCATGAACAAATTACTTTTTCTTATTTACTTGGAAGTTTTTTTGTATTTTTAGGACTCTTTATTGCTGAAATAAAATTCAAATATCCGATATTCCATCGTCATTTTAATAATGTTGATGATTCCTGGCTTGAATCAGGCCCTTAAATCGTGTATAATAAGTGTATGAAATCAAATATTCATCCAACATATTATGAAAAAGCTGATGTTGTCTGCGTTTGTGGTAATAAATTTACCGTAGGTTCAACGCGCCAAACAATTCATGTCGAATTATGTTACAACTGTCATCCATTTTATACAGGTGAACAGCGTTTTGTAGACACCGCATCTCGTATTCAAAAATTCCAAAATAAACAGCAAAAAGCAACTGATTATAAAAAGGTCGTTACCAAAAAGGTTGAAGAGAAAAGAAAACAACAAGAAGGACCAAAGTCACTCCGCGAAATGCTCATGGGACTTAAATAGCAGCTCCACATTATTCATTTAACTACTCTCATTTGGTATGATAAACATAATTAAGGTTCGAGAAATATCATACAATAATTTTTTATGAACGACTATCGATATACTCAAATTCAAGATCTGGAGCAAAAAATTGAAGAAACACGTCTTCTTCTTTCAGATCCTGATATGGCAACATTGGCTCAAGATGAAATAAATGAATTGGAAAAACAAAAGCAAGAAATCGAAGACAGTATAAAAGCAACAAATGAAAAAAGCGGAGAAAATTATGATTCAAAAAATATTCTTTTGGAACTAAGCGGAGCTGCAGGAGGCGATGAAGCAAAACTTTGGGCAAATGAATTACTCAATATGTATACTCGTGCTGCGCAAAAAAAAGGTTTTCGGGTCGAACAACTTGAAGAAAATGTAATTAAAATTATTGGTAACGGAGCATTTGGAGCCTTTAAATATGAAGCGGGTGTCCATCGTGTACAAAGAATTCCAACTACGGAAAAACGCGGACGAGTTCATACATCTACAGCAACGGTTTCTATTCTTCCAGAGCTCGAGGATATTGATCTACATATCAATCCGGACGATATTGAATTTGAAGCATTCAGATCAGGAGGCCATGGTGGACAAAATGTTAATAAAGTCTCAACTGCTGTCAGACTTAAACATACGCCCTCAGGAATTACGGTTACTACATCTGTCGAACGTTCACAGCAACAAAACAGAGAAATCGCAATGCAGCTGCTTCGTGCCAAACTTTGGGAAATCGAAATTGAAAAAAGAAGAAATGAAATCGACTCACTCCGCTCTACTCAAGTGGGGCGTGGTGACCGATCTGAAAAAATTAAAACATATAATTTCCCCCAAGACCGCATGACAGATCACAGAATTAACAAATCATGGAAAAACCTACCGGGAATTTTGGCTGGAGATATACCAGAGGATAAAGAATAACTTATTAATTTTTTTTGTCGTGCACAAAAAGGACTTTCTCACCACCATGTTCTGCTGCTCTAATCTCAATAATACGCCCATCTTTACTTGGCGATCCAGGTAGCGTAAATGTCAGTCCTAAACCATCCTTAGCTACTTCACGACGAGCATCTGTTAAATTTACCGTACCTGCAGGGCCATGCAATTCGACATTTGGTTTATCTCCTTTACTTCCTTCAACCATAATTGTTGTGCCTTTGGAGAATCCAATCTCTTTAATCGTTGCAGGATGAGCTGGATTTGGCTGATACTCATGAATGTAAGTTCCTTTATTAGTAGTATCCTCTCCAAATGTAAATGTCGTAACACCATCTGCTGTTCTCATATCAGCACCCATCGCGAGTAATAAATTAGTATGAGCCTTTGGATCACGCAAAGCTTCACGAACCGATTGTGGAGCTAATCGTCGATAACCATCTTCAGAAAACCCAGTTATATTTCTTGCACTAACTGTGCCCGTGTCACGGGAATATCTGGCTAACATTCTTTTTTGTATTGGTGATGCTTCTGGTCCTCTTGCAGGCATAAATTCTTTCTCCTAATAGTACCTTTTATCTACTACGATTATACATATTAAACCTGTCTACGAATTTTGTCAACAGTTTTTATCTAAAAATCTATTTTAATATATTATGAGTCAGGCTAAATATTGCACTAGTACTCATAATTTGCTAGTATGTTCTTCACTATGCTGCCTTCCAAAATCGCCTTCGTAGACATTGAAACCACTGGCATAAGATCGTCATATGACCGTATCATTGAAATAGGAATTCTCCGAGTCGAAAATAATAAATTAGTTAAAACTTTTCAATCACTAATTAACCCAAATGTCTATCTTCCTAAAGAAATAACCATACTCACTGGCATTAATTCTAATGATTTAGAGAACTCTCCTAGCTTCCGATCTATAAAAGATGAAGTAATAGAAATCCTGCAAGATTGTACATTTGTTGCTCATAACGTACGGTTTGATTACGCATTTTTAAAACAAGAATTATTGCGAGAAAATATCACCTACTCTTCCAAACAGTTCTGCACAGTAAAACTTTCACGCGCTCTTTTCCCTCAGTGGCCGCGACATAATCTAGATACGTTAATGCAAGAATGTAATATCACCTGTCAGAGCCGTCACCGAGCCTTTGACGACGCTCAAGTACTCTTTGACTTCTATCAACAACTTCTCACGTCTATGCCCTATGAGCAGCTTGAACAAGCAATTGAGAAAACTATGAAAAAGCCTTCCATACCAATACATTTACAGGGCGAAGAGCTGGAAAAATTGCCGGATACACCGGGAATTTATATATTCTATGGAACAGATAATACAGACAAGCAACAACTCACACTTTCTGATAAATCTAAAAATAAACTATATGATACAGTGCCGTTGTATGTAGGCAAAAGTATTAATATCCGCAACCGTATTTTGAGCCATTTTGCGTCCGATCTCACCTCCCCCACCGAAATGCGTATAGCACAACAAATTCGACGGATTGAAACAGTCACTACTGCAGGAGAATTGGGAGCTTTACTTCTCGAATCACAATTAATTAAAAAGCTTCTTCCTATTTATAATAAAAAATCACGGATCAAACATGAATTGATTGCTGTTAAAAAACGCACCAACAAACAAGGCTATGATGAATGTTATTTGGAACCGATTACCGTAATAAATCCTAATGAATTACAAGATTTTCTTGGATTTTATCGTTCACGCAAACAAGCAAAAGCAACACTTGCAGACACTGCAAAAACTCATATGCTTTGCGGAAAACTTCTAGGACTTGAGAAAACTAGCGGAGCCTGTTTCTCACATAGACTAAACCGTTGTAAGGGTGCTTGCATTGGGGAGGAAAAAGCTATTATTTATAATCTCAAATTACAGACGGCTTTTTCGACAAACAGAATTCTCCCGTGGCCTTTTAAAGGCCCTATCCTTATTCAAGAAACAAATGGTGTTGAGGATGAATTTGGATTACACGGAAGTAGAGAATACTTCATTATTGATAATTGGTGTTATTTGGGTACTGTTGCGGCAGACAGTGAAGAAAATATAAATAAAAAAGAGATGCAGGAAACTGTTTTCGATTTAGATGTTTATAAAATACTCTGTCAATTTATTAAAAATCCTGCAAATCAAAAAAAAATCAAAATTCTTAGCTCAAGATAAACAGAAAAACAGTTAACATCAATACAACCAATCCTCCACCCGCAATAATTATAAAATCATGTTCAGTAGCATAGAGTCCACTACGACTAGTTCTTTTTTTGGGACTTGAAGCTTTTGTTTTGGCAGTTTTTGATACGCTTCTTTTCTTCATAAAAATCACCCACCCTTTTGTGAAAAATGTATCTATATTTATAGTACAGTATTGACGGGGTTGGTTGTCAAGGGGAATTTATATTTTCCACTCTCATTTTACATAGATTACTTTTAAATAGCCATTAATTTTAGAAGTATTAAAATTAATCAACTGAAGATAAATAAGGAGAAATATAAAAAGTACTTAATATAGCAATTATACCTTGAATACAAGTAAGTATTTTTCTATTTTATAAAAAATGTTCTGGTGTTCCAGTCTTGTCAAAGAAATCGCCAAAGGCATCGACATCAAAGCTACCATGCTCCAGCCACCGGCTTTCAAAAACTCCTGGAACTGCTTATCCTTAGCTAAGTGATTATTCTTTGGCATGATTTTATTCTAACATCCTGGCCATGCAGCAACAGGCATCTAAATAGCTGTCCGAAGGATATAGAAGTTCATAAAATAAGGAAGTAGTAAAAAGAGCAAAAGTAACATATACCTAATCATTGGGACTATTGGGATGGTATCCTGCCTGCCTTATTCTGATCCCATGCCGCTTGAGATATATCGTCCCCTGTGTTTCCGGCTTACCCGTTATCCAGTCTTTCAGGTATACAACCCTATTAATACCCTTTCCGACGATTGCTTCTGCACAGGGAGGACAAGGAGACACTGTTATCAACAAATCATCCCCGCTTTGCGCTTTTGCCAACGCCTTGATTTCAGCATGAGCAAATGAGCATTCGAGGGGACTTGGCATTGGTCTCCCTGCTTCTTTTGATCGTCTCCTTTTATCAATTCCCTTGGGGCAGCTATAACACGATCCGAAGTTTCCGCCGTTCGAACCAGCGTCTATAATAACACCTCTCCTGAGCAACACAGCTCCTATCTGCCGTTCTGTGCAATTAGAGTCTTTTTCCGCACATAAGAGATGTTTTTTTATATCAGCAGTGTGAAGAGTATTGACAGGCGGGACAAAAAGAACATGCGATCCGCCATCTATTGCTCCTCTGACAATCCGAGAATCTCGATATTCCTCAGAGATAACAACTAGTCTATGGGGAGGCTGCTGGATTACAGGAACCGCTTCTTCAATTTTAATATCTTGCTCTAATGGAGTAGTTGCCACCCAGTTCTCTAAATCCTCTCGCCTCCAAGCAAACGAGAATAGAGGACTTGTCTCACCTTTTCTCTGGTTAAGGATGACGTTAGAGTCTACT
>Ga0206839_1216_pt1 | contig 11055 bp, 12 predicted proteins | sample Alteio_BWOrgCont_27_FD_152883 | JGI IMG/M metagenome (GOLD analysis project Ga0206839, IMG submission 152883) | Enriched cells from forest soil in Barre Woods Harvard Forest LTER site, Petersham, Massachusetts, United States -... | ecosystem: Environmental > Terrestrial > Soil > Temperate forest >... | reverse complement strand
GCAAATTCCGGCAGGAACTTCTCGACCGGATCGTCCACGCGGACGAGACCCTGATCCACAAGCATCATGACCATCGCTCCGGTAAACGGCTTGGTCTGTGAGGCAATCCAGAAGAGCGAATCGTGCTGCATAGTCCGGCCGGCCGCGATGTCGGCGTATCCAACAGTGTCCAGGCTGATGATTTGGTCGCGATCGGCGACCAGCGCGACCGCCCCGGCCAGCGAACCACTGGCGACGTACGGTTGAAGCGCGTCGACGACGGCGCGTGAAGACGGTGCTATTTGGTGTATGTTGGTCATAATAGGTTGGTGAGCTTCGGTGAATTTGGCGAGTTTTTCCTCGATAATACCCGAGACCGGTGTGGTATTTGAACCCCCGTGTGACCTTTAGACTGTGGATACTATGGATGGTTGTTTCGGAAAATATTTTTGGGCAAGAAATTCACTTGGACAATAAATGACAAAAGGGGCTCGGCGTCGAATTTTATGCTACCAACCTAAAATCGAGGAGTCCCTTTTGCCATGTTAGATATTACGCTTAATGAGATCGAAGTCCTTTCGGGATACGCCAAAGATGTCTTTTCGAAATTGCTGATTACGTCCAGCAAGTCCTCCGGTGACGTGGGTTCCGTCGAGATTGCCCTCGAATCGGCATTGCAATCGCTTCGTGGCCTGCTTGTTACCTCCGCTCTGCGTGTTTGCGTATTAAGCGCTGAGCGGGATTATTTTTGTCCGGCCTGTGGGGGTGCGTTGTGCGGTTGGGGGACTCGCGTTCGGCCAATTGTGACGACTATTGGCGAGGGAACTTTCCCGTCAGAGCGTTATCGGTGTCGGACATGCAAGAAAGACTATTATCCCTGGCAAACTCAGCAAGGGTTAGACGGTGGCAATGAGTTCACGTTGTCAGCACGGCAACTCGTCGCCAATGTAGGTTCTGATAGTGCCTATGATAGCGCGTCGGGCCGGCTTTTGCGGATGGGGATCCCAGTAAGCGGGTCGGAAGTTGATCAGATTTGTCGCGAGGTTGGCACTTGGCGCAAGCAGGAGGAGGATTTCGTTCGTGATTACGCCTGTCGCACCGGTAAATTGCCCTCCCTGGACCTATTCCGATGGGATGGGTGGCCTAATCAGCTCAGCAATAATGACGTCGTAGTCTTGAGTGTTGACGGAGGCATGGTACGCTCTGATCAGATGGGCCCCAAAGGATTGGAATGGTTTGAGGTGCGGTGCGGACTGATTGGCCTTGTGCGCGAAGACAAACCATTCAAGAAGGTCTGCTTTGGTGGAGACTTGTCGCCAGACCAGGTGTTCGAGCACCTGCGTACCCAATGGTGCTACACCCGCATGTCGTGGAACCAGAAGGGAGCTCGACCACTGCGACATGTGTTTCTGGCCGACGGTGCCGAATGGATCTGGGCACGGGCTGGCTGGTACTTTCCTGACTGTATCCAAGTACTCGACATCTTTCATGCAGCCGCGCATGTGGGAGCGGCCGCGCGTGCTGCTTGGAAATCAGACGGCAAGCATGTCCAGCGCTGGGTAGGCGGTGCCCTGCAATGGTTACTCGAGCCAGGAGGCGCCAAAGCGATAATCAAGGCATTGATCGGCAAAATGAGATGCGCCAATGCCGTTAATCCGACCGAAATAAAAACAGAATTTCGTTACTTATGGCGCCATCGTCATAGAATGAACTACTACACGTGGCGCCAGCAAGGGCTGAGTATCGGCAGCGGTGCAATCGAGAGCTGCATCAAGCAAACAAGCAAACAGAGACTATGCCAAGCAGGCATGATGTGGACTAAACCCAATGCTGATCTTATGCTCCACCTGAGATCAGCCGTCCTAAGCAATTCATTAAGCCTAACCGTTGACCGAGAACGAAGAATACGGGCCAACAGGGCATTACAATTTAGAAGGCCGGCAAGGACAATGGCAATCGCTATATAGCTCGACATGTGAAATTAAATAGCATGCCTGCTACAGTTAAAAATTTACTCCCTTTGAACCCGACGTATGGAAAGAACAAAATGCTGCTTGATACTGCGATCGCGAGCGAGGCGGCAAATAAGTGCGGCGATGATCGATCCATAATAATGGCATTTCCGCAGGGCTCGGTCATCGTGGTTGCTGACGGTGCCGGGGGATCCGCCGGCGCGACAGATGCGTCGACATTGTTGGTAGATTTCGCACGGTCGCACATAAACGAGAACGGGTTTCCGGAAACGGACCTTGACTGCTGCGCTCTCTTGCATCGGGCCGACCTGGCCATCCGCGACGACGGGCAAGCCGGAGAAACGACGGGGGTTGTCGTTGCGGTAATTCCGGATGCGCTCTTTGGCGCCAGTGTTGGTGACTCCGGAGCATGGCTAATCCTTGCCCAGGAAACTTACGACCTTACCGGCGCCCAGTCGCGCAAGCCGCTCCTTGGAACCGGGGAATCGATGCCGGAGCCGTTCAACGCCGAACTGGACGGTGGTGTGTTGATCGTCGCCACCGACGGCCTCTGGAATTACGTGAACCAGGACATACTTTGCGTTCTCGTCCGAACGCCGGGTGCCTCCTCGACCGAAATAGCGGCACAGCTGGTGGCGTCGGTTCGTCTGTCGATTGGCTCGCTTCAAGATGATGTTTGCGTCGTCGTGTGTCGAAGATCGCTTGACCAGGAAGGGCCAATCGGGAACGCCGGCGTGGCCGGAATGCGTCCTAAGGGATAAGGAGAAAGTACCAGATGATCAAAACTCAAAGGAAATCGCTCGCACCTTGCTACTTCGCTATCGCCGTAATATCAATGCTGGGCGCATGTCTGCTCCCCCGCCCCGCCGCCGCGGACCCGACGGACCTGACCGCCGCCGTTACCCTCGGCGCGAAGACGGCCAGTACGGATGGAACTCCGGACACGATACGCGCGACATTTACGGTGACGAATCCCACGTCCAGCCCCATCAAGTTCGCCGTCGGCGGGCTTTCCGTCGTCTGGCTGATCCTGGACGCACAGGATTCGACTGTCTACGATTCGCGAACAGGCAAAATGGCGCCGCACATCCTGATCCTTCGGATCCTCCCGGCCGGCGGCCACATGGATTTTCCGGCCACCGTTCCACTGCGGGATCAGTCCGGCAACCCGCTCGCCCCCGGGACCTATACCCTGCGCGGCCAGCTCTGGGCAAGGCCGTCGCTCACGGCGAGCACACAGTTCACGGTGCCCAGCAGCCCGGCGCATTGACACCGTGTTCGGCCAGGGGTTACAATGATGTCCGTATGAACATTGCCATTGATGGGCCGGCTGGCGCCGGCAAAAGCACCGTCGCGCGCCGGGTCGCGGCATCGCTGGGATATCTTTATGTGGACACCGGGGCCATGTACCGGGCGCTTGCATGGGCGGCGCAGGATCGGGAAATTCCCGTCACGGACACCGACGCAATCATTCGCTCGGCCGACACCCTCGACTTGCGACTGCTTCCTCCAACCTCGCCGGGACCCGATGACGACGATGAGCCAACGCGTGTGTTTGTCGGAGCGGTCGAAATCACCGGTCAGATTCGTTCGCCGGCCATCAGCAATTTAGCGTCGCCAATCTCGGCGATTCCCGGCGTGCGAACGCGGATGGTTGCCGCGCAGCAGGAGTTGGCCCGTGCGAGCGGCGATGCCGGGGTGGTGATGGAGGGGCGCGACATCGGCACCGTTGTCCTGCCTGAGGCCGATCTCAAGGTCTTCCTGACGGCATCGACGGAACGCCGGGCCGGCCGGCGGCAGGCGGAACTGGCGGAGCGGGGATCAGTCGTTGCCTATGACGATCTCCTGCGCGACATCCGGGAGCGCGACGCCCGCGACGCATCCCGTGACGTCGCCCCGATGGTTCCGGCAGCCGACGCGCATATTCTGGACAGCGACCCGCTAAACATAGACGAGGTCGTCTCACAGATTCTCGCCTGGCACAACGAAATCGCCTCCCAATGCTCCGTCGTAGGGGCTTGAGGAGGGCACTGCTAAAGTGATCATCACGCCTGCTCGCATAAGTAGCGGACCACAATTGCAATTGGCGGCCATGTCACCGGCTGTCCGGAGGACAATCTCCAATGGCAGCCCACGAATTTATTCGTGGGTATTACAGGTTCGCCCGCAGTTTTTGAACACGCCCGTCTGACGGTCCGATGAGGTGCCAATCCATGTTGTTTGGCACTGCGAGAAAGGCAAGGTTTCGGTTATGACAGTCGAATCATCACCTGGAGTTGCCGGTCCGGCGGCCCCGCCGAAGCTCGCGCTCCTGGATTTCTCCCTGGCGACCTATCGGCGCACTCGCTCCCTCTGTCATTTCGTCATTTTCTTCCTCGGCCGGGTCGACATCCAGGGCTCCGAGAACATCCCGGCAGCCGGCCCGGTGATTCTCGCGTCGAACCATCGCGCGCACGTCGACCCACCCTACCTCAGCAAGCTGACCGACCGTCCTTTGATGTTCATGGCGAAGGAGGAGCTGTTCGCCAACCCAAAGTTCGGCGCGTTTTTGCAGCGGCTGGGCGCCTTTCCCGTCCGGCGCGGCGAAGCCGACCGCGGCGCGCTCAAGCATGCGATCGGCCTGCTCAAAACCGGGCAGCTGCTCGCAATCTTTCCGGAAGGGACGCGCGCGTTCGACCGGACCCTGCTCCCGGCCGAAAAAGGATTCGCCTTGATCGCGAAGCAGACCGGCGCACCAATCGTGCCCGTGGCGCTGGAGGGAACAGAGCGAATTCTCCCGAAAGGGACCTTGTTTCTGCACCGCGGCCGCGTGACGATCACCGTGGGAAAACCGGTTACGGCGAAGGAGATCCTCGCCGCGCACGACGGCGATTCCGGCAAGGACGCGCTCGAGATCATCGGCCGCGACGTCATGTCCCGCATCGCCGCCCTACGTCGGACCGAGTAGCCGGCTATTATCGAGGCTGATGAATTCATGGTCGCACGTGCTGGTATAATGGGAATAAGGAGCCAGAGATGCCAACAGCAACACAGGAATTAGAGGGACGTATCTCAGCGCTTGAAAACCGGGTGCAGGAAATCGAGCAGCACACCGTAGTTAGGCATGTCGACGCGAATTCGACTGAATCCGATGGGTGGCTAGGCATTCTCGGGATCTTTGCCGAATCGCCCGACTTTGAGGAAGCTGTGCAACTTGGCCGAGAGTGGAGGTATCAGGATCGTCCCGACGAGTCTGCGGGGCTGTAATGTACATCCTCGATACAGACCACATGACGGTTCTGGAACGTGGCGGACCATCGTCCGCGGTCCTCGTTTCGCGCTTAAGGAAAGTGCCACTATTCGAAGTGGCCACAACCATCGTTGTATACGAAGAGCAGACACGAGGATGGTTAGCAAAGACCGCACGTGAAAAAGGCTTGTCGCTGGTACGCGCCTACGGCTATTTGCGGCTCGATAGCGTCCCACACCGCAGCCATCTCCGGATCGTCCTTGTACTTCCCGAACAACTTCTTTGACGTACGGTTCACCGGCAATCCAGCGTATTCGGACCCATGCCCCCCGGTAGCCCAGTTGGTAATCGTGTCGGCAATGTATTCGATGTCGCGAGTCTCGGCCGCTGTAGCCAAATCATCAATCATTTCTCGATGACGCTCAGGGGGAAGGTTCAATATATTGTCCCGTATCGACGCTATCACCTCAAACTTCGCTTCGTCGTTTGCCGAGCGGATGCGATTCCCATCATTCTCGCGGGTAGACAGCTCTACAGCCCGTTCGTCGCCAAAAAGAGAATGGACACGGTCGTCCGAATTGCCGTTCTCATCTTCCGCCACAGCCGTTTGGTAGTCGGTTCTCATGTGGATATTGTACCATATCGCCGAAATTACGTCACGCGAGGCGGTGGGTACGACGCCGCTGGGCCTTTATGGCTGCGGGGCTAGCCGCGCGGTGTCGGACCGTACCGGTTGCGAATTCAATCCTCACGATAGAGCGCCTTGTGGTGCTCGCAGAGCCACAGGAGATGACCCTCTTTAGTCCGGCACGTGTCCAGGCCGCCCCAGTCGTCGGATTTGTCGCGTGAGCCGAGCAAATATCGTAGCGCTCGTAGCCGCCGGCCCTGCGCTTCAACCGGGCTTGCGCTCTTCCCAATCGCCTCCACCGTTTCAAGATCCGCGTCTTCTTCAATCTCCGGGAGATCTTCCACCAGCTTTTCCATCAGTTTGATCTGGTTCTCAAATTCCTTCACAGCCTTGTCATCCATGATTCCGGCAATCGGCCCGACGAGTGGTGCGGCGAACTTCAAAACAGAAATCAGGCCGCGCATATACGGCCCCATCGTTTTAAGCCAGGTTGCGGGGTCGTGGATGGTATATACCCCTCCCTTAAGCACCGGGTGCCACGCGCCCGGCTGCTGGCAGCACAGATGTAGCACGAGCTCACCACCGGCAACCCGATCCCTCAACGATCCTAAAAATCCGGGCCGTTTGTTTCGGACGAGTGTAAAAACATTCGGGCAGCGTCGATCGATGGATTCCTGGATCGAAATGAACTGAGCGGTAAATTCGCGCTGTTTCAACGTGAGAGCGTCAAGTTTGAACTCAGTTCTCGAAACGCCGTCGCGAGTAGTTTTAGTAACTTCCAGAATTTCATCAAGCTTGGCATCTATGGTCGTCTGCGGGTGCACTCCGTAAAGCAGTTCCATCACCGACACATCCTCGTATGTCCGCCCGCATTGAACATGATCCCGTCCTTTTTGAACGGCCGTCTCGAGATTAACCAGATCGAACTCGAAATCGCATGGCTCGCCATTGTGACCCGGGCAAGGCACAAATCGCTTTACCTCAAGCCCGGGAAAGCGAGCCAGCACATATTCCATTCCGTCGCGCATAAGGGCAAAGAAATTCGCCGGCATCGGGCCGCGCGCCACGATTTTCACAGAGTTATTCCGGGCATCGGCGGTCACCAGGGCGAGATGCGTGTTGGCGGCAGCGGCCAGCGCTAGGGCGTACGACGCCGACGCGGCGTCACTGAGAGCGATCCGCATCTCTCGGGTGAGATTCTGCGCGAAGACGGCGCCGTTGCGCCAGTGGGTCTCGGTTGTATACTTGTGCTCGCGCGCGAAAAACCATGTTGGAATTCCGGCCGGGATCGTACTCAGCTGATAGCGGATCGCGATCTCCTGTCGACCTGCATCGGTATGCGCGTTCCAGAGGGGCGCGTAATTGGGCGCATCGAGTGGGAGCCGTTCGACAACCAGGCTCAGGTCCGGGCTTTCCAGAGTTCGATAGGAGAGATCGAACCGTTCCATCAGCCGCAGGAAAACGTCCTGGATGTGCGGCTCGTAGGCAAGATCGGGCCAAAGAGCGTTCATGTGTTTGCGCGAGAAAATACCCTTTTTATGCTCCACCTCCTCGCTCTCCAGCACCTTACTAATGTCGCGGGTCACCCACTCCGGCTTCAGGATTACAATGTCGTCCAGATCCGCCTTGTGGCGCTTAGCGGAGGATTCCTCTTCGTGCTGGAAGTAGAGGATGTCTCCCAGGTCGTGCATCCGCTGGGCCAGGTCGCAGCGGAGATTTTCCGGAACACCATGAGTTGCCATCAGTTCCATCAGGTTCTGCGGCGACGTGTGCTTTTCCGGAAGCTCTCGTATGGCGTTAGCGGCTGCAAGAGATGTGCTCGCCCATTTGACTCCCATCAGCGGCAGGCGAGAAGCCGTGTTTGCGATGGCAGTCCGCAGTTCGTCGATTCCGGCGCCGGTAATGTTGCTAACCGGCCAGTTTCCGGCAACGTTGGGATATTTGCCGCGAATCTCCGCTATGGGAAGTCGCGCGTCACGCTCATCGATCTGAGTCGCGACAAGGAGGATGGGCGAGTCCGGCGCGAGAGCCTCGATCGTGTCCAACCAGTAGTAAAGCTTCCCTTGCTCCCACTCCTGCCGCGCGTTCCATGCGAGCAGAAAGAGTGAGCGGTTGGTGAGAAAGAACTGATGCGTCGCGTGGTTGATCTCCTGGCCAGCGAAATCCCAAGTGTTGAGGCGCATGACGACTCCGTGGCGATTCGGGTCCGGATGGCCTAACTCCAATGCGCCGATCTCGACACCGTGAGTAGTCTCTAGCTCGACGAATTTTTCGCCGCGCAGCGCCCGGAGCAGGCAGGTCTTGCCGACCCCTCCCTGCCCGACCACAACCAGCTTCGAGACCCACTGCTCCTTTTCGCCGGAGCGCCTGCGCTCGCGAAAATCCTCAAGGATGGCGTCTGTCCCCTGCCGAACAAGCTCCGGGGGGAGAAGGTCGAAAGGGTTGTGAGAGATATCGATTGTCGGAATGTCCATGATCTCAACCGGAAGCGTCCGCAGCCGGTTGCCGGAAAGATCGAGAAACTTGAGCCCTTTCAGTCGCGCAACGAAGGCCGGAACTTCGGAGAGGCCGATGCAGGAGAGATCAAGCCATTCGAGCTTCGGCAGATCGCCGATCTCATCCGGCACCGTCAGGCCAACATTTCCTCTCAAGTAAAGCCCAACGAGACCGCCGGCGCGACCGATCAAAGCCGGAATCGCCTCGATCTGTTGGTTCGAAAGGTCCAGCGATCGACTTTCTTCCTTGATTGCTTTTTCGATGAGATGGCCGACTTCCTTGGTGTTCATGTTGGTTACTCGCGTTCGCATTTCGGCGCCGTATTTGCCCCACAAAAAATTTGGAGCGGCTACGCCGCAGGAAAGAAGGGTAAGAGAATTAAGGGTTAAATACGGCCCGGACGAGACACACACCGGAAGCCGAAAACATAGTAACCGTTACCGGGAGCGTACCCGTAGCGGTCGGCGCAGCGGAAGACGTCCGGACGATTGTAGTTCCAGCCGCCGCCGCGCAGGACGCGGCCACTTCCTTTCGGTGGCCCGATCGGATTCCGTTTCGGCGCATTATTGTAGTATGCATTACTATACCAGTCCCCGCACCACTCCCAGACATTCCCTGCCATCTCCATTGCGCCAAACGGGCTGCCGCCGCTCGGGTGTGCCGTTACCGAAGCGGTGCTGCTTGAACCTCCGCCAACGGAGTTCGAACACATTAACGTGTCCCACTCAGGGCCCCATGGGTACTCGCGCCCATCGGTACCGCGAGCCGCTTTTTCCCATTCGGCCTCCGATGGCAGCGCGACGCTAGCCCACTCACAATAGGCCAACGCATCGTCCCATGAGACATTCACCACCGGATGGTTATGACGATATCCCCACTCCGGCTTTGGCGGCAGCGCAAGGCCGGACTCCCGGCAATATTTGGCATACTGCTCCAGCGTGACCGGGTATTTGTAGATCCAGTACCCGTCGAGATACACCGTCCGGCGTGGTTTCTCGTCGTCATCATGGTCGTCGCTTCCCATGATGAACTCGCCTTCCGGAACCCACACCATCTCGGCTCCGTCTTTTTCGTTGATCTTGGTTTCCATAACTTTCGGTATCTCCGAACTATTTATGCGTCCGATTTCTGATTGGGATGATTAGAAACAGGCTGCGGTACGTTCGCAGTTCGGAAAATCATCCTCATCATTTCATCCGAATAATCATAGTTCAAGACGAGTCCGGACGAGACACACACCGGAAGCCGATACCACCGATACTGAAATCGGGATCGAGCCCGGCCCTGTATCGGGTGGCGCAGCGGAAGGCGTCCGGATGACCGTCGCCCCAGCCGCCGCCGCGCAGGACGCGGGCACGTCCTTTCGGTGGCCCTGTCGGGTTCCGTTTCGGCGCATTATTGTAGTATGCATTACTATACCAGTCCCCGCACCACTCCCAGACATTCCCTGCCATCTCCATTGCGCCAAACGGACTGGCGCCACTGGGGTGTGCCGTTACCGGAGCGGTACTGCTCGATATCGATCCAAACGAGTGTACACACCGGGCCGCATCCCAATCCGAACCCCATGGGTACGCGCGGCCATCGGTACCGCGAGCCGCTTTTTCCCATTCGGCCTCCGATGGTAGCGCGACGCTGGCCCACTCACAATATGCCAACGCGTCATGCCAAGAGACATTCACAACCGGATGGTCGTGACGGTAACCCCACTCCGGCTTTGGCGGTAGCGCGAAGCCGGACTCCCGGCAATATTTGGCATACTGCTCCAGCGTGACCGGGTATTTGTAGATCCAGTAGCCACTGAGAAAGACAGCCCGGCGTGGTTTTTCATCCGGGCGCCCGTCGTCACTTCCCATGATGAAGTCGCCGTCCGGAACCCACACCATCTCGGCGCCGTCTTTCTCGTTGATTTTCGTGCGTATCTCGTAAGTCATATGGAAGCATCCAAGACCGCGTATCGCGTTCTCGTTGTTAGCTCGACGGCATATTATAGCACGGAATGGTTTTACCACAATTATCGTATCGAACATCCATCCAACGACGCTTGACGTCGTTCGTCGTTCACGCTATTATAAGGGTAAGGTGGGCGGAGGCGTATCGCCGCCACTAACTGGAGGAAGATATGACTGAGAAACGACCCGTGTATCCGATACATCCCGGCGCGGTCCTCGGAGACGAGTTGACGGAATTGAATATTACGCCGGCGGACCTGGCCCGGGCGCTGCATGTACCGTCGAACCGGCTTTGTCAATTGGTGGCCGGAAAGCGTTCTATGACGGCTGATACGGCACTTCGACTGGAGCAATGGCTCGGGCGAAGCCGCATTTTGGATGAACCTGCAAAAGCGCTACGAATTGGATCTCGCCGTTTAATCCGTGCGAGCATTGAGCCGAACTGATGGGTTAACGTGGAACCGGGCGTAGCCGGCTGCCCGAAAACTGATTCATTATTAAAGTACCCGCCGCGTACTGCAGCGTCAAAAGTGTGTCATAATACCACGAACATAAGTTCGTGGTCCCGCACCTTGAAAACTGAATAGCCATACTTTCACACGATCCATGAATCCGGGATCCGCCTCTTTGTTTATGACTCCCTTCCCTTTAGGGAGGGGGCGGGGGTAGGTAAGTTAGCCTGAGGAGGCGGCCCGGATTCCTGCCGGCACGACGCCAACGGCTTTACCAAAACGTACAAGTCCTCCGAGTGTGCGACGCACTGTGATCCTGGGAGAAACTGGTATTCCAGCCTACATG
>Ga0206839_1215_pt1 | contig 11119 bp, 2 predicted proteins | sample Alteio_BWOrgCont_27_FD_152883 | JGI IMG/M metagenome (GOLD analysis project Ga0206839, IMG submission 152883) | Enriched cells from forest soil in Barre Woods Harvard Forest LTER site, Petersham, Massachusetts, United States -... | ecosystem: Environmental > Terrestrial > Soil > Temperate forest > O... | reverse complement strand
CGCAATATATCAGTACAGATGCTGCAGGCAACGTTTATTTTACTGATGGGAGCAGGATAAGACTGGCCTCTGCCAGCACCGGGCTGGTCACTACCGTTGCAGGGGGTGGTAGCTCCACTGCGGATGGGATACCCGCACTCGGCGCTTCCATAACCCCACAAAGTATAGCTACTGATGGGATGGGCAATATATACCTGGTAACAGGCGCCAAAATAAAAAAGGTTGACGCCGTTACAAGTATCATTACCACCTATGCAGGTACAGGAAGTGTGGGATATGGAGGTGATGGCGGCGCTGCAACGAGTGCTTTGTTCAATGCTATATCCGGCATTTGTACGGATGCTATCGGTAATCTTTACCTAGTAGATAAAGGTAATAACCGAATCAGGAAAATAGCAGCAGGCACCGGTATAGTAACTACTATAGCGGGAAGTTATTCGAGTGGGTACACCGGTGATGGAGGGCCAGCGACTGCTGCCACGCTTAGCAGCCCAACGTATATATGCGCCAACCCTATAGGCGATCTGTGTTTTACTGACCAGAGCGATAAATATATAAGAAGGATCAACGGGATAACAGGTATTATCTCCACTTATGCAGGGGGAGGAACTTCTTTAACTGATTGCCTTGCAAAGAATACCTTGCTAGGCCCTATAAGCGGTATCAGCTTTGACGCATCGTATAATATTTGCTTTGATGAAACGAGCTGCTCCTGCCGGAAAATAGATCATATTACCGATTCGGTGCAATACATAGGCGGCAATTTTTATACAGAATCTTATAAAGATGATACCAACTCTTTGTATGCCTGGATGGATACCCAATATGGTATAACAACCGACACAAAGGATAATATTTATATAGCGGATTGTGGCAATAACCGCATCCGTAAACTCATAAAACTCACAAATGCCCCTGTGTTTGGATTTGGGGAAAAGCAATCAATCAATCCTTGTCCGGGATATCCATTCTTGCTTAAATCCCAGATGGGTGTGGCAGACCTGGATTTAGGACAACCGTTGAACTGGTCAGTTATTACGCCCCCGGCAAATGGCGTACTAAGTGGGTTTCCTGCTACCGCCTTGTCAACAGGTAACAATGAATTGACAATGCCACCGGGTGTAGCATACACTGCCCCTGCAGCATTTACAGGTGCGGATTCATTCCAGGTGACCGTGTCTGATGGCACGTCTTCAGATATCGTTACTATTTACGTTTTTGTGCAAATGGCAAGCCCGGCTACAGTTTTAGGAGTACCTAGTGTTTGTAAGGGTTTACAAACAACTTTGTCAGGTTCAGTTCCCGGTGGTATATGGAATGTGACTAATCCGAACGCCACTGTAGACGCATCTACTGGGGTTGTAACGGGCGTAACGGTAGGTATCGATACTATTATCTATAATATGTTGAACCCCTGCGCACTTACTACAGCTGTTACCGTTACTGTAAACCCAATACCTGCTGTAGGACCCATAACCGGTAGCGATACTGTGTGCCTGGGGACAACAACAATTTTAGCGGATACTGCCACGGGTGGTATATGGAGCTCTGTGAGTCCTACCGTTGCCAGTATAGGTGCAACATCGGGCATATTGAGCGGCGTAAGCTATTCATCAACCACCATTAAGTACACGATCACTACCGGAGCCGGATGCACTGCGACTACTTCAAAGATAATAATGGTGAATACCACTGCTTCGGCTATAACGGGATTAGGCTCATTATGTATAGGTGGTGTGGATAATTATTCTAATTCCGTTGCCGGTGGTACATGGAGTTTAAGCAATGGCGATGCTGTTATCTTAAGCACCACAGCATCAACAGCATCCATAGCAGGTGCTACAACAGGTATGGAAACTATCTATTACACTAACACAAATTCGTGCGGAACCGCTACTATGAACAAAACAATATCAGTGACATCACCGCCATCTGCCGGAATTATATGTGGTCCTGCTGTTGTTTGTATCGGCTCTACAGTGAGACTTAGCAGCACCGTTGCCGGAGGCGCATGGAGTACTTTATACTATTATGCTACCGTGGCATCAGGTACTGGTATTGTTTCAGGGGTAACAGCCGGGCTTGATTCCGTTATATATACTGTTACCAGCGGGCCTGCATGTTCGGGCGTTACCTCGGTTCCCATTACCGTAAGCCCGACTCCCTATGCCGGCACTATAGTTGGCCCAACAAGTGTATGTGCCGGTGGGACGATTTCCTTAACGGATTATTATTCTGGCGGCACCTGGAGCGCAACTAACCCGAACATAACAGTGTCAGGTACAGGTGCTGTTACGGGTATTGCTGCAGGGAGCGCCTCCGTGTTGTATTCTGTAAGCAATATATGCGGCTCAGCTACTGCGACAAGTTTCATTACTATTAATGCCTTGCCTGATGCGGGCACCATAACATGGCCTGAACGTACTATTTGCATTGGGTCTACTATTACATTAGCGGATACCGCCACAGGTGGTATATGGAGCACCAGCAATGGCAATGCCAATATGATCAGTGCAGGAGTGATAAGTGGCGTATATCCTGGGACAGATACAATCATGTATGCTGTCTCCAACTTATGTGGAACAGCTGTGGCAACTCAGGCTGTAGAAATCACTGAATGTTATACTACGGGCAGCCAACTGTCTTCCAAAAATTCCGGAATAAATGTTTACCCTAATCCTGCATCATCCGCATTAAATATCGCATGGACGGAACTGCTGACAGGAAAAGCCGATGTGGTATTTACGGATTGCTTGGGCAGGGAAGTGCTGAGAGACGAGCTGACCAATAATGGCGTGAATGTGAAGCAGTATAATCTCGCTGACTTTAAGGAGGGTATTTATTTGCTCCGGGTAACGTCTGGTTCGGATTATTTTACCGGTAAGATTGTGATCAATAAATAGATAGTAGCGGAATTCCAATAAATTGTACAAACGCCTCCGGATTGGGGGCGTTTGTAGTCGTTTTCGCTGCGCTTTTTATAATGCAAACAGGTTTTTATTGGCTCTAGGTATCAGAAAGAAATTTGAAATGGTCTATTTTTGCATTATCTCCTAACAGAACCATTATCACTATGCTTTGTATTTTGCACGTTTTAATTGTATATAACTAACTAAAAAATCACATCTATACAATCCTGCTGCACATCTATACAATCTGCATGTTTTTTTCAAAAAAATCGCCGCATCTTTATAGTGTCAATAATTGTATTAGTTTGAATACTAAACCATCTCATTGTAGAAAATTTGATATTGAATGTTCCATTGTTTACCCTAAAATAATTAGTTTATGAAAAAATGTACTATTGTTCTATTGATTGTTACACTTATCTCCGCGGTTACCAATGCCCAAAGGATTACTATTACTGTAGCTGGCAATGGGGTAGCGGGATATACCGGAGATGGTGGGCCAGGGAGGCAGGCCGAAATAAACGACGCTCAGTACATATGCTCCGACCTGGCGGGCAATATGTATTTTTCTAGCTTGGGCAGGATAAGAGAAGTGGCAGCGACTACCGGAATTATTACTACAATAGCAGGGGGCGGCACCTCTACCGCGGATGGGATACCTGCTACAAGCGCTGCTATAACACCACTGAGTATATGCGTTAACGCAACCGGTGATGTTTTCTTTGTAACAGGAACTAAAATAAAAAAGATCGATGCTACCACTAATACAATAACTACATATGCAGGAACAGGAAATATGGGGTATAGCGGGGATGGTGGTCCGGCAACAAATGCAAAGTTCAGTTCAATAACGGGTATTTGCACAGATGCGTTAGGAAACATTTTACTTGTAGACGCAGGTAATAACCGTATAAGAAAGATCGCTGCAGGAACTGGAATAGTAACTACGTTTGCTGGAACCGGCATTAATGGATATTATGGAGACGGAGGTCCGGCAACAGCTGCTTCTTTGAGTTCCCCTTTCTATATATGCAGCAACCCGATAGGCGATATATATTTTACTGATCAGAGTGCGGTGTACATAAGAAGGATCAATGCGATAACCGGGATCATCACCACTTATGCGGGCGGTGGCGGCAGTATTGTAGGGGATGTAGCTATGAATACACTTTTAGGTGGCGTAAGCGGGATGGCTTTTGATGCAAACTATAATCTATGTTTCAATGAGATTAGTTGCTCCTGCAGAAAAATAGACCATTTTACTGATTCAGTTCAATATATCGGTGGGAATTTTGCAATGGAATCGTTTAGAGATGATACCAACTCTTTATATGCGTGGATGGATACGCAATATGGCATGACGACTGATGCGAAAAATAATATTTATATTGCTGATTATGGTAATAGTCGTATCCGCAAATTGGTGTACCTGACAAGTAAGCCTTCTTTCGCGTATGGGGATTTTCAGTCCGTTAATCCATGTCCAGGATATCCATTTGTACTTAATTCCCAAATGGCTGTCGCAGACCTCGACTTAGGCCAAACAGAAACCTGGACTGTTATCACCCCTCCTGTAAATGGCACGCTTGCGGGCTTCCCGGCAACTGCTGCATCTAAAGGCAATGCCGAATTGGCAATGCCATCTGGTTTATCCTATTTGGCTTCTTCTACGTTTTCCGGTACTGACTCATTCCGGGTCCGGGTATCTGATGGAACGCTTGCAGATACAGTTACCATCTACGTATCTGTACAATTGTCAAGTCCAGCTACTATTACGGGGAGTACCAGTATTTGCACAGGGTTAACAGGAACAGTGGTAGGGTCTGTTCCCGGAGGTATATGGAGCGCTACTAATTCAGCGGTTGCTATTGATTCTGTTACAGGGGATATAAATGCCATGACACCTGGAATTGACACAATTATATATAATAGAGTCGTTCCCTGCGCGCTTACAACAACTTTTACCGTGACTGTAAACCCAACACCGTCTGCGGGAACAATAAGCGGCAATGATTCGGTGTGCGTAGGAGCGTCTATTCATTTGACTGACACTACGTCCGGAGGAGTCTGGAGCTCTTATGATCCATTTTATGCCAGTATTGATTCCACAACGGGCATGGTTACCGGTATAAGCTACTCTTATGGCCCTTCCGCTGATATTGTCTACACAGTAAAGAATGCATGGTGTTCTTCATTCGCAATGAAATTTGTGACTGTTAATGCTGCTGCTATGCCAATAACGCTTGCCAGCCCTCTATGTATAGGGACTTCCGAGTGGTGTTACAATGATGTTCCGGGAGGTACCTGGTATACTTCTAATGGAGATGCAGTGATTACCACAGGTTATTTATCATCATTGACGGGTGTAACGGCAGGAGTAGATACGATCAGTTTCACAAATACGAATTCATGCGGCACTGCCACCATAACACAAACTGTATTGGTAACCTTGACAGCAAACGCCGGAACGATAACCGGGCCGTCAACCGTTTGTGTTGGCTCAAGTGTCACATTCAGCAGCTCTGTTTCCGGTGGTTCATGGGATACCAAGTATTATAATGCTTTTGCAGGATATTATAATGGGGTCGTTACGGGTTCTATAACAGGTGTTGATACCGTTATATATACCGTTTCTTCAGGTCCGGCATGTACAGCCACTGCAACGGCACCGATTACAGTAATCAATACTGCCCCCGTTGCTGGCACAATAACCGGGCCGGCAAGTGTATGTGTTGGGGCTGCCATCCCTCTTTCTGATGCTGCTCCGGGAGGGGTGTGGCGTGTAGCTAATACTAATATCACAGTATCAGGCCTGGGTATTGTTTCAGGTGTTGCGGCAGGCAGCGACTCTATATTTTATGCGGTCACTAATGCATGTGGCACTGCTACAACTGCAGCACATGCAGTTACGATAAATCCATTAGCGGCTCCCGGAACAATAACAGGACCTTCCAATGTATGCATTGGCGCTACTATTGCCGTTACTGATGCCACGCCCGGCGGTATATGGAGTGTAACCAATGCCAATATTACGTTTTCCGGTTCCGGTACTGTTTCGGGTATAGCATCCGGTAGTGATTCTATATTGTATTCGCTTAGCAATACATGTGGCACTGTAACAACCGCAAAGGTAATTACCGTAAATCCTTTGCCGGTTTCCGGCACTATAACCGGGTCTGCAAGTGTATGTGCAGGCTCTACGATTTCCCTGACTGATGCCTCACCCGGCGGCATATGGAGTGCAACCAATGCTAATGTTACGGTTTCTGGTATGGGTATTGTTTCAGGTGCGCTTACGGGCAGTGATTCTGTTGTGTATGCCGTGAGCAATGTATGTGGCACTGCTACAACTGCAAAGGTAATAACCATCAATCCTTTACCGGTTGCCGGAACAATAACAGGTTCATCCAGTGTATGCATGGGAGCAACGATTTCACTGACCGATGCCACTCCCGGTGGTATATGGAGTGTAACCAATACTCATGCTACGGTTTCCTTTTTGGGTGCCGTTACAGGTATTGTTTCAGGCAGCGATTCTATATTGTATTCAGTGAGCAATGTATGCGGCACTGCAAAATCTTCAAAAGTAATCACTATTAATCCCTTGCCGGTTGCAGGAACAATAGCCGGATCATCAAGCGTATGTGCAGGCTCTACGATTTCACTGACCGATGCTACACCTGGCGGTATATGGAGTGTAACCAATGCCAATGCTACGGTTTCCTTTTTGGGTGCCGTTGCGGGTATTGTTGCCGGCAGTGATTCTGTATTGTATATTGTCAGCAATGCGTGTGGCACTGCAAAAACCTCAAAAGTAATAACTATCAATCCCTTGCCTGTTTCCGGAACAATAACCGGGTCAGCAAGTGTATGCGCAGGCTCTGCGATTTCCCTGACCGATGCTACCCCCGGTGGTATATGGAGTGTAACCAATGCCAATGCTACAGTTTCTGGTTTGGGTGCCGTTGCAGGTATTGTTGCCGGCAGTGATTCTGTATTATATGTTGTTAGCAATGCATGCGGCAGTGCAAAAACCTCGAAAGTAATAACTATCAATCCCTTACCGGTTTCCGGAACAATAACCGGGTCTGCAAGTGTATGTGCCGGCTCCACAACTTCCCTTACTGATGCCGCTCCTGGTGGTGCATGGAGTGTAACCAATACTAAAGCCACAGTTTCGGCTTCAGGTATTGTTTCGGGTATTGCCGCAGGTGGTGATTCGGTGATTTATGCTGTAAGTAATGCGTGCGGCACCTCGAAATCTTCAAAAATAATCTCTATCAATCCTTTGCCGGTTTCGGGAACAATAACAGGGCTTGCCGATGTATGTGCCGGTTCCACGATCTCTCTTACTGATGCTACGCCTGGCGGCATATGGAGTGTTACCAACGCTAAGGCTACGGTTTCTGGTTCAGGTATTGTTTCAGGTACTATTGCAGGCAGCGATTCGGTATTGTATGCTGTGAGCAATGTGTGCGGCACTGCAAAAACCTCAAAAGTAATTACTATCAACCCCTTACCAGTTGCAGGAACAATAACCGGGTCGGCAAGTGTATGTCCCGGTGCCACAATAGCCCTGACTGATGGCGCTACGGGTGGTATTTGGAGCGTAACAAATGCTGACGCTACGGTTTCGGGTTCAGGTATTGTCTCAGGTGTTGTTGCCGGCAGCGATTCGGTATGGTATGCTGTAAGTAACGTATGCGGTACAGCCAAAACCTCAAAAGTAATTACTATCAATCCCTTACCAGTAGCAGGAACAATAACCGGGCCTATAAGTGTATGCTCCAGTTCCACTATCTCCCTTACTGATGCTATTCCCGGAGGCATATGGAGTGTAACCAACGCGAGGGCTGCAGTTTCTGGTTCAGGTGTCGTTTCAGGTGTTATTGCCGGCAGCGATTCTGTATTGTATGCAGTGAGCAATGTATGTGGCACCGCAACGGCTGCAAAGGAGATAACAATTAATCCCTTACCGGTTTCGGGAACAATAACCGGGCTTTCGAGTGTATGTGCCGGTTCCACAATAGCTCTTACTGATGGTGCCACTGATGGTGTATGGAAAGTAACCAACGCTAACGCTACAATTTCGGTTTCCGGTATTGTTTCGGGTAGTGCGGCTGGCAACGATTCTGTATTGTACACTGTCAATAATATATGTGGTACGGTAACTGCCTCAAGGGTAATCACTGTGAATCCTATGCCGGATGCAGGTACTATAACAGGAGCAATAAGCGTTTGTATCGGGTCGTCCATTTCATTGAGTGATGGCATTGCAGGTGGTACCTGGAGTGTCAGCAATCCTAATGCGGCTATTTCAGCGTCCGGAATAATTAATGGGTCATCATCCGGGGCAGATACCATCATTTATGCCGTAAGCAATTTATGTGGTACAGCTACAACCACTCACCTGGTACAAATTGACGATTGCACCATCCTGGGCAGTCAATTATCAACTATTATTTCCGGGATAAAAATATACCCAAATCCTACGTCCTCTATATTAAATATTCAATGGACAGAATTACAGTCAGGAAAAGCGGACGTTGTTTTTACGGATTGTGTTGGCCGTGAGGTTTTAAGAGGCGAGCTGATTGATAATGGTGTGAATACTCAACAATTTAACCTGGCTGATTTTACCGAAGGCGTTTATATGCTGAAAATACAATCAGGGTCAGATTATTTTACGAGTAAGATTGTGATCCATAAATAGTAAAAATTCTGATGAAGTTGCTAAGACAAGGTCTCCCATAGGAAACCTTGTCTTAGTAGTTTTATATCAGCGGGTAAATAGTAATCCGCTTTACGGGATATCAGTTTAGCTTTCTGTTTTGCTCCTTAATAGCAGCAATGGAAGTCTCATTGAAACCAATTTCTTTTAGAATAGTACAAATAAATTCAGTTTTGCCAACTACATAAAGGTACATATCGTCATCGACTGATTTTACTAATGCTTCTTTTAAGGTTGAATACTGCCGGGCTTTTTCAGGGTGATTTCTGAGGTAATCTCTGAATAAAAGGTGATTCTGAAGACTCTCTATACCTTTTTGACAAACGTATAAATGATGAAGCGGCCATTCTCTTTGTGAGTTACTAAACGGCACTTTGGAGGATACACGTCTAAACGCCTCTCCCCCCTTGATGCCAAGATCTCCCTGGTGGATATAACCTGATTTTTCAAGTTGATGAATCGCAAACGACAAACTTTCGGGGCTTTCTACAATGATATCGATATCAATAACCGGCTTGGCCTTAATACCCGGAATGGACGTACTACCTATATGTTCTATAGATAATATATGTTCGTTAAGCAGCAGCTGATATACATTTTTTAGCTCCAGAAAATGTATTGCCCATTGTGGATTATAGTCTTCCAGGACGATCTTTTTCATGATAATATCTATGCGAATATAGAATTGAGCGCGATTCAAAACAAAATGGTTAATAAACATCGACCTATGCTAAAAATGAGGACAATCAGGCCAAACAATTCTTAGTTGAGCCTAATCATTCCGATTTACTGTTATCGTAATCCCTTTTCCGGATAAAAAACGTTTGGCGAAAATCCGTAATGATGCAACTAAAACCACTTTATAAATAAAAAGAAAAAGCAGGTCTAATAAACCTGCTTTTTCGGTATAATGGGATTTGAATTGCCCCACCAACGCTTTAAAAGTGTTGGGGATCAAGTTTATTGTTTCAAAAATTTCTTAACTATTACATCATTTATTTTTACAAAATACAGCCCTGCAGATAAATTTGAAATATCCAGTTCTATATTGTCGGAATCAAAACTAGCCGAACAGGCTTTTTGACCCAAAATATTTGTGATAGTAACATTTTTTATCTCATCACTACCAGATATGTGTAAAACGTTGTTTGCCGGGTTTGGGTATAATGTGATTTCGTTTTGCTCTTTAATCGTATTCACCTCTGTTGGACCGCATGATACAGTTACTGTGAAGGATGTGGCCTGTGAGCCGCAGCCATTGGTAACGGTATAGAGAATAGTATCGACTCCGTTTGAAATACCTGTAACAACGCCACCTGTAATACTTGCATTATTATTTGTTACGCTCCAGTTGCCTCCGGAGGTCGTATCTATAAGCGTGGTGTTACTGCCAGTGCATACTGTTGCGGCCCCGGTAATTGTGCCTGAAGACAGATTGCAGGTTAGCTTTACTACCCAGCTATCATAGCCCCCGTGATTGCCTGATACATCCCCATCGTTCGACTTTGTGTTGCCACATAAAATATAACCGCCATTATTTGCAAGATGCATACTGTAGTTATTATCATAAGTGGTGCCTCCCACTGATTTTTGCCATATCAATGTTCCTTTGTTGTCTATTTTAAATATCCAGTAGTCGTCACCGCCATGGTTCACTGTTACATCTCCATCACTGGATTCCGTATAACCGGCCACAACGTAGCCTGAATCGGCCAATGGTTCAACGATATTAGGATAGTCTGTATTGCTTCCTCCATATGTTTTTTGCCATTCTATTTTTCCCGTATCATCGAGTTTCAGCATCCATACGTCTATAGGCCCGTGATTAAATGAAACATCACCGTCTGTTGACGAGGTGAATGCTGCTAAGATATAACCTTCCCCATGTGCCTGCCTGATCCAGTTTGCGCCATCAGTGTTAGTTCCTCCATATGTTTTTTGCCATTGTATATGTCCCGTATCACTCAGTTTTACCACCCATGCGTCATCCAAGCCGCCATGATAACCTGTAATACCATGGTCTGTGGAGCTTGTAGTGCCTGCAAAAATATATCCGCCATCAGTAGTTTGCATTATCGAGCCGTATTCGTCAAGGTTACTGCCACCTAAACTTTTTTGCCATTGCAAAGTGCCTGAAGAAGACAGCTTTATCACCCAAACATCTTGCATTCCGTAACTCACAGTAATATCGCCGTTTGTCGAATTGGTTACTCCTGAAATAATAAAGCCGGAATCAGATGTCACTTCCACTGAGTTGGTTGATGGTTGTTCACTGCCCGTTCCGCCGAAACACTTGTTCCAGATAATGGCCCCGGTATCATCAAGTTTCAATACCCAAATATCGGAGCTACCGTGATTGCCGATTACTTGTCCGTCCGATGATCCTGCATAGCCAACAACAACATACCCGCCATCAGGAGTTTGCCGCACAGCGGTTGCCTCATCGTCCTGACTGCCGCCATAACACTTTGCCCATTGA
>Ga0206839_1213_pt1 | contig 11154 bp, 14 predicted proteins | sample Alteio_BWOrgCont_27_FD_152883 | JGI IMG/M metagenome (GOLD analysis project Ga0206839, IMG submission 152883) | Enriched cells from forest soil in Barre Woods Harvard Forest LTER site, Petersham, Massachusetts, United States -... | ecosystem: Environmental > Terrestrial > Soil > Temperate forest >... | reverse complement strand
TTGCACCGCTTGTAAAAATAATTTCTGATGGATCTTGCGCATTTATAAACTGTGCCACCTTTTTTCTTGCTTCTTCAAACATAAAATGTTGGGACCATCGGGAGTGGGAGTTCTCTATGGTAAAAGCGAACTCCTTGAAGAAATGGATCCTTTAATTGTTGGAAGCCATATGATAAAAACTGTCGTCAAAGAAAAAGCGATATGGGCTAATCTCCCTGATAAATTTGAAGCGGGGACAAGAAATATAGAAGGGGTTATTGGACTTGGAGCAGCAACAGATTATTTGCAACATATTAGTTTTTCAAAAATTCAACAATACGAAAAAACATTAATTACATACGCGCTTGATATGTTTTCTAGACAAAAAGGTGTTAAACTTTTAGGCCCCAAAGATTCTGAAAATCGTCTAGGAGTTTTTTCTTTTGTAGTAGGGAATGTCCATGCCCATGATGTATCAGAAGTTTTGAACAGATCGCATATTGCTGTTAGAGCCGGACATCATTGTGCACAACCATTAATGGAGTGTATTGGGGTAGCCGGAACAGTTCGAGCATCAATTTATTTATATAACACAAAAGAAGATATTGATGCACTAGAAAACGGAATCGAAGAAGTAAGAAACGTTTTTGCTATATAACTTATGGATCCATTATATAGAGAAATTATTTTGGAGCATTGGCAGAATCCGCAAAACGCAGGTGTTATTCCAAATGCAGATTTTGACATTACTGAAACTAATCCATTATGTGGAGATGAAATCCGATTGACAGGGAAGATTAAAGATAGCAAGTTGATAGAAATCGCTTTTGAGGGGAAAGGCTGTGCTATTTCTCAAGCTTCGGCATCGTTGCTTACGGAAGAAATAAAAGGGGAGAGATTAGTTTCAATAAAAAGGAAAAACGAAAAGGATATTTTAGAGTTATTAGGAATTGCGTTAACTCCTGCTCGGATCAAATGTGCATTGCTTGTTTTAAATACATTACAAAAAGGAATTATATTGCTTTCTTAATTTTTTCGCCCAACTCTTTTGTGCCAACAGTCTTTTTTAGATTTAGATCCTTTGTCCCGTATCCTTGATTAATCACTTGTTTAACTGCCTTATACATAGCATCACTTTCCTGTTTCATCCCAAAACTATATTCGAGCATCATTGCTGCTGAAAGAATTGAACCAATTGGATTTGCAGTATTTTTTCCTGCGGCTTTTGGGAATGAGCCGTGAATTGGTTCATAAACAGCGGTTTTTTCTCCTATTGATGCGGAGGGTAACATGCCAATTGAACCGGTAATGACAGATGCCTCATCAGTTAAAATATCTCCAAACATATTTTCTGTAACGATGACATCAAATTCACTAGGGCGTTTGATAATTTGCATTGATGCATTATCAACAAACATATAGTTTACAATAACATCTCTATAGTCGAGTTCCATCATTTGAATTGTCTCTCTCCAGAGGCGGGAAGTTTCGAGCACATTTGCTTTATCAACAACGGTAAGTTTTTTATTACGTTTTTGAGCGAGTTGAAAAGCGAATTTTCCGATTCGTTCAATTTCTTTTTTTGAATATTCACTTGTATCAAATGCCGATGTCCTACTTTTATTTCTTCCTCTTTTGCCAAAATAGATACCACCGATCAATTCGCGAATAACGACAAAATCAGTTCCTTTGATAACTTCCTCTTTAAGTGGGGAAGAGGCGAGGAGTTTTTCAAAAGTAACAATGGGTCTTACATTTGCATATAGTCCTAGATTTTTTCTCATTTTGAGAAGTCCTTGCTCAGGTCTTATTTGCGCATGTGGGTCATTATCATATTTTGGATCACCAATTGCGCCAAAGAGAATTGCATCTGATTCTATACAGAGTTTATGGGTCTCATCTGGATATGGATTTCCTTTCTTAGTAATTGCTGCGGCGCCGATAAATCCCTGTTTAAAAATAAAAGTATGTCCAAATTTTTCTGCAACAATCTCTAAAATGTTTTTTGCTTGTTCTGTTATTTCTGGTCCGATACCATCACCGGGAAGAACTGTGATTATTTTTTTCATGAGTTAAAAGGATAGAGAATAATCATTTTTTCTTTTTTTTTCGAATTTTTCAATTTCTGGTTTCAAATTCAATAAGTAATCAATATCATCATAGCCATTGATGATACAGATTTTTTTATATGGATTAATCTCAAAAGTTTCCGAAATTTTTTTAGTCGGGACACTCAATATTTGTTTTTCTACATCAATAGTAATTTCTGTTGTATGATCTTTCTCAACAGTTTCGAAAAGAAGTTTCAAAAAATCTGGGGATACTTGTATTGGTAGAAGACTATTATTTAATGCATTATTTTTAAATATATCTGCAAAGAAGCTTGAAACAATAGCTTTAAAACCATAATCAGAAAGTGCCCACGCAGCATGTTCCCGAGATGATCCACAGCCGAAATTGTGACCAGCAATAAGAATATCTCCTTGGTAATCTGGGTGATTTAAAACGAAATGAGGTTTCGGATTTCCTTCCGGATCAAACCTCCAATCCCGAAAAACATTTATTCCAAATCCTTCGCGTGTTGTGATTCTGAGAAACCGCGCGGGCAAGATTTGATCAGTATCAATATTTTGCATATTTAATGGAATAGCAGTCGAAATTATTTTAGTAAGCTTTTTTTTCTTCATATAATTAATAATATTGTCCGTGACGATAATCAAAATGTTTGTAAATTTTTGACATTTCATGCATAATTTTTTCTACGTCTAATCCTTTTCGGATAACAGTTGGTATATCAGTCAAATTTCCTTTGTCATCAACCATTGAAATCATAACTCCTTGCTCATATCTTGTTTCTATTGTCTTTCCCGGTTGTTGTTTTTTAACATACTCATTCGCTTCGATTAACAGATCTGCCCCTGTGGTAATCTGTTCACCAATACCTTCAATCTGTCCGCGATTTCCTTTGCCTGAAGGATTGGCGGAAGATGCGAATACTAATGTATGATGCTTTTCCCATAATTCTTTGACAATTTCTTCAGAAGGTTTGCCAAAGCGTACCACGAAGCAACTTGTCTCTCTTTGGTCTTGTACCATTTGTTTGGCATCCTCAGGGATATATCTTCTTGCTGCATCTTTTTCCCAAGGAAGAATACAGCCAAGTAAAATATCTTGTTCATAACATGCTGCATAGAGTTTATCTATGTCTTCATTGGTCTTTGCTAATGTATGTAATTCGTCCAAGGATGAACATAACACAACGCCAGGTTTTGTTAACGGGCGATTCTTAAGAGCAAATTTCTTTTTTAATCCGCCGGTGTCGATTGTAGTAATAATATATCCGACTTTTGTTGGTGAAACAATTGCTTTATCTTTTTTCAAAAAAAGTGAAACTGCTTTTTTAACTGCTTTTGTCGGGTTATCATTCCAATGAATCATTGCGGTTATTTTCATATAAAATCCCTCACATCTCTGATTTCGCCAGTTATAGCCGCTGCAGCTGCTGTAATAGGACTCGCTAAAAATGTTCTTGCGCCTGGTCCTTGCCTGCCTTGGAAATTTCTATTTGATGTCGAAATACAATATTTCCCGGCAGGAATTTTATCTTCATTCATCCCAAGACATGCGGAGCATCCTGCACCTCGCATTTCAAATCCTGCTTCTATAAAAATTTTATCTAGTCCTTCTTTCTTAAGCTGTTTAATGACATGAGCTGAGCCAGGGACAACAAAAACTGTAAGCCAAGTTGGCTTTTTTTTGCCTTTCACTATTTTTGCGATATTGCGATAGTCTTCAATTCTGGAATTGGTACAACTCCCCAAAAATACATAGTCAACTTTTTTGCCAAGTAATTGTTTACCTGTAGAAAGTCCCATATAATCCATTGCGCTTCTCAAATTATTCCGTTGGTTTTCATTTTCCATATCTTTTTCTGTTGGAATCGTTTCTGTAATTTTCATCCCCATTGCTGGATTAGTGCCATACGTTATCATTGGTTCGATATCTGTCGCATCAATAAAAAGTGCTTTATCATAAATTGCACCATCATCTGTTTTTAATGTTTTCCAATAGGTGACTGCTTTGTCCCATTCTTTTCCTTTTGGAGTGAAAGGTCTTCCTTTCATATACTCAAAAGTGTTCTCATCTGGTGCGATCATACCGCCGCGTGCGCCCATCTCAATACTCATATTACAGATTGTCATCCTCGCTTCCATAGATAAATTTCGAATAGCGCTTCCTGAATATTCGACAAAATGTCCTGTCCCGCCTGCAGTTGAAATTTGTGCAATGATATAAAGAATTATATCTTTCGATGTAACACCTTTTCCTAATTTTCCATCAATTCTGATATTCATTGTTTTTGGTTTATATTGTAGAATTGATTGACTGGCGAGTACTTGTTCGACTTCACTTGTCCCGATTCCAAAAGCAATTGCTCCAAACGCTCCATGCGTTGAAGTATGACTATCTCCGCAGACAATGGTCATACCTGGTTTTGTTATTCCTAATTCTGGTCCAATAATATGGACGATGCCTTGGTTGGGATGTCCAAGTCCATATAATTGGATGCCAAACTCTTCACAGTTTTTTATCATTATTTCAACTTGTTTGCGAGACATTTCTTCTTGAATCGGTTTATTTTGGTCCTTGGTTGGAACATTGTGGTCCATTGTGGCCCATGTTCTGTTGATTCGGAAAACCGGAATTCCACGTTTTTTTAATCCGGTAAAAGCCTGTGGAGTGGTAACTTCATGAATAAGATGGGCATCGATATAGAGAACAGCTGGATAGTTTTCTTTTTGGATAACTATATGTGAATTCCAAATTTTTTCGAATAAGGTTTGTGGTTTTGTGTTCATATTATTTTATTTAACCCATCAATATATGCTTTCACCGATGCTGTAATGACGTCTGTATCTGCTGCAAAACCATAGTAACTGACTCCTTTATGACTGATTTGTACATGAACTTTCCCTATATCGTCAATTCCGCCGGTAATTGCTTGTACCAAATACTCTTCCAGTCCAACTTTTTTCCCCACCAATTGATTAACAGCTTTAAAAGCAGCGTCGATTGGGCCATTTCCCCCTGCAGTTGAAGTTTGGTCTTTGCCGTTTATTGACAACTGGACTGTGGCCATGGCTTTTAGAGGTGTTCCACAGATGACTTCAAGAAGCTGCATCTTAATTGTAGCATCATTATTTTTTTCTCCCATAAGAAATCTTAAGTCATCGTCGTTAATATCTTTTTTCTTATCCGCAAGTGTCAAAAATTTTTGATATATAATATCCAGTTCTGCTGGAGTAAGTTTATGTCCCAACCTTTCTAAATGATGATTTAATGCAGATCTGCCGCTTCGTGCAGTCAGGGCAAGTGAAGAGCTTTTTATGCCAACATTTTTGGGGTCCATAATTTCGTAGGTAAATTTATTTTTCAGTATACCATTTTGGTGAATGCCAGAGGAGTGTGCGAATGCGTTGCGTCCGACAATTGCTTTATTTGCTTGAACTGGCATTCTCATGAGGCGTGAAATAAGTCTACTCGTCGGATAGATTTTTCGTGTATTAATATTTGTATACGCATTCAAATCCTTTCGAGTCTTAATGATCATAACTGTTTCTTCAAGAGAAGTATTACCAGCTCGTTCGCCGACGCCATTTATCGTCACCTGCATTTGTCTGGCTCCATTTTGGACAGCAGCGATTGTATTAGCAGTTGCCATACCTAAATCATTATGACAATGGACAGAAATTATTGCTTTACTAATATTTGAAACATGTGCGTTAAGATAGGCGATTTTTTCTCCAAACTCCGACGGTATACAATAGCCTGTTGTATCAGGGATATTGACTACTGTGGCTCCTGCGTCAATAACCGCTTCAATCATTTGCGCCAGATATGCATTATCAGCACGTCCTGCATCTTCAGCATAAAATTCAACATCTTCAATAAATTTTTTGGCGTATTTTACAGCTTCCACCCCTTGTGCCAAAATTTTTTCGCGGGTACTACGAAATTTATATTCGATATGAACATCTGATGCCCCAATTCCTGTATGGATCCGTTTGTGTTTGGCAAATTGTAATGCTTCAACTGCTGAATCAATATCACCTTTGACGGCGCGTGTTAGTGCACAGATGATCGGTTCTTTTACAGCTTTTGATACTTCAACGACTGATTTGAAATCGCCAGGACTTGAAATAGGAAAGCCTGCTTCTATAACATCTACTCCAAGTTCTTCCAAGGCTTTTGCAACTTCGATTTTTTCAACGGTATTAAGTTGGCAACCAGGCACTTGTTCGCCATCTCTTAATGTTGTATCAAATATATAAATTTTGTTTTTCATAAGTTTCACCACTTTTTCATTCGCTGCGTATTATTATGTTGTAAATACTCTACGGGTACAAAAAAACCGCCTTTTTTGGCGGTTACTTGTGTGATTCTTAATCGCGCAAATTCCGCCGCTTTAAACGGTGAGGAGAGCAAGATTAAGAAGATTTGTAAAATTAATTTTCATAGAGAACAAAGTTATAATAACAGTTATTTTTTTATTAGTCAACAATTTGTTTCGCGGGATTAAATTTTTTTCTGTTGTTTAAGGACATTTTTTGTTTTTATCCTCATACTGAGAAATCTTCCAAACATCATTCCAGCGAGGATACTGAAAGTAAAAGCTCCAAGCATTGTTGAACTGATATAAGGCTTAAATAACTCTTTTTCAAAGACGCGGAACATAATATATAAAACTATAATGATGAAGCTCATTTTATCCATGCTGACTATTACTTTCTCCTCTTCTTCATGCCATTGGATGATGTACATTCTTCCTAAAATGAAACCAATAATACTACCAAATATAAGACCTATGAATGCGAAAACTACAGAAATCGAGCTAGTAAAGATATCAAAGATAACAATGCCTAACATGATGATTGTAATCATTGCAAATATAAGTAGTTGCATTTGTAATCGTTTGTGTATGTGTTTTTTTGCGATTTGTTGTTTGTTCATATATAGTTTATTCTAGCAGAGATCATACGCGGTATAAATAAATATTATCTTTCGTTTTTTCAAGTTTCCAGTGTTTAAAGGGGAAATAATTTAATAACACTCGGGAATCATTCCTCAACTCTTCTTTTAATTTCCTTTCAAGTCTTCCCATTATAGTGGGCATCGGATAACAGCAAATGATATTATATTGGGAAAGATTTTCTTGCCAAAAATCCTTGTTGTGAATAAATGCATTTTTCACATTTTGGTTTTCAATATTTTTTTGAGAAATTTCTCTTAATTCCGCATCCGTTTCATATCCATGCATTTCAATACCATTTTGAGCAAAAGCGATGACAATTCTTCCATCACCGCTTCCGAGATCAGCGGCTTTTTCTCCCGGTTTTGCCTCAGCTAAGTCAACCATTGCCTGGACACGATAACGGGAAGTCTGAAAATAGGGGATTTTGGGAATCATACCTAGCGATATCCTTGATGCTGCATCTGCTTTGCTATTTTATTTTTAAGGATAGATTTATCCATCTGATAATTGTATTTTTTTCGGCAGAAAATTGCAAGGGAAGAGCCAATTTAATTATTTGGAAAAAGACTATAATCCATATTACGTGGTTTCTTGCATTATTCTTACAATCTTTTTATAAAACATGAGTTACTCTTATACCGTGTTTTTATGAAGAAAATTTTTAATTATTTGAACCCAATCGAGAGATTGGGAAATAATGAATACTCTTTTATTTTCCCCCTCGTTGCAAATGTTGCCCTTTGCATTTTGTCTGAAGTATATTCTTATGGCATTGTCCATGATCCTATGGCAGTAGGAACATATATAATTTTCATAAACGTAGCCTTTATTATTTATTTTTCTTTCCGTGATGGTATCTCAGGTGGAATTATCTCTACTATTATTACTGTGCTTTATTATTTTTATATTATTTATAACCGTCCTTATGATAAAACACAAATCGCTACTGGAATCGATACTGCTTTAAGTATAGGAGTGATTTATATTCTTCTTGCTATTATTATTGGATGGCTCAAGCAAACTATTGATAAATTAATTGGAAGAGAGGCAAATGAAAAATTGTGGTTGCAACTGATTTTACAGCAATTAGCAGTGGGAGTTATTATCACAGATAATAAAGGAAGAGTTCTCCAAACAAATAATCAGTTAGAAAATATATTAGGTATCAAGCTGCCTTCAGGTTATATACTTGGAAAGGATAAGCACCTTATCCGACGGTCATCAACTAATATTCCTTTTTTTGCAAAACAATCGTCTATATATCAAGCGTTAAAAGCACACAAATCAATTATAAGAAAAGAATTTGCAATGCGACGTAATGACGGGAAGGATATATTTGTCCAAGTAGATTCTTCTGTTATCCGTAATAAAAATAATAGGATTGTAGCTGCTGCGTCAATTATTTCTGACATAACGCAAGAGAAAGAGCTTGAACGTCAAAAAGATGATTTTTTAAGTATGGCAAGTCATGAACTTAAAACACCAATTACAAGTCTAAAAATGTTTATTGATTTACAAACACAACAATTAAAGGAAAATGATGCAACTAAAGCCGTCTACTATAATGAAAGGATACGTGACCAGGCAAACCGTTTAAAAGAATTAACCAATGACCTTCTTGATGTTTCACGAATCAAAACAAATAAGCTTGGACTTAAGACTGAAGATTTTGATATTGCAGAAGTAATTCATGATATAGTAGAAAGTATACAAGGGACAACTAAAGCGCACAAAATTATTATTAAGAATACAAAAAAGCAGATAGTGAAAGCAGATAGATATCGTATTTATCAGGTTTTAGTGAATTTACTTTCTAATGCTATTAAATATTCTCCTCGCGGTAAGAAAATTTTTGTTCAGATCAATAAAGATAAAAACAGTATTGTAGTTAGTGTGCAGGATTTTGGTATTGGTATAAGCAAATCACAACAGGAAAGAATTTTTGATCGTCTTTATCAGGTGTCCGAGCCAAGGGAAAGAACATATCCTGGACTAGGGTTGGGACTATATATTTCTAAAGAAATAGTTGAGAGACATAAAGGAAATCTTTGGGTGGAAAGCCAAAAGGGAAAGGGGTCAACATTCTTTTTTAGTTTACCTTTATAGTAATGAAAAAAAATGCTAATTATTATGAATAAAAGAATTCTTATTGTAGATGATGATGTAGATATTATTGAGCCGCTTTCGCTCTTATTGGAAAGAAAAGGATATACTATTGCCTCAATCACTAAAGGAAAAGAAATCTATGAAAGAGTTAAAAATTTTAAACCTGACCTTATCCTTCTTGATATTCTCATGTCAGGAAGTGACGGAAGGGTGATATGTAAACGGCTTAAAAAAGATCAACTCACGAAAAAAATTACCATTATTATGATGTCTGCACATCCAGGTGCTGATAAAGATTCTGAAAGAGCCGGCGCGGATGATTTTATTGCAAAACCTTTTGAAGTAGAAGATCTTTTTACTATTTTGCAAAAATACTCCTAATAATTTTTTCATATCGGTTTTCAATAAGGATTTACATAGCAGCTTGGTATGTTTAACTCTTACCAAGCGGTAGGAAATTTAATTACAAATTTTACAAAGATAAAAGAACTGGTGTACACTAAAGATATATGGATCCGCAAAATACACCACAGCAAATCCAAAATACCTTAGAAGAGCAGGCCCCTGTTTTCTCTTCTCCTATCCAAGATCAACAACAAATTTCTCCAACACAATTGACACCCAAAAAAAGTAAAAGATTCGTGTGGATTATTGCTGCAGTAGTTGCGTTGTTAGTGGGTATAGGAATCGGAATATTTTTCAAAATTTGATGGCTCTATAACTGATTTTAAATACCGCTTTATTGAAAAGAATCGGAAAGTGTTTTTTAGCATAATTCAATGATAAAAAAATTGATGACTGTTCGAAAGGGGATTCTTACAAAAGATTTTTTATTCTGTTCTATAATAAAAATATGTTAGATACAAAAGTTGTCATCAGTAGTTTTTCCGTTAATGATTTGGGCAAAGCTAAAGAATTCTATACTCAAAAGCTTGGGCTGAAATTAGATAATGAAATGATGGCATTACAATTTAGTTTGCCAGGTGGTGGAAAAATGTTCGTTTACCCCAAACCTGATCATCAACCTGCCTCATTTACTGTTTTGAATTTTATTGTCGATAATATCGACAAAGCAGTTGACGAGCTTACAAAAGAAGGAATAACTTTTGAAAAATATGAAGGTTTTGATCAGGATGAAAAGCTTATCGCGAGGGGTAGAGCAGTGGGTAAAGGTCCTGACATTGCCTGGTTTAAAGATCCCTTTGGTAACATCCTCTCAGTAATTCAAGATAAGTAAATGATAGATGCCTCATCCTAAAAAAAGGAGAAATATCAGCAAAGAAAAAGAATTGAAAGAACGGATAAATACCGAATGATATAATAAACAAATGTCATTAGTAGAGAATAGACCGTCTTATAGACCCATAGAAGAGGTTAAACTAGATTTTGCCGACAATTGGGAGCCAGGAGATGAACCTGGTATCGGCGTTGAGGCAAGCTTTGGAATATATGATCCAAGAATTCCGCAAATAACAAAGAACTGTTTTTGTATAGGATTCACCTATACAGGTGGTCCACTCGGCAATCCAAAAAGTTGGAGGGCATCAGGTACTTTATATTGGCCTGATGATGATTATGAACAGGATTGTTTTACCGTTCCAGTAAGAGTCTCTAATCGCGCTCTTGATCGCATATTGGAACCAAAAGGTACTTCTGTCAAACATTTGTTAGTACAATTTCTTAAAAACAATACTGAGATACAATAAATTTTGATTTGAAAGTTTTATAATTTCTACCCTCATTTATTACTTGCACACACAGTTTTTCTATACTAGGTTTAGTATTAAGGATAAAGGAAATTTGTCGGATGTTTTGATAAAGCCTTTTATTAGGCAATTTATCCTATATTATTTTTTATTTGCCTTGAATTGTGTTAAAATTGCTTAATAAGGTTATGAAAAAGATCTCTATAATTATTCCGACAAGCGGGAAAGCTAATTCCGTTTCTGTGAATCCGGCAATTGAGAAAATTACGCATGCCTTCTCAAAAATTAATTACGACCTACAAAGAGAAGGTATTGTATATGAAATTATTG
>Ga0206839_1211_pt1 | contig 11195 bp, 10 predicted proteins | sample Alteio_BWOrgCont_27_FD_152883 | JGI IMG/M metagenome (GOLD analysis project Ga0206839, IMG submission 152883) | Enriched cells from forest soil in Barre Woods Harvard Forest LTER site, Petersham, Massachusetts, United States -... | ecosystem: Environmental > Terrestrial > Soil > Temperate forest >... | reverse complement strand
AAAGTAAAACGCGGTGACAAAATCTCTGTAAACAAACAGGAGTTTGAATCTCTTGCCAGTGCACTCAGTGGTCTGCCTTATGACTCTGAGCCAGGCGGGTCCTCTGCTGATATCCTTACTACCTTAAAAAGATTACTTGATGGGAATGTGAATATAGATTTCCAAAGCGTAATCGGGCACGATATTAATGGCGATGTGATCAGAGCAGACCTTAAAGAAACAGGGATTAATCTGATTGCTGAAGATCCTCCCGGGGCAGAATCTGCAACTTCGCTTATATTTTCTGAGCCTGATGGAAAACGTACTATAGTTACTTATCCTGGCACAACGCAGCTGCTTAAACCTGAGATGGTAACGGACACGTTGATAGAGAGAAGTAGTGCAGTATTTCTACCTATTTCATTATGGGGAAAATTTGGCAGGGATTTACCAGAAACTATTCTAAAAAAATGCCAGGATAAAGATAAGGAACTTATTGTCTCTTTGCCCAGGCAGGCGCGATTCAACGTTGATACACCAGATGAAGCAATTACGTCGCTTATGCCCAACGCCGATGTCATAGTGGGCGACGCCTCGGAATTGACAAGGATTTATAAAACAAATGGAGATATAGAGCAGGCAATCATAAAGCTTGAAGCAGATATGGCAAAGCGGGATACATTAAGAAGCCAGGCAGGAAAACCACCACGCAAGAGACCCGCAGTTGCATTCATAAGCCATTCAAATTATGTCGCTACCGTTATTATTGCGGTATCGCCACCTGGAATATCACCTCAGACCCCACTTAAAAGGCATGATATTACTATTCCCGAGGGGGAATACTCGCTAGGTGCAAATGACGCTGCATATGCAGGTTTTCTGGCCGGGTATCTTAACGGACACAGTCCAGAAGAATCCGCTCAGTTTGCCATTGAGACAGCGAAAACTAAATTCTTATATCCAGAAGTTCGCATACCAGGAACTAAAGTTTCCGATAATGCAACGCAGAGCAGATGGAATCAACTAAGGACAGATTTAAACACTACATTAGCAGGGGGTGTAGGAAGCGCCTTTACTATGGCTGAGACTGGTGAAGGTACTCCAGGAAATCAGAAGTTGCCTCGCACAAGAGGACAAAAATTATTTGATATTGCAATATATGGAATAATCATAAATTCACTGGTATTTCTAGGGTCTACGGTTGTCACGTATCTTTCAACCTATGGAAAACAGAATAACTTCTTTAGAAAAACGGGTGACGCAGGCAGAAGCTGGATGTCTCATCAACTGGTAAATAAATTCCATACAGATCCGGGCAAGGCTGAAGGTTTAGCAAAATTTGGAGTGATGGTAGGAGTATCTTTTGGTTACGGCACTTTGTTATCATTACCAGCCTGGGCATTTGAAGCCATGAGAAAACCAATTTCCCGCTTTTTTGATAAGATATCAGGTAATGAATCTAAAGATCCATCAGTTTATGAACAAGAAACCAAGAGGAACTGGAAACATCTTCTGGGAGCCAGAATCGCAACGTTCTCTCTTGTTTTTTCAACTGCCTTGTTATTTGGCAAAATGGGGTGGAATCAGAAGTTGTTTAAGGATACAGGGGGAAAAATTGGTGATTCTAAATTGATACGAAACCGATTTCCAAAACTTTCCTCAAAGACCGTTAGCACAGATGCGGGAGAGAAACTGCCATTTCTTAAAGCAGTTGGAGAAATATCTGTTTTTGAAGTGTTTTATACTTCTTTATGCACGTTTGGCCTGTGGATAGGTGGACTTGCATTAGGAAGATTCTTTGGAGACAAAAAACAAAACAAAGAACCAAAGAATGGCCAATTTAATAATACTGCTGGTTCTGACGGAAATCAAAATAACTCCCAGAATTCTGCTATTCAGGAACCAGCCCGTACTGATGGGGCAGAAAAATTTACAGACTATGGCAGACTACAAAAATCGGAATTGAAGTCAGAATCGCCGAAAAAACAATCTGCCAGCTTCATTGAAAGGCAGCATGAAGGACAAGCGCAAAACGGTGCCACCATGCACATTACACCATAGGGATAATTGAATGCCAACTGAGCAAATCACAGTAACCGAAAAAGAAAATATCGTTAAAAGTGACGATAAAAAGAAAGTGCGCTCATTTGGCAATAAGGCGTTTGACTGGGCAGTCTGGTCATCATTATATCTTAGCATTTGGGCATTTTCTCTTGCTTTTGCTAATAAAGCTCAGAATGGCTCAGGAACCCTTAACAAATGGTTCAGGCTGGCTCAGGATAAGCTCGAACCTAAATTAAAAGGATTTGCTAATAGCAAAGTCTCAAGCAAACTATGGGGCAGCAGTGAAAAGGAATGGGCAGGCGCTGCCGTCTTGTTTGCTGCACTTTCCTTAGGTGGAACTTTCTTTCTACCCATCATTAAATATTTTGAAGACAGAAGACAGAAAATAGCCGCTAAGATAGAGCGTATTTTTGGTAAAAACTCAGATAATCCAGATAACTTTAAAAAAGAACCCAAACAAACATGGGGCAGTATTGTTAAAGGCAGGATAGCAGTCATTTTTATAGCTTTTACAACATTTGTCGTAGCCGGCCCTCAAAGAATAGGCAATCTGCAGGATGTAGTTGGCGGCTGGGCAACCGATGCCTATATAAAAACAGTTAAAAACGCTAATAAAGATGATGTAAGAAAATGGGCAAATGTAGCAGTTTTCGATATTCTTCTTACTGCAATTGGCGCTGGTGTCCATTATGCAATAAGCCGTGTTATAGCCATAAGAAAGACTGAAAAGGCAGAGGTTGCCCTGGCTAATGCTATCATTGCTGAGAATACAGGTGCAGTAAATAAAGATGAAGTTATAGCAGAAGCGGGGCAGAAAAATCGAGATTTGAAAGAAACAATACCTGAATCTTCATCTGGAAATGATAAAAACCCCAAATCATGGGTAATAGATAAGAATGTTACCCATAAAGAAACTGCATATACGCTTCAATAAAACACTCATATGTATTCTGGTTATCTCTGCAATTCTGCTATTTTAGAATGGGCTTTTGCACTTCCGTTGCGTTCCAGTTTACCGGCGAAACCACTGATAACGCTGTCATGGGCGAACCGTTGATAATTTTGGTGGTACGCGCTACATATACCAAAGCTCCGGTTTCCTTATCATACAGCCTGTTTATTTTGAGAGTTTTAAATATAAAGGAGCGTTTTTCATCAAAAACTTCTTCTCCCTTTTCACCTGTTTCAATTTTATCTTTATAGACAACGGGCCCAGTCTGAACACATGAAACACTGGCAATGGATGGATCTTCCGCTAATCCAAGCTCGCCTTTAAAGCCTCCTACTTTTGGACGGGCGACATAGCAGGTTATTCCATCTACTTTGGGATCATTAAAAGCTGACACCAGAATCTTGTGATTAGGCCCAAGGAGTTTCAATTCGGTGCTTACAGAACCGATTTCGCGGGAATCCGCACAAACTGCTGATGATGCCGCCCCAATCAATAATAGCGAAATAATCAAATTTTTAATCATACTCTTTACTTTATTGTTCATTCTATAGCTCCATATTGTACAAAGTTTATATGCATTTATTGTATAGCATTTTTTATATAGGATGGAAAAAGTATAACTTTTTTCCAGTTTAGCAGACTGGCGGCTTTATCTGCAATAGCCCGGCTCATGCATAGCGCGGTTATTTGGTTATGCGCGACGGCGATGTTACTGCTGATAGCAAGCTCTGCGTAAGTTTTTACTGTGTTTTGCGAAAAGAACAATACAGAGTTTACTTTTTTTTCTGAAATAGCCTTGCATAGTCTTGCTGAGAATTTATTGGCCTGTATGGTTTTGTAGAGAATGACTGACTCCACAATAAAATCACTTTTGCCAAGTACAGCAGCAATATCGGTACTTATATCTTTACCACGAATATAAAGCAGGGGAGCTTTTGCAGGTAAATTATTTTTTTTGATGTAAGCAATAAGGGTTTTTGCATTGCCGTTAGCAGAAATGACATTCTTAAACCCCAGACTTAAAGCGTAATTCGCCGTTACCTTACCGACAGTGATTACAGGAATGGAGCGGTTCCTTACCATCACAGCAAAAGCAGAAATCGCATGTTTACTGGTTGCCACTATAGCCTGCGGCTTATGTGTTAAAGCTTGCTCAAGAGCAGCGACGTTACGGTATAGCATCTTTATTGATAAAACCGGCTCAATAATACAGTGAAATCCTTTTTCTTTTAAAGCCTCTGCAAGTTTTTCTGCATCTTCTTTAGGGCGGGTTATTACCAGCGTCATTGCTTCAGGCATTCCCTGCCTCCGTTTTCAAGCAGCTCCCGTGCAATATCTTGCCCTATGCCAAGAGCATCTTTGGCATTGCCTGTTCTGCTGGCTCTTACATGACTTGAACCATCTTTGCTGGCGATGATTGCGTCAATTCGGAGCGCTTCACCTTCAAACCGTGCATACCCGCCAATAGGCGTACGGCATGAACCATCCAGAACGGCAAGCATACTACGCTCAGTTGTTGCTGCAATATAGGTAGGCGAATGATTTATGGCCTGCAGCATATCACGCACAACGTTGTTATCTTCCCTGCATTCTATAGCGATTATACCTTGCCCGACGGCTGGAATGAAATGCTCAGTATTAAAAATTTCCGTTGCCCTTCCTTCCATATTTAAACGCTTAAGACCAGCAATCGCCAGAATAGTTGCATCTACCTCTCCTTTATCCAGCTTTGCCAGCCTTGTAGTGACATTGCCGCGAAAAGGAACAATGTTGAGATCGGGGCGCAGGATTCTTAATAGGGCGGTGCGCCTTACAGATGATGTTCCCACCGATGCACCTTTCGGCAGGTTGCTTATTGTTTTGGCTCCGGGAGCAACAAGGGCATCGCCAGGATCTTCACGCTCCAGCGTAGCTGCCATTATCAGGTTAGAAGGTAAATGTGTCTCCATATCTTTCAGGGAATGCACCGCAATATCGATCTTATTGCCAAGCAAGCTTTCTTCCAGTTCTTTGGTGAATAGCCCTTTGCCGCCGATATCAGCCAGAACCGCAGTTGTGTTTGCATCACCTGACGTATTCATCGGAACAATTTCGATAGCCATTTTAGGAAATGCGGCAAACAGCTTCTGCCTGACTGCTTCTGCCTGGATACGTGCGAGCGGACTTTTACGTGTGGCTATGCGTATAAACGGGGGGTGTTTCATGGCATGGTTAATTATTATATACCGCTGTTATATACAATCTTTTTATAACAGGTATAGAATAAATCAGCTATCAGAACCCAACTGCTCCAGAAGAACTTTACGCTGGACTTCCTTTACTTCTCCTGGTTTCAGGTTTCCCAGCTGGAAAGGACCATAGGATACCCGTATAAGACGGCTTACCTTACAGCCTATATGCTCAAATACTTTTCTGATTTCGCGATTTTTGCCTTCGGTCAGCGTTATCATCGCCCATATATTGCGTGCTATCCTGTCTTCTTTTTCAAGAACGACTTCAACGCTGCCATATTTTATTCCGTCAATGGTAACGCCATTTGCCAGTTTTTTGAGCGTATCAGGAGAGTCAAGGCCATAAATACGTGCACGGTAACGTCTTTTCCAGCCGGTGGATGGCAGTTCCATGTGGCGTGATAACTCCCCGTTATTAGTCAGAAGAAGTAACCCTTCGGTATTAAGGTCAAGCCTGCCTACCGATATGACACGTGGCAAATATTTCGGCAGTGATTCAAATACTGTCTTACGACCGTTCTCATCTTTATGGGTGGTGACTATGCCAAGCGGCTTATAATAAAGCCATAAGCGCTTTTCTTCCGGCTGGGGTATTTTTTTACCATGCACGCATATTTCATCGCCGGGCATGACATTTAAAGCCGGGCTTACAATGCGTTTGCCAGATACTGTAACCGCTCCAGATTCAATGATTTTTTCAGCCTCTCGGCGCGAACACACGCCCGCACGTGCGATAACTTTTGCGATACGCTCGCCTTTTTCTGCGGTTTTCATAAGTATACTGGTGGCATATCAAGCATGGAGAGTCAACTCCATGCTTGATATAGACAGCCAGTATACACTTTAATGCGAGCGTTGCCCGCAAAGCAGACAACATGCTGCATTTTCGCCATTTTTTGCTTACAAAAATAGCTTCAATGATTGAATATACCCATCGCTACACTGACTATAATAAGGCAAAGTCTTGATTTGCGATGGATATATATAACAAAGGTATTGATAAAAATAAACGATTATATTAATAAAGCATCCATGAAAACCATCGATTTACCCACACGACGCTCTATTATTAAAGCCGGGCTGGCATTTGCAGCCTGTAGCCCTTTGCCTGTTTTTTCCTCTACTGCGCATCAGGAAACCACACGCTCACTGCACTTACATAATATCCATACCGGCGAATCTTTAAAGACTGTGTACTGGGAAGAGGGTGTTTATATCACAGAATCACTGAAAGATATCAATTATATTCTGCGTGATCACCGTACTGATGATATGATAAACATAGCACCGCATTTATTGGATGTGATTGCAGCGCTTCATAAAAAAGTGCATTCGCGCAGGCCTTTTGAAGTTATTTCGGGATATCGCTCACCCAGAAGCAATGCTTTGTTATATGAAAGTTCCGGTGGAGTTAATCCGAATAGCCTTCATATGTATGGCAAAGCAATTGATATCCGCCTGGGTGATTGCCATCTCAGGCATCTGCGTAATGCCGCCATAGCAATGCGACAGGGAGGGGTAGGGTACTATCCTGAATCCGATTTTGTACATGTGGATACTGGTGCTATAAAATACTGGAAGTATGAACCCTTGTAATTAATATCTTTGCGGATAAACTATCCTCATGAAACAGTCCAGCAGTAAGAAAACAGCAAGCATGACAGCAAACGATATCGGCAAACGGGTAATCGAGCGTGAAATAGAAGGACTTAAAGCGCTTGATACCGTTTTTGCTACGACGTTTGATGCTGTGGTCGCGCGCATATTACAGGTACGTGGAAGACTGATTGTCAGCGGTATGGGTAAAAGCGGCCATGTCGCCCGTAAAATAGCAGCAACCTTTGCTTCGACCGGGACGCCTTCATATTTTGTCCATCCTGGTGAAGCAAGTCACGGCGATCTGGGCATGATCACGGAGAACGACGGTCTTTTGCTGCTCTCTAATTCCGGAGAAACGGAAGAACTGCGCGATATGATATCCTATGCAAAGCGTTTTTCCATACCCCTTATGGCAATGGTACGGCGTGAAACTTCGATGCTGGTGACCGCCGCCGATATAGCTATGGTATTGCCTGATATACCGGAAGCTTCTCCGGTTAAAGCTCCGACCACCTCAACCATCATGATGATGGCGCTCGGTGATGCGCTTGCAGTTGCGGTGCTGGAAAGCAGGGGATTTACCCTTGAAGACTTTAATGTATTCCATCCGGGCGGCAAACTGGGGAAAGCCTTTATCCGTGCTGAAAATCTTATGCATGCACGTGAAGACACCCCCATTGTGAATAGAAATGACTTAATGTCAAAAGTGCTTATTACCATGACCACTAAGTCTTTTGGTTGTGCTGGCGTTGTGGATAAGGAAGGCAAACTGATAGGAATTATAACGGATGGTGATTTACGCCGTCATATGTCGAATGATTTACTTGATAAACATGCCTATGACGTAATGTCAGAAAACCCGATAACCATTGCGCCCGGAACACTTGCGGCGGAAGCCTTACGCATTATGAATGTCAATGAGAAATCAAAATCCATCACCAGCCTGTTTGTGGTGAATAACGGAAAACCTGTGGGTATTCTGAGTGTTCACGACTGCCTGCGTGCCGGAGTAATATAAAGAGGAAACTTATGCGTACCAAACATGCCTTGACCATATCCGATACTCAAAAAATCATGGCCGCCTGCAAGGCAGAAGCGGAAAAGAATAACTGGAAAGTCAGTATTGCCATAGTAGATGAAGGCGGTTACCTGCTGCAGTTTGAGCGCATGGATGGCGCAATTCTGCCAAGCGTGGATATTGCTATAGGCAAGTCGCGCACGGCTGCTCTTGCTAAACTTCCGACCAAATTACTGGAAGATACGGTCAAGGAACGCCCCGCATTGCTGGCATTTCCCAACCGGGTTCCGGTGCAGGGCGGCGTGCCGATTATACACGAAGGTGAATGCATTGGCGGTATCGGCGTTTCCGGCGTAAAGTCCTTTGAGGATGAGCAGGTCGCAGCGGCAGGAGCCAAAGCTTTATAAAGGTTTCTTCCATACTGCAGTTGAGAGAATGACGGAGATAAAGAATGCTTAAAATAGGGCATCGCGGCGCATCTGCCTATGCGCCAGAAAATACGCTCACCGCTTTTCGCAAGGCTATGGAAATGGGAGCAGATGGTGTCGAGTTAGATGTGCATATGTGCAAAAGTGGCGAGTTGGTGGTGTTTCATGATTACGGAATGAATCGCCTCACGCCAGACAAAAACCTTGTCCGTGACCTGACGCTGCATGAATTACAGGCGTTTCCTCTGCCGGAAGGTGAGCGGATCCCGACGCTGCCGGAGGTGCTGGAAGCATTGGGGCCAGAAGCATGGTATTTTGTGGAAATCAAACATATCAAAGCCACTCTGCCTGTCGCTGATATCCTGCAACACTATGCCAGAAAGGGGTGGCGTAATGACAGGCTCTGTCTTCTTTCCTGTTATCATGAGACGATTGTTGAGGCGCTTGAAGCATTCCCTTCGCTTACCGTAGCCGTATCTTTTATAAAGCTGATGGACAGCTCAGCATGGGAAGCAAAGACATTAGGCGCGCGCATTATAGTTCCTGACTACCTGACATTTGAGAAAGAGCACGTTGAGCAGGCACATGCGTTAGACCTAAAAATCGTTGCCTGGACGGCGTATAAGGATAATCCCGAGGACATTGCTGAATTGGTATCCCTTGGTGTGGATGGTATCATAAGCAACTATCCTGACCGGCTTTAGTCCGCTTCGGGGGTACGCTAAACCCTTATAAAGCCGCCGCCAGCAGCTTTCTTGTATATTCCTCTTTGGGTGCGGTAAAAATCTGCCTGGCATTGCCGCTTTCTACCACACGGCCTTTTTGCAGCACCATAATGTTATGGCTTATGGCGCGTATAACGCGCAGGTCATGGCTTATAAAAATATAAGAAATTTTATATTTCCGCTGCAATGCATTGAGTAAATCCAATATCTGCGCCTGAACGGAAATATCAAGGGCAGATGTAGGCTCGTCCAGTATGATGAGATTTGGCTTAAGGATTAATGCCCGTGCTATGCTGATGCGCTGCCTTTGCCCACCGGAGAATTCATGGGGATAACGTAGTTTCATATCCGGCGATAACCCTACTTCAAGCAATATGGTATCTACTTTGGTTTCGCGTTCGCTTTTGCTTAAAGCGGGCTCATGAATATCCAGCCCCTCACGTATAATTTCACCGATAGAAAAACGTGGATTCAGGCTGGAATAGGGGTCCTGAAAGACCATCTGCATCTTCTGGCGCTTTTTTCTTAAAGCGCTGCCAGAAATTGTATCAATGCGTTCACTGTCAAAAATAATTTCTCCCTTGCTTTTAATCAGCCTCAGTAAAGCCATAGCCAGAGTGGTTTTTCCCGATCCCGATTCCCCCACAATGCCAAGTGTTGTTCCGGCCTGAACGGATAACGCTATCTCGGAAAGGACATTTTTGTAGGATTTATTCCATGCCAGTAATCCTTTACTTTCAGTAAACTCAACGAATAAGTTACGGCACTCCATTATCACTGGCGGATTACCCTGAACAGACTCCGGAGCGGATTTAGGCTCAGAGCTGAGTAAATGCTTTGTATAGGTATGTTTAGGGTTTGCGAAGATTTCAGTCGTTGGGGCAATTTCTACAATATTTCCCTTCGACATGATCGCCACCCGGTTAGCCACTTTTCTTACAATCGTCAGATCGTGGGTAATTAATAAAACGGACATGCCGAATTTGACCTGCAATGACTTAAGCAGAGCAAGAATCTGCGCTTGTATGGTAACGTCCAGAGCGGTTGTCGGTTCATCGGCTATGAGCAGCACGGGATTGTTGGCAATCGCCATCGCAATCATGACGCGCTGGCGTTCGCCGCCGGAAAGCTGGTGCGGATAGGCATTAAGGCGGTTTTTAAATGCAGATAGCCCCACTGAGTCCAATAATTCGAGGATTCTTGTATTTAATTCGCGCTGGCTGATATTTTTCTGATAAATTATTACCGCTTCACCGATCTGTTTACCAATGGTATGAAGCGGATTCAGCGATGTCATCGGTTCCTGAAAGATCATTCCAATCTGCTTACCACGCACATTGGTCATTTGCGATTTATGCTCTATGTTTTTCCCGGCAATTTGCCATTGACCGTTTACTTTTAGTGCTTCGGGTAATAATCCCATAATGGAAAGCGCTGTCAGGGTTTTCCCGGAACCAGACTCACCAACCAGTGCGAATACTTCACCTTTATTTATGTCAAAGGCTACATCACTAACAAGCGGTTTGTCCGCTACGCTTATGTTCAGGCTTTTTACGGAGAGGATGGTCATGCCGATATAGGGCTTTGAGATTATGTATAGATTGATAATATAATAATCCTAAGCTTCGGCAATTCATTTATTCCGGAATATAGCCGTATACTTCTTTCATTTCATTTATAACTTTTTGTGGTGGTTTTTTGCCCCACCCGCTCTTCAATATCTCGCCATACTCTTTAAGATTGGTTGGGCCGCTTGCCACTGCTTTGCGGAAAGCCGAAGTTTTTCCCGGCTGCACGCGCACAAAGTACCAGGCACTTTGATCACCAGAAAATTGAGTCAATACCATAAACACTGCATGGCGCGAAGCCGTTATTTTTGATGCAAAAGACATCAGAGTTATTCTATGATAGGGGGAGGAGGGCCACCAAAAGTTTCGCCTCCTGGTATTAAAGGAGGTGGAAATGCAAATTCTCTCATTCCAGTAATTGCCTGTATAATGTCTACATTAGGAAAATCCAATTGGTTCCTGGCTTTAAACAATCTTATTTCTTTTAGAAAAGCACCTGCCGGAGTTTCTCTTCCCAGCATTCTTCTAGTATCGGCATCTTCTCTTACTTTATCCCTAAGACGTTCGTATTCTTCATGATCATATGGTTCGCTAGCGTCAATTCCCTGCACTATAGCGCCAAAGGCTTTCT
>Ga0206839_1210_pt1 | contig 11206 bp, 13 predicted proteins | sample Alteio_BWOrgCont_27_FD_152883 | JGI IMG/M metagenome (GOLD analysis project Ga0206839, IMG submission 152883) | Enriched cells from forest soil in Barre Woods Harvard Forest LTER site, Petersham, Massachusetts, United States -... | ecosystem: Environmental > Terrestrial > Soil > Temperate forest >... | reverse complement strand
ATCAAAGTTGCCTGGCCTTGAGACAATACTTTATTAGTATGATGCCCATAGGAGAAATCCTGAATGGTTTGCCTATATGGTAAGATGCCTATACTGTAAGTTCATGATGGTTGCGGATCTCTTTGCGGACGATTTCACCCATTATATTTATTTCATAAACATATACTTCACCCGGAGCAATTTCCACTTCAGCGATTTGGTCATCCGGAATATTTTCAAGATATTTCACTAATGCCCGAAGAGAATTTCCTGATCCTGCGATAAGGACATTTTTTCCTTCTTTTAAATGTGGAAGAATAGTATCTTCATAATATGGTACTTCACGTTCATATACTTGTTTTAGTGACTCTCCATTTGGTACAGGATAATCCCAACTCCTGCGCAGTTTAAGAAATTCAGTTTCTCCTAATTTCTTTTTTACTTCCCATTTGTTTTTTGCGGTGAAATCACCATAATTTCTTTCTTTCAGAGCATCACTTTCAATAGTTTGAACATCGTGCTGTTTTAGTTCGTCTAAAATTATTTGAAGTGTTTGTTTGTGACGGATTAGTGATGATGAATAAGCGAAATCAAAGTGGATATCCGAAAGGGTTTCTCCTGCAGCTTTGGCATCTTCTTCTCCTTTTTTTGTTAATTCGGGGTCATCCCATCCAGCCCATAAGCCTTTTTCGTTATATGCTGATGTGCCATGCCGGACGAGAACGAGATATGCCATAAGTAGTAGTAAGTATAAAGTATTAAGTAGTAAGTATCAACAAGAGTTTGTAGTTCATAAAAGTTCCCGAAGGGAAAGTGTGGAATCTTTAAAGATGTCTATCCCAGCTAGGTGTCCAGGAAGAGTTTGTTGAGGAATTTCATCAAGCTCAAACCATTCCCAGCCTTCACATTTTTCAGGTTCAGTGTTTGTTACTTCCCCAGCATATTTTTCGCAAAGAAAAGCGAAGTGAATAAAATTATAGGTACTCTGCAATTCTCGAACTACACCTAAGTATTTTATTTGTTGCGCTTGGAGACCTGTTTCTTCTTTCAGTTCCCGTTTGACTGATTCCCAAAGTGACTCTTTTAATTCCATTCTTCCGCCGGGAAGTCCATAATACCCTGACATATATGCGTTTTTTCGTTTGCCGAGAAGAAATTTGGTCTTTGTTTTATCCAATATAATAATGATTACTCCTATTTTCTCTTGTATTATAAAAATCCTCCTTCGTAAATTTCACCTTTTGCGCTGTGAATTGTTATGACATGACCATTGCGCAAATGTTTGGTGGCGTGTTTGACATGTGAAACTGCTGGTATACCATATCTTTGAAGTAACATAATTACCTCAGGATGAGTTTGAGCAGATTCAGAAATGATCCCTTGGACTTTTTTAAGTGTTTGCATATGTTTTCTATCAATATCGGTAACCACAAGAATGCTGTGCGATTTGACAGATTCCAGTTCTGATTGAGTATGTATAATAGTAACAACTCCTGATCCAATTTTTGATGTAAGGCCTTTGCCTCGTGCAATTGGCAGTTTAATTTTCTTTTCTTTTGGCTGTTGAGCAAGAGTGCTGACCGGTTTTATATCCGTAATATATAAATTATCATCTGCAATAGCCCATGAGATATCTTGAGGGAAATAAAGGAATTGTTCCAACTCTTTTGCTAGGGATGCTATTGCATAAATTTCATCCTGAGTCAATTTATTTTTTTTGGTTTGATGAGTAATTGACCTATCTATAATAGTCATATTCCTTTTGGATAAAACATACTTATCTTTTTCATGAGGAGTTTTCGTTAGGATTACTATTTTGTCTTTAGCGTGGGTGATAGGGTCAATTGTTATAGCTACCCCTGATGAATCAGCTTTTATTTTTTGTTGTACTACAATTTCAGCGCCAGTATGTAGATGCGGGATTAATCGTTGATGTCTATGCCATAATGCATGACTTGTGAACATCTCAGCCCAGGCATTTTTAATTTGTTCAATGAGAACTTCTTCATTTTCTGCGTTAAGTTTTTTAAGTTTTCTTCCATGAATACCAGTTTCGTAAAGAGACAACGATACTTCATCTGTATCAAGTTCATAATAATAATTTAGTAACTCATCAATAAAAATGTCAGAAAGTTTTGATTGTTGAAAAAGCTGTTTTATAAGAAATTCTCCCTGCATAAGTGAGTCAGGGCGGTCAATTGAAATAGTTGAAAGAATTTGTTTGATTTTATAATCGATCCCATTTTCTTGCAAAAAAGAAAAATAGGCTGCCGGATGTATGAGAAATCCAAATAAGAGGGGGAATTCTGCCTTTATTAAACTTGTAATTTTTTTACCTTGAGTACTTAAGTGCTCTGAATCAGCAGTAACATCAGAAAACCAGTTTATAAAGGTACTCATAGTTTTATTATACTAAACGTAATTCCATTGACAAGCCAGGGAAATCTCCGTATAGTTAGATAGTTATGCCTCTGCCTCCGGAAGACCAAGCGAAGTTTAAGTCTCTTTATCTTCAAACAGCGAGAGATTATCTTAAAGAAATGAAAGGAAATTTTAGCCAATTGCTTACCGGTAATAAAACAGATGCAGTAATTGATGCTATTCATATCGCGGCGCATTCTCTAAAGGGACAGAGTGCGATGATGGACTACACTTCAATGGTTGCGGTGTCAACGTTAATTGAGGATGCTTTTAAGAAAGAAAAAGAAGAGATCAAGAAATGGTCTAATGAATTTTTACAAGCGCTCAATAAGGCCGCTCTGGAGATGGAAGAATCGATGAATGAGATTGATAAAAATAATAAAGAGAAAGATTTATCCTCTGTTGTGAAAGACCTCCAGGCCTTTATAAATGAATAGCAATAGTATTAATATATGAAAATTTTATTGGTTGAAGATGATAATTTTTTTCGAGAATTTTATTCCACAAAATTGAGAGAGAAAAATGTCGAAGTTGAGACAGCAACAGATGGAGAAGAAGGCCTACAAAAACTTCAAATATTTATGCCTGATTTAGTGCTTCTTGATATTATTATGCCGAAAAAAGATGGTTTCGATGTCCTCTCCGAAATGGGTCAATTACAGCTAATTCAGAAGATTCCTGTATTAGTTTTTTCAACATTAGGACAAGAATCTGATGTTGAAAAGGCAAGACTTCTCGGAGCAAAAGGATATGTCAATAAAAGTTTTTTTGATTTTGACAAGCTTTATGCAAGAATAATAGAATTTAGTAATTAATATTAGCCTCTTGCAGTTCACCCATGTGTGTGAGCTATAATAAAAATATCCTGCCTATGTTTATAACAGATGACGAGTTAAAAAAGATTCTCATTAACGTCAAAGTACTTGACCAAAAGAAAATTGATGAAGTTGTTGAATATGCAAAAAATTCCGACGTTTCATTCAAAGATGCATTAATTGAAAAAGATGTTATTACTGACGAAAATTTGGGGGTCTTGATCGCTGATGCCAAAAAAATTCCTTTTGTAGTTCTTTCAAAAATTGCTATTCCTGAAGAAGCATTTCGTATTATTCCTGAACGTCTTGCGCGCAAATATAAAGCTATACCGTTTGCGAGGGATAAAAATGGGATCAAAATTGCCATGACCGATCCTTCAAATGTGTTAATTCCTGAAATGGTAGCTCGTAAAACCGGCCAAAAGGTTTTTACTTATCTTGCAACAGAACGGGATATCTATAATAAATTATTTCTTTACCGCAGGGATCTACAAAAAACCTTTGATTCACTTGTCTCAGAACAAGTGCGTAGTACTGGCAAAACATCTTCTATTGAAGCGCCAATTGCAAAAATAGTACAACTTATAATTCAATATGGATATCAGGATCGCGCATCGGATATTCATATTGAGCCTGAAGAGAAAGATACTCTTGTCCGTTTCCGTGTGGATGGCATCTTACATGATGTGCTTTTTCTTCCAATTAAGTTACATGAACAAATTGCAACACGTATTAAAGTCTTGTCTAGTCTTCGGACTGACGAGCATATGTCTCCACAAGATGGAAAAATGAGAATTCAGCTCGATGAAGAAAATTTAGACATTCGGGTTTCTATTTTGCCGGTGATTTATGGTGAAAAGATTGTTCTTCGGTTGCTTGCTTCACATTTTAGGCAGTTTTCGTTGGCAGATTTAGGAATGAGTCAGAGTGATCTTCAAAAAGTTACTAATGGATTTAAAAAATCATTCGGAATGATTTTATCGACAGGTCCGACTGGTTCCGGGAAATCCACTTCCATTTATTCTGTTTTGAAAATTATCAATACGAGAGAGAAGAACATCACTACAATTGAAGATCCAGTCGAGTACCGGTTGAAAGGAGTTAATCAGATTCAAACAAATGCGAAGACGGATCTGACCTTTGCCAGTGGTTTGCGTTCAATATTACGTCAAGATCCGAATGTTATTTTGGTAGGGGAAATTCGTGATTCTGAAACTGCAGGAATTGCTGTGAATGCTGCTCTCACCGGACATTTGGTCTTGTCTACATTACATACCAATGATGCTGCCGGAGCACTGCCGAGGCTGACTGACATGAATGTAGAACCGTTTTTGGTTGCTTCAACGGTAAATGTTATTATTGCGCAGAGATTGGTCCGTAAAATTTGCGATATGTGCAAGTATTCACAGGATATAACTGTTGACCAGCTTATGCAAAATCTTCCCGCCGAGACAATAAAAAAGCATTTTGGGGCAAAAAAAGATACAAGAGCATACCTTGGTAAAGGCTGTGAAGTCTGCCATTTTACCGGATATTCTGGAAGACTTGGCATTTTTGAAGTTTTGGAAGTGACGAATAATATAAAACGGCTTATTTCATCAAAAGAAGATTCAGATGGTATTGTTAAACAAGCTATCGCTGATGGAATGGATACTATGCTTGATGATGGATTACGCAAAGTTATTCAAGGAGTAACAACAATTGAAGAAGTTCTTAGAGTCACAAAAATTGAGTCATTATAGATTTTTTATATGAAAGTAAAAGAAAATACATACAATGTTTCTCTTTCAGCAAATGAAAAAATTGCCCTTATCAGCAATTTGCATACGATGCTTGCAGCGGGAATACCTATTCTTGAAACGATTGATTCTCTTCTTGAAGATTCTAAAGGAACGCAAAAAAAACTTCTACAAACCATGCGGCAGGATTTGGGTCAAGGACAGCATATGTATGTCACGTTTGCAAAATTTCCCAAGATTTTTGATAAAGTTACTATAAGTATTATAAAATCGGCTGAAGAATCAGGAACTTTAGATACATCTTTAAATGATTTAAGAATAAATATTAAAAAAGAAATTGAGTTTAATGACAAAATCCAGTCAGCACTTATTTATCCTGCTTTTATTTTTGTCGTTTTTATTGTGGTTATGGTAGTGATTCTTGTTGTTGTTATTCCAAAAATATCATCTGTTTTTTCTCAGCTTAATGTTACACTGCCGCTGCCAACAAAAATACTTATTTTTCTTTCTAATGCTCTTCTGACGTATACAGTACCTATAGTTACTATTGTTATCATTCTTGCTGCTACAATTTTTTATTTTTTCAAAAAGAATAGGACATTTTTTGTCCGGATGCTTACATCACTTCCTCTAGTATCAACATTAACGCAGCAGATTGATTTGACAAGATTTACGAGAAGTTTGTATCTTTTGCTTTCTGCGGGGATTCCTATAACTGTTGCGTTGGAATTAACGCAGAATGTGGTGATTAAGAAAAATGTGGCAAACGCAATTAAGCACGCCAAAAATTATGTCTATGGAGGTAAAAAATTATCAGAAGGATTTAGAGATAGTAGCAAAGTAATTCCTCCGATTATGATAAAGATTATTGAAGCAGGGGAGCGAAGTGGTTCTTTGGATAAATCTATGCTTGATGTCTCTGAGTTTCTTGATTATCAGGTCTCAAGCAGTCTTAAGACACTAACTGCACTTATCGAGCCGATTATGGTTGTGGGGGTGGGTATTCTCGTTGGTGGTATGATGATGGCGATTATTGCACCAATTTATCAAATGATTGGACAGATAGGAACGGCAAATTGATAGGGACTGAGCTACTTTGTTGATACATATTATTTACTTTTTCAATAGCCTTTTGTCACACTGCCGACTTTTCCTACACATCCATTTTTTCAGTTAATTTATTAATGAAATAATAGTCGAACTATTTTTCATCTTCATGCTCTGATTGTTCTTAATGTTTATCTTTCCTTTTTGCTTGATTAGCTTTTATTTCTCTAATCTCTTTTTTAATTTCGTGTCGTATACCAAATGCTACTGCAGTGCCAGCAACAATTAGTCCATCAGCCCATGAATTAAGGTTGTTAGCAAAAAGGAAGAAATTAATCGCTCCATTCCATCCAATAGTTGTGAGGATTGGTCTAGCCACCTCTAATCTGCTTAGCGTTCTGTCTTCTTTTTCTGCAGGCGAAAGCGTCTCTTTTTGTTTAACTCTTCGTTTAACTTGCACTTTTCTCTTGACCGGTTTAACCTTTGTTTTTGGTTCAGCTGGTATATCTATTTGCTGTTCGGCAATGTGTTCTGGTTGTGTTTCCTTGTTTTGTAACTCGTTTCTTCTTAACTCTAAGGCTTTTCGAACAAAGGTACGCTCTTGTCTATTCTAGTTTCTTGTTGAGCGATCAAATACAGTTATTGCAGTAGCGTAATCTTTACTCGTTAATTGAGGACGTTGACCTAATCTTTCCTTTGACTCTTCAAGAATCGCTAAATTGTGTTGATCTAAGAGTGGTTTTTTTCTTTTTGCTTGCTCGCTTATATAAACACGGGAATGTCCAATATCTCGTGCTGTCTGCATTGGTGAGAAAATACTAAAATCAAGTACTTCATCGAGTGCGTGTAGACTTCTAATGTGATCATCGGTTGTTAAAGAGATTCTTTCTCTGCTCATAAAATTAGATTCTATATTAAAAGAATTTTAATAAGTTGTGGGATATTATAAAAGGTTGTGTATTCTGAACTTTAGCCATGGAATGTAGTATATAATATTCCTCTTTATATTCGCAATGAAGAATAGATAAAAAATGTTTTTAGCTTTAGAAGAGGTATAAATTTTTTATCGCAAAGGTTAAAAAATGAGAGTATAAGTAAGGTCTAATTAATTTTATTTAAACCCGTTTTATCAATACTGTGTGATCGCTAATTAGTATATTCAAGTACAAAACCTTTTGAATTTCCAAAACTAATAAATCCTTCAAGATCCAAAATGGTATTTTCTATTTTACAGTCATTAAAATTTGTTCCATTAATTTTTGCACCGGACAGATTAGTTTCTTTTAAATTACATTTTTCAAATGTAACATGGTCTAAATTAGCTTTTTGAAAGGAGACACCTTTTAATTCACATAAGAAAAAAAGGCTATTTGATAAATCTGCTTCTGTGAAAACACATGAAGATAAATCATATTTTTTCTTCTCATTTTTAGTTCCAGATTTTATTTGCTGAATTACACAATTTTTTATAACAGCTTTATAAAAATCGCATCCTTTTATTGAGACATCTGTTAAATCGAGATTACTTATTTTACTTTCAGGAAAACTGCATTTTGAAAAAGAAGTAAGATCAAAAATCACTGAAGATAAATCGCAGGTTTCAAACTGACAAAAAGTAAAAGAAGTGAACCGTAAATTTGTCGTGATAAATTTACAATTAATAAAATTTGCATGAGTAAATTCTTGGCCTTTGAGCTCGTCATCGGTAAATATTTTATTTTTATATTCTATAGTAACCATAAAAATGTTATATCAGTCTGGTATAACAACGCTTTTTATCTCTTTTTTAGTTAACATATTCATCATTACTGCCGAGATGAGAATAATAATGCCTCCAATAATCTCGCGGCCGCTAAGCAATTCGTGATAAAAAATATAACCAAAAATTGGCCCGAAGACTTGCTCAAGATTCATTATATTTCCTGCAATGATTCCGCTCACTCGTTCAAAACCATAATTAAGGAAAAAGATATTCCCGACAGCCCCCACTCCTGCAAAGAAAAGAATTGCAATAAAAAGAACTGACCATTGATTTGTTTCGGCAAAAAGACGATGGTAGAGAATAACGCTGAGAATATAATTTGCCACAAATCCTAATCCCAGAAGTGCAACGGTTATCTCGTGATTATTTAGAATTCCAGTATGCCATTTCCTTGTGATAAACATAAGAGCAAAAAATATTCCAGAAATGAGTGAATAGATCTCTCCTATATTAAAACTGAGAAGGTCATGAGGATTTTCGACAACGACAATTATCACTCCCAAAAAAGAAAACATTACCAAAAGGCCTTTTTTAAGCGTAAGTTTTTCTTTCATTATGATTACCGATAAAATAGCCATTGAAGGGAAGGCCTGCATGAATGCAACGGGGCCAATTTTCGCTTGTTGCGAAGCCATAGTATAGAGAGCTACGGCTATAATACTGCCTGTAATTACTCGGAATATTAAGACCAACCATTCTTTCATGGGTAAATGAAGAATTTTTTTATATATTATTCTCTTCCTAAAAATTATTAATGATAGTATAAAAGCGATCCCATATCGTAAATACCATTGCTCAAAAATTCCGTTATTTGCGGATAAATATCTCGCGAGCACGGCTGTAACGCCAAAATATGCAGCCACAGCAACCAATGCAAGTATGCCAGATGAAGTATCAAACAAGTGTTTGTTCATGGGTAAATTATATCAGGTTCAGCTTTATGACTTACATGTTGAAAGTTGAGCTAGGAATAGTAATAATGAATATGTGAAGGCTTTTTTTAAGAAACTTTTAATGGTAAGGCTTGTACCTTCATGGCAAGAAGGATATTCTCTTATTGAGATAACCTTAGTTGGTGCCTTTATTGCTCTTCTTGTAGGATTGGCGACATTGAACCTGTTTAAATTTCAGCATACCTCTCAGCTTTCTGCGACAGTGAATAGCTTCCTTGCAGATTTTAAGGAACAACAATTAAGAGCCATGTATGGTGATACCAATGGAACAGGTACAGAAGCAAATTATGGGGTATATTTCGGATCCACTAGCTACACCGAATTTCAAAATACGTATGGTACGGCAAATTTTATGGTGAATTTACCCTCAGGTACGCAAATCTCAACAACTTTTCCAAACTCACAGGTTATTTACTTGAAAGGCAGCGGTGAAGTTTCTGGTTTCACAAACGGACAAAATACGATTACATTAAAAGATACTGTTGATGGCAGTCAGAAAATCATAACAGTAAACCGTTACGGAGTGGTAACGAGTGTTAATTAGATTGAAATTATATGGGAAAGTTTATTAAAAAGGTATTATTGCAGCGTTATATGTTTGCATTTTTATATAATGAAGCCGGACAGATGTTGGTTGAGCTGATTCTAGCGATAGGAATTGCTGCAATTATTCTTCCTGCATTATTAACAGGATTATATGCATCAAGTCAATCCAAACCTCAACAGCAGCAACGTACTCAAGCTGTAGCATTATTAGAACAAACAGAAGCCGCTGTCAGAAGTATTAAAAATAGCAGTTGGTCTACTTTTGCCAATGATGGAACCTATCATGTAACGGTTGTGAATAATCAATGCAGGAAGAATAATTGCAGCAAATGCTCAAACAGTAAATGGGTTAACCCAACAAATTGTTATTAGCGATGTATACCGTAATACGAGCGGAGCGATTGTGACTTCAGGAGGTACATATGATCCTTCAACCAAACAAGTGGCTGTCACTATCTCATGGACTTCTCCTACGAGTTCAAATATTACATCGACCTTTTATTTATCAAGGAGTACTGATCTTACCTATACCCAGACTACTGTGAGTGATTTTTCTGCTGGGACATTAACCAGTACACAAGTCACAAATAATAGTGGAGGGGAAGTTGAATTAGGTGGAGGAAATGCAAATTGGTGTAGCCCTCAAAATGCAATTGTGAATACATTAACGCTTCCTTTATCAGGCAATGCGATTACTGCAGCTACAGGTTCAGCGTATATTGGGATGGGAAATGGGACGAGCGGCCCGATTTTCGCAGATCTTGCTATTTCTACACCTCCGCCACCGGCAACCCCTTCAGCTTCACTTACAGCGACTTATACAGGTACATTGCAAACAAATGCAGTTTACAGCGATGGGACGTATGCGTATTTGGCTGTAAATGGTACTTCTTCTCAAGTGCAAATTTTGAAAATCAGCAGCACTCCCTATACATTGGTTAAGACAATAAGTCTGCCATCAAACACTAATGCAAATGGTATCTATGTTGCTAATAATATTTTATATGTAACTAGTTCAGATAATTTGTATGCATATGATATTAGTAACATCACATCTCCTGTTCTTGAAGGCTCAACCCAAATGTTTTTTAGTATTGGAAATGCGCCTCTAGCCAAGCAAGTAGTCGTTGAAAATTATAATGGAAGCACGTATGCTCTGGTAGCAACAGCAAATACACTCTTTGGTCTGCAGAAATTTTTGGTGAGTTCAGACGGTTCCTCTCTGCGTGTTGTGGGTGTTTCAAATCTGTCTTGGCAGCAGGCAGCAGAAGGCCTCGCGGTAAATTCTACAGGGACGCGTGCATACGTAGCTTTTGATCAAGGGGCTGGAATTTTTGCGAAAGGTTTTTTTATCGTTGATACCTCTCCTGCAGATCCTCCTACCTGGTGGCCATTTCCAAACTGGTATTCCATTATTGGAACATATAATGGTGGCAGTACTGACCCTGACGGCATGGCAGTGGTGGCAGGGAATAGAGCGCTTCTTGTAGGCTCAGGTGGCACTTATCAATATCAGGTAATCGATATTTCAAATGAGAGCGATCCTACTCTTTGTGGCGGGCTGTCTTTACCTGCCGCAGCTACAGGAGTTACTGGCGTGACTGATCAATATAATAATGTGTATTCATATCTGATTACTGGAGAATCGAAGAATCAATTTAAAATTATAGAGGGAGGAAATGGAGGGAATTTCGCTACGTCGGGAACGTTTGAATCTAGTACCTTTAATCCAGGTTATTCCGCGGCTTATAATCGTTTCTCAGCAACAATAAGCCAGCCTTCTTCAACGTCTATTCAAATGCAAGTTGCCTCAGCACCATTATATAATGGAAGTTGTACCGGCGCTGCGTATTCGTATGTAGGGCCAAATGGGACCGCCAGTTATTTCACGCCAAACGGTAACACTATATCAGGGACAATTCCATTTGGCACGTATAACGGTAC
>Ga0206839_1174_pt2 | contig 11337 bp, 13 predicted proteins | sample Alteio_BWOrgCont_27_FD_152883 | JGI IMG/M metagenome (GOLD analysis project Ga0206839, IMG submission 152883) | Enriched cells from forest soil in Barre Woods Harvard Forest LTER site, Petersham, Massachusetts, United States -... | ecosystem: Environmental > Terrestrial > Soil > Temperate forest >... | reverse complement strand
GTGCCATTGCACCCGAGGGGCAAGAAAAACTCGTTTTATCGGCTGTCAATTTCTCCGATCTTTCTGGCTGGAACAGCGATCATCAAAGCGAAGCCCTTGAGGCCCTATCGCGTTCATGCGTTGTCATTGAAAAAAAACCTCCTGGCTGGTCTTTTGGCATTGCTGGCGAGGCCAAAGACTGGCAACCGATATGTGCTGAACTTGCGCAGGTGCCATTACAAAATGACACAGCAGCGCGTAGCTTCTTTGAAACATGGTTCACACCTTATGCGGCTCTTGGCGCGTCCAGGAGCCAAGGGCTCTTTACGGGATATTATGAAGCCGAGCTAGAGGGTGCGCGACAGCAAGAAGGTCCATATCAAACCCCTTTATGGCAACGCCCGACCGATCTTATCACGGTTGATCTTGGCGACTTTAAGCCTGCGCTGAAGGGCCAGACTCTACAAGGCAAGATCGAAAAGACCCACCTCAAGCCCTACGATGACCGAGCTTCCATCGTTCAGAATTTCTCAAACGGTCGTGCCAAAGCTTTGGCTTGGGTTAATGATCCAGTTGACGCGTTTTTTCTGGAGATCCAGGGATCGGGTCGTGTCCACATGAAAGACGGCTCCATTTTACATGTTGGCTATGATGCCCCGAACGGCAGGACCTATGTCGCCATTGGACGCGTATTGGTTGATATGGGGGAGCTTAACAAGCCCGTTACAATGCAAACGATCCGCTCTTGGCTTAAAGATCACCCCGACCGAGCTCAGGCGATCATGAATAAAAATCCGTCTTATGTCTTCTTCAAACAAATCGAAGACGATGGCCCCGTTGGTGCCGAAGGAGTTGCTCTTACACCGATGCGTAGTCTGGCTGTTGATCCGGCCTTTGTGCCGTTGGGTGTGCCGTTGTGGGTCAATATCGATGAAGGAGAAAGCAAGACAACACCTAGGTTACAACGTCTTGTGATTGCCCAAGATACGGGTGGTGCCATTAAGGGCCCGGTACGTGGCGATCTATTTTGGGGCTTTGGCAAAGAGGCCGAGGCGCAAGCTGGAGCCATGCAAAGCAGCGGGCAGTATTATTTATTATTGCCTAAAAAAGTTTCAAAACCCTCGCCTCAAAATTGAGACCGTCTCGCCATGAATTCATCCGATGATCATAATGTATGGGTGCTTTATACGAAAAAAGTAAAACCGGTGAAACAAAAGAGAAAAACTCGCCTTAAACAAATTACTTCAGACAAGCCAGAAAAACCGCTCGCTAAGGTAGCAACGCCGCAGAATATTAATCCCGAAACACTCCCAGCCACCGGCAGTAATTTATCTCAAGAACAAGAGAGACGCGCTTTAAGCTCAGATCAGATCAGGGCCATCCAGTTTGATAAACGTACTGAGCGAGCCCTGCGCCAGGGAGCCATTACGCTCGATGGTAAGATAGATTTACATGGCCTGTTTCAATCCGAAGCGCATGAAGTTTTGCTAAAGTTTATAGAAGTACACGTAAAAAAGGGCAGCAAACATCTTCTGGTGATCACGGGCAAAGGCCGTCCTTCACCAGGCGTATTGCGTACCAAATTTGCTGATTGGCTCTATAACTCGCCTTTTAGGCCGCAGATTCTGAGTATCAGGCAGGCAGCCCTTCGACATGGTGGCGAAGGTGCTTTTTATGTGATCTTAAGGCGAAAAAAGGATGCGGAAATGTGACTAGCAAAGAGTTCCTTGGAACAGCTTCGCTTATGGTGGGGTGTGTTGGCTATATGAGATACATAATGGCGGTATTGAAGTCACACAGTAAGCCGCATGCATTTTCATGGATTATTTGGACAAGTGTGTGTGCCATTGTTTTTGTGGCACAACTCAGTAAAAATGCTGGCCCCGGCGCTTGGGCCTCTGGGTTAGGCGCGGCATTTTGTGTCACCATTACGGTCCTGGCTCTGAGGCGTGGCGAAAAGCGCATTACGCTTAGCGATTGGCTCATGTTTATGGGTGCTTTGGCGGCCATCCCTCTATGGATTTTCACCAAAGACCCTTTGGGTTCGGTCATTCTCGTCACAGCGATTGATGGTATGGGTTTTTATCCGACATTTCGTAAGTCATACATCCGTCCCAATGAAGAGGCGATGAGCATGTATATGTTGGATTCCGGAAAATATGTCTTAGCTATACTCGCCATAGAGAGCTATTCGGCGACGACATTGATTTATCCGCTTTTTGTCGTGTTATCGAATAGTGTTTTCGTTATGATGCTTCTGTGGCGCCGCGGCGTTGTTAAGAAAGCCTGAGTTTGCAGGAGAGTTTGTGTTCGACAAAAATACTCTCGGACTTTTGTCCGTGGCCATTGCCGCCGTCAGCTATGTTCCTTACATACGTGCAACGCTCAAACGAACCATTCGTCCCCATGCGTTTTCGTGGTTTATATGGGCGCTCATGGGGCTTATTGGTTATGCCGCTCAATATGTCAAAGATGCAGGTCCCGGTGGCTGGGTTACGGGCTTTAGTGCCATTGTTGGCTTTTTTATAGCTGCTTTGGTATTTCAACAAGGCGACCATGATATAACGCGCAGTGATTGGGTTGCGTTTGGCGGCGGCATAGCTGCAATTCCTCTGTGGTATTTTACCAAGGATCCAACGGCGTCGGTCATACTTGTAACAATCATCAATACAGTCGGTTTGTATCCGACTTTGCGAAAGTCCTACAAACGGCCGCATGAGGAAATGGCGCTGTTGTTTGCTTTCAGCGGCATCAAGTTTTTGATCTCTCTCTTTGCCCTCGATAGCTATTCATTTGTGACCATGATAACGCCCGTGACGAGCTTATTTACAAACGCAGGAACGATCATCTTATTGCTGTGGCGACGTCGGGTGCTACGGCGGCGCAAGAAAGCAGCGACCTAAGTTTACGACAATAGAGCAGTAGAAATTACAGGATAAATTTGGATAAATCTGTGTTTTGAGCAAAGTCGTTGAGCTTATCGCGAACATAAACCGCATCGATGTTGACGGATGACTTTGGTTTATCGCTGGCGTTAAAACTGATATCTTCCAAAAGGCGCTCAAGCAATGTGTGAAGGCGGCGTGCGCCTATGTTCTCGACACTGCTGTTGACAGCAGCAGCGAGCCGCGCCAGCTCGTCTATCGCATCAGGTGTAAAATCTATTGTCACGTCTTCGGTGCCCATGAGAGCTTTGTATTGCTTGACAAGGCTCGCCTCGGGCTCGATTAGGATGCGTTTAAAGTCATCCTGGGTCAGAGCTTGCAACTCAACGCGGATTGGCAACCGGCCCTGAAGCTCAGGCAGCAAATCGGATGGCTTGGCAATATGGAACGCGCCGGAGGCTATGAAAAGGATATGGTCCGTACGCACAGTACCGTATTTGGTCGAAACTGAAGTGCCTTCAATTAACGGCAGAAGGTCACGCTGGACGCCTTCACGACTAACATCGCCCGAGCCACGAAAATTTTCGCTGCGTGAAGCGATTTTGTCGATCTCATCCAAGAAAACAATACCGTTTTGTTCGACAGCCTCAATGGCTTCGGCAGTTACTTTGTCCTGATCGAGCAACTTGTCTGACTCTTCGGCAATGAGCGCTTGCCGTCCTTCTTTGACATTTAATTTTTTAGTCTTGGTGCGGTTACCGAAGGCTTTCCCGAAAACATCGCCTATATTCATCATGCCCATCTGAGCTCCAGGCATGCCGGGGATATCAAAGGTTGGCATCGAGGCAGAGCTATTGTCCTGTAGTTGCAGCTCAACCTCGCGATCATCAATTTCGCCGGCTTTGAGCATATGGCGAAATTTAGTGCGCGTTTCGGGCATGGCGCTTTCGCCAACGAGCGCGTCAATGAGCCGTTCTTCAGCCGCCTCTTCGGCGCGGGCATTAACGTTTTTACGCAATTTTTCACGCACCATTTTTATGGCTATGTCGACAAGATCGCGCACAATTTGCTCGACATCGCGGCCGACATAGCCGACCTCAGTAAATTTTGTCGCCTCAACCTTATAAAAGGGTGCCTGGGCAAGCTTGGCTAGGCGGCGCGCGATTTCTGTTTTACCAACGCCAGTTGGACCTATCATGAGGATATTCTTTGGCAAGACTTCTTCACGCAAGCCCTCAGGTAGTTGCTGACGCCGCCAGCGATTGCGTAGCGCAATGGCGACAGCGCGCTTGGCGTCTTTTTGTCCAACGATGTAGCGGTCGAGTTCGACTACAATTTCACGGGGCGAGAGTGTCGTCATTAAAGCTCGATACTTTCCAGTGTTACATGCGTGTTTGTGTAAACACAGATGTCGGCGGCGATCGCGAGCGATTTGCGCACGATTGCTTCAGCGTCCATATCCGCCCGATCGATTAAGGCGCGCGCCGCCGAAAGAGCGAAAGGTCCACCTGAGCCAATGCCGATGAGGCCGTCTTCAGGTTCCAGCACATCGCCGGTACCAGATAATATAAGACTGGTTGATTTGTCAGCTACCGCCATCATGGCTTCAAGTCGGCGCAAATAACGGTCCGTGCGCCAATCTTTGGCCATTTCAACACAGGCACGCATCAGCTGGCCCGGATGTTTTTCAAGCTTACCTTCAAGGCGTTCAAAAAGGGCAAAGGCATCAGCCGTGGCGCCAGCAAAGCCGGCGATGACATCACTGCCCGAGGACCCCGACTTCAGTCGGCGCACTTTGCGCGCATTGGCTTTGACGATGGTAGCCCCCATCGATACCTGGCCGTCGCCACCGATGATGACCCGGTTACCTTTGCGCACGCAGAGTATGGTTGTGCCATGCCAGTTTGGAGATTGAGTTTCGCTCATAAGAGATAAGATGGTGATAACGGATTAAGAGTGCAAGGGTGAGTTTAACAGGCATTTGGGGCTATCTTTTGCTGGCCTTACACGGATCAAGCCAAAAGGGCCGATGACTAAAATCTTGCCAATTACGCTACTGACGCGATGGATTCCTGCTTTCACGCCAGGCACACAAGTACTATAACCCCGGCCGATGATCCTCTATCCCTCAATACATTTGAAAGATGGTGTCGTTGCGCGCTTAACGCGTGGCGATATTAGCCATGCCGAAGTTTTACATAAATATCCCGGCGAACGCGCGGCTCAGTTTGAGGCGCAAGGCTTTGCGTGGCTCCATGTCGTCGATCTTGATGGCGCATTCGAGGGCAAACCGACAAATACCGAAACCATCAAAGCTATATTAAAAAGCGTCAAGATCCCCGTTCAGGTTAGCGGCGGCCTTCGCGATCTGAAATCGATTGAAGCTTATCTTGGTGATGGCGTTTCACGCATCGTCATGAGTTCAGTGGCGTTGCATAATCCCGATCTGGTGCGCGAAGCTTGTAAACTTTTTCCGGGGCATATAGCCGTGAAGATAGACTCGCGTACCGGCAGTGTGCTCGCGACCGGCTGGGCAAAAACAACAGGCATGAAGGCGCTTGACGTTGCGCTTAGATTTGAGGATTGCGGCGTAGCCGCCATCATTTATGCCGATATAAACCGTGATGGTGCTCTCAGCGAAGTCAATGTCGAGGCGATTATCGATCTTGCTTTTGCCATCACAACGCCGGTCATTGCCTCAGGAGGCGTGAATACGATCTTGGATCTAAAAGAGCTGAAGTCACATGCGAAAGCGGGTATTGCGGGGCTTATACTGGGCCGCGCCCTTTATGACGGTAAAATCTTAGCTTCAGAAGCACTGGCCTTGGCAGCTGGTCATGAGGCGGCAACAATTGGCAAGCGGGGCACGGAAGAGTAAGTTCATTTTAGTATCTGAATATCTCAGGGGAGCCAGGCATGAATTATGAAAGCGACAATATCTTTGCCCAAATACTGCGTGGCAAAATACCCTGTAAAAAAGTCTATGAAGATGATTTTGCGTTGGCTTTTCACGACATCCATCCCAAAGCACCAACGCATATTCTCGTCATCCCTAAAGGGCCTTATGTTGCTCACGACGATTTTGTCGCGAGCGCGAGCGATGCGGAGATCGCCGGTTTTGAGCGTGCGATTGGCAAAGTAACGCAGATGGTCGGCGTTACAGGCTCAGGCTATAGGCTTATTTCAAATTGTGGTGTCGATGCGCATCAGGAAGTTCCGCACTATCATGTACATATATTAGGCGGCCGTGCGCTGGGTGCTATGTTGGCAAGTAAGTAAAGAAGAAAACTAACCGCCTAAAACGAGCTTGTGTGCTGCAACGGTGGTGCTGGGTCCGAGTGCCCCTGGCATAGTTGGCCCTTCCAGAGGAGCCGCACTTGCAACTTTGTTGCCAGCGATCTTTGTACTGCCAATGGCGCTGTATGGTGCACGGTGTGCCCGTAAGCCGATGACTTGTCTCATGGCTATATTGGATTGCCTCAGCTGTTCTCCGTGGGGCTGGTGATGCATTCGTACGCCTGTCATTTGTGGTGCTTCTGCAATGAGAACGTCTGTGCTCATTTGCCCGCTGGCGCCGAGACCCGGAGAAGTATCTGTGAGTGCCATGTTTGCCTCCACTACCAATATCTAGCTACTTATTACTAACACAATACATTAAACATTGAAACTATTAAGTTTATGTAAAAATGTAGATAATTGTAAAATAACAGTTTTTATAGTTTCTAAAGAATTTTATTACCTAAAGTTAATACAAAGCTTAATTTTCGTTCAATTTTGCCATTTCTCCAATTTTGAGATCCTTGACAAAACAGGGGCTTATTATTGGCCCCTTATATCTCCAGTAGGTTGCCAGATGTGGGCATTAGGTAGAAAAGAGCCCGCCTTTTGCGCTTGCTGCTTCCTCCTTGCCTGGATCCCTGATACCTGTTCCCGGTCCTTAAACCCTTGTCCCCGTTATTCATATGCGCCCCTCAAATCGTGCACCAGATCAGTTGCGTCGTGTTTCGCTCGAGCCCGGTTTTGCAAAATATGCCGAAGGTTCTTGCCTTATAAAATTTGGCGACACGCATGTGCTGTGCACGGCGAGCGTCGATGAAAAAGTGCCGCCCTTTTTACGTAATACAGGACTTGGTTGGGTTACAGCCGAGTATGGCATGTTGCCCAGGGCCACAAACGAACGCACGGATCGCGAGGCTGCAAAAGGAAAACAGTCGGGGCGTACACAGGAAATCCAGCGCCTCGTTGGTCGCGCTTTGCGCGCTATCGTTGATCGTAAATTGCTTGGTGAAATACAAATCAAAATTGACTGTGATGTTTTGCAAGCCGATGGCGGTACACGGTGCGCCGCCATCACGGGCGGCTATGTGGCACTTGGCCTTGCTGTGCGTTATTTGATGAAGACAGGAAAGCTAACGACAGATCCACTCACGGATTCTATCGCTGCGATTTCCTGCGGTCTCTACAATGGCGCGGCTGTTTGCGATCTCGATTATGCAGAAGACTCTTCAGCCCAAGCCGATGCAAATTTTGTGTTAACCGGTAAAGGCGGCATTGTCGAGATACAAGGCACTGCTGAGCAGTCGCCGTTTTCAGAACAACAATTTAATGAGCTGCTTCAACTTGCGCGCAGCGGTATTGCGCAATTAACAGAGATGCAAGTGAAGGCCTTAAAGCAAGTCTCATGACACGGCGATTTGAGGGCGATTTATTAGTCATCGCTACGCATAACAAAGGAAAATTAGCCGAGTTTATCCGCATGTTGGCGCCTTTTGTGAAGAACATCGTATCGGCGGGCGATATGAACCTCCCTGAGCCCGAAGAAACCGGTGCAACATTTGCTGAAAACGCAATTCTAAAAGCTAAAGCAGCAGCCAAAGCCTCAAATAGAATGGCGCTTGCAGATGATAGCGGCCTATGTGTTACAGCGCTTAAGGGCAACCCAGGTATTTATTCGGCGCGGTGGGCGGGTGCAAATAAAGACTTTTCTCTGGCCATGAAGCGCATCAACGATGACGTGGGACCGGCAACTGATCGCTCAGCCCATTTTATTTGTGTCTTGGCTTTGGCTTGGCCCGATGGCCATGTCGAGACGGTGGAAGGTCGCGTCGATGGCCATATTACGTGGCCACCCAACGGTGATCAAGGCCATGGCTATGATCCCATTTTCACACCACTTGGTCACAGTTTGACATTTGCTGAAATGGAGGCAGAAGAAAAACACGCACTCAGTCACCGTGGAATTGCGGTTAGAAAACTGACTAAACTTTTGAGCGCTGGTTAGTCAGATCAAAGTCCCATGGTGAGCAAGAACTCTGCATAGCGCTGCAAGTCATTAATGGTCGGAGCATCCGGTGGTCGTCGGGGTGGTAATTTAGCAAGGAATTGTTGTCTCGCTAGATCGGGCTCAAAAGAGTGCTTGGGGCGTTGATCGAGAACTCTGAGCAAAGCTTCTTCGACTGAAAGTTCTTCAGGGGTCCTTAGACAAGCATAAGAAATTCTGCCTGGAGAACTTCCCATAAGAACGTGCCAGTCCCAAAACGCCCGGTATGTTGGCGACCCCGTACGCAGAATTTTGGGAAAAGCCAATTCAATTTTATGGGCTTCCTCAGCGCAAAGCTCAGCGAAACGACTGACTGCGGCGCGCTCGTCGGTGGCGCCCTGCACAAAAATTGTTCCAACAAAGCTCTTGAGTTCAATGAGTGCTAAATCATTGGTGGGCGCAGTTACACGTGCCAAGAGGCTGGGGGCAACAGTCGCTAATAATCCATTTCTGAATTTTCTCTCATCTAGGGCATGGCTCCGCAGTAATGTCTCGAAGTCCTCTTCACTCATTTCGCAAAGTCGGGAAACTTGCTGCTCAAACACAGACTGGTCCAGCGACCTCAATGACGGTGGAATCTTTTTTAAAGAACGATCACTCAAAATAATCTCTCCATTTACTTATAATCTGGCCTTAATAACCCTTACTATATCAAGCCGATATACTTTCATTGCAGGCTAATATTATGGTTATAAAAACGGACATTTCTAGCTTTGGCATTATAGTAAAAAAGAAAGCGAGACCGTTTATCGTTACACTTGTTTGTTGATGACAAACCAAGCGTTATAGGCTCCTTATACAGCATGCCGATTGAAAATAAGTCACTAGCCCTTTACATCCACTGGCCGTTTTGCCAGTCAAAATGCCCCTATTGTGATTTCAACTCGCATGTCAGCGCGCGCATTGACCATGCGCTTTGGTGTGAGGCCTATCTACGTGAGCTGGATCATTATGCCAGCGTCTTGCCAGACAAACGTATAACGTCGGTGTTTTTCGGCGGTGGCACGCCATCATTGATGGAAGTGAGCACCGTCGAGACCATTTTGCAAAAGATTGCCAAACACTGGAACTTATCGAGCGATTCTGAAATTACACTAGAAGCCAATCCTACGTCTGCCGAAGCCAATAAATTCGCAGCCTTTCGTGCTGCCGGCATCAATCGGCTATCACTTGGCGTTCAATCACTGCATGATGAGGCTTTGAAATTTCTCGGCCGTGCCCACGATGTTGCTCAAGCGCGGCGCGCTGTTGGCTGGGCGGAAAAATACTTTCCGCGTTTTTCATTCGACTTAATCTATGCCCGCAAAGGCCAAACACTTGAAAGCTGGATGCTTGAATTACGCGAGGCCTTGGCTATGGCCGGCGACCATCTATCGCTTTATCAATTGACTATAGAACCTAACACACAGTTTAATACGCTAGCGCAACGCGGCGAGTTATTGACGGCATCTGATGACAACGCTGCTGCCATGTATGAGATTACTCAAGAGCTTTTATCTGAAGCTGGGTTGCCGGCATATGAGATTTCCAATCATGCGCGAAAAGGCCAAGAAAGCAGGCATAATCTAACCTATTGGCGCTATGACGATTATATCGGCATCGGACCCGGAGCGCATGGCCGGTACTTAAGCGGTGATGGGAAGAGATTGGCAACCGAAGATCACCTAGCACCCGATGTTTGGTTGACGCATGTCAAGAAACACGGTCACGGGCTACGTCTTCAAGATGTCCTCGATCAAAAGACAGCTAAGCGAGAGGCTATAATGATGGGTTTGCGCTTGACCGAAGGTATTATTCACGAAGATTGGCAACAGAAATTTTCTTCCGCACTCGAGGATTCCTTGCCAAGCGAAAAACTAACTCGATTAAAACAAGAAGGCTACCTCACCCATAACGCCAAAACGCTGAAAGCCACGGCCATGGGACTGCAGCGGTTGAACGCTATTTTAAAGTACCTTGAAGTTTAACTTAGCTGAAACCCACATTTGGCCCCGTAATTAGTCCAGCCCAATCGGGTTGCTGCTGTCTTTGCTGGGCTAATCGCTGATTAGTTTGCTTTTGCTGCGTTTGAGTATTTGTTGCAAGCGGCGTCTCAGGCAACGGCTTGCTTTGATCTTGCTGTACGTCTTGGGCTGTACAGGCCCCAATGATACAGAGACCTGCGGTAGCGAGCGAACCAGTGACACCAGCACCTGGCACTGGTTTATTCTGAACGTGCGGTTCAGGATGTGGGGGCACAGGGGAATTTATAGCTACGTTTAAATTCATGCTTGAACGCAGGCGTGGCTGCCCGCGTAAATTATCGCGGAGCGCCTGGGCGGATTCTGGAAGAAAACCAACCATTTGTTTCTCCGTAGGGCCTGACATATAAACTATATCACAACTAGTTAATGTCGCCTGAATTTTGTCTAAGCACTTGAAGACAAATGACTAATAAGTCATGGCAGCAAAGGTCGTTGGCGCCGCATCAAGCAGCCTGTCGCCTTCGGGTGTTATTTCGTTAATGGCCAAGCCACGCTCGACAAGTCCTTGGCTATTGAGGCGAAATATGCCGTCGACACCAGCAAATCCGTTCGGGTTGGTAAGTGCCGCATAGTCGAACCGTGCGCCGCGTTTGGCCAGCACGCCCGCCAGCGCTGTCGCATCGTAAGCTAGGGTGGCAAGACGCGGCGGTTCGCTGCCGTAAGTCTTGCTATAATTACTGAGAAAGTTCTGTCGTGAGGCTGGGTCGGTTGCAGCGTACCAACCGCCGACGAGAAAGGCGTTGTGGCCAAGATCGGGAACATCCCAGAGACCGGTACCAAGAAGATGTATTTTCTGATTATCAAAGCCAGAGGCAACAAGTTCGCTCGCAATGACATTGAGATCTGCGCCGCCTATGGGCAGGAAAAGCGTGTCAATTTGATCGCGTTTGGCAGCTAGCGCTTGGACATGCTTTTCGCTATCGCCGCGGGCTGCGTCAAAACGTTCCATGGCAATGATGACACCGCCGGAATGGGTAACGCTGTTCTGAAAAGCCCTTGCAACAAGATCGCCATACGCTCCACGCGGAATAAGAGCCGCAAAATTATGTGAACCCTGATTGTGCGAAAAATCTACAACACGCTCGACTTGAGCTGCAGGAGCAAAACCCATAACGAATACACCGGGCGA
>Ga0206839_1208_pt1 | contig 11400 bp, 10 predicted proteins | sample Alteio_BWOrgCont_27_FD_152883 | JGI IMG/M metagenome (GOLD analysis project Ga0206839, IMG submission 152883) | Enriched cells from forest soil in Barre Woods Harvard Forest LTER site, Petersham, Massachusetts, United States -... | ecosystem: Environmental > Terrestrial > Soil > Temperate forest >... | reverse complement strand
AGGGTGATCCGCTAGCGGGTGACATTATGTCTCGGCTGACGTTATGGTGTTCAAAGCGCGCCAATGTCCCAAACGTCACAAAACGAAAGAGTACCTCTGTGGCCGATGCCGTTACTAATGCCGTTGCTAACGGTGCTATCGAGGAGAGTGCGGTGGTTGATGTGCGACCGCAGTGGAGTCTTTTATTGCATTACGAGCAATCTGGTTTGCGCTTTTCGTCATATGTGGATGGCCATTTAATCCACACTGGACAATCTTGTGTCAGGAACGAGACATCGTCCGCAGTGGACGTGTTTTCTATCGCTCTGTCAGGATGGTGCTATTGCCGCTGACGCAAATGGTGCCACTTTGGCAAAACAAGGCCAAAACGCCAAGTCCGTATCCTTGCCAAATATCGGTAGCACGTCGCGCGCTATTCGATTTCAGTCTATGCCATGCGACCGCAAGCACGACGCCACTCACAGCGCTGCTGCTTTGGCATGGTCGTGGGTGGAATCGCAAAACTTTGTAGACCATGATAGTTGGAGTTCCAACACTACATCATCTGGCGGCATTTGCCAAAGCGCATTGCACGGTGACGATTCCAAAACTAAATCTGTCGATCGCGGAGGAAGCGCATCGCACGCCAAAGCAAATGAGCTGCAAGATGATGACATTACATTATGCGTAGACCGTTTGTTGCGGGAGTGCAAACAGGTTCCCACTGTGTGCACTTTTGATGTATCGCCGCTTAAATCGTCTGTTGGGTTGTTGCTGCTATCCTTTAGGCTGGCGTTGTGTATGATTTGCAAAACGTTGTCCCACAAGACGTCAAATTAGAACCCGAATTCAAGAACGTCAAGTCTGCAACGTGTAATGAAGGGTTGCCACCCATGAACCTCAAATCGCACAGTGGCAAGGGATCGAAGGTGCTTTACACAGCGAATGGCCATCCTGCAGTCGTTCAAGGCGCCAATAGTGGGCACTGGGTTTGTTCGGCTTCGGTCATTTTTCGTGGCCCCTTTACCACGTCGCACACGTACGGTGAATCTGCAGTGAAGGAGGCTAAACCGGTAATTTATTTGCGCGTTCACACTGTTCACGATAGCCATTTTGTTGTATATATATCTGCTACCCTATCCTTGAATGCACTGTTTGTGTGTACTAGCATTATTTTGTTTATGCGATTATGCGACCCTCTCCATTCTTGCTGCCTGTTATGGTGTGCTGACAATATCGCGTTACCGCGTACTGCACTTTTGTAATGTGATGAGCAGCAAAAGGCGCTGCGAGGTTCAGGGACGGGTGATAGCTCGCAAGAGGCCAAGTTATCTACTGCTCGTGAATTGCTTGTTTTGTTGAATGAACTGAGCAAAACTATGCCAAAGGACAAGGCCACCCAAACGACTCCTCGACCGAGAAAACAACGACATCACTCTCAGTCTTGCGAATTGATCAATGTAATGACGTTCTTGTTCATAAGTGTGTGACGTTGTTTTTCCTGCTCATACGATGTCATTTTCGTTGTTGTTAGTCCTCATCTTCCGAGTCTAAAGGCTCGAATACAACATCATTATCAGCCATGAATATGCCAGATGCAGATGCAGTTCCGAGTACGGTTCCAAATACCTCGGCTCGCTTTGGTCTCAATGTTGCGCCGCTGCCGACGTCTACCAAGTCCATGTCGTCCATACCCTCGATGACGACGCATTTGCGTTTACCACCACCCGTGCGGCCTTTAGCGTCTTCAGCACTCTTTGGTGATGACAGAAGTGTGCCTGCTCTTGGAAAGGATGCTTTAAACACAATTCTACCGTTGGGTGGTCCTATCTCTGCATTTACGCAAAAAAGCCAAACCGGGATCGACGATCCTAATCCAAGCGCGTATAGTTGGCGCTCGACATCTGCCGCGTCTTCTGCAATGTCTACATTGAAGGGTTTGGCGGCCTTGGCATCAGACAACGTATCATAACATTATTGAGAGGAAGTATGGTGTCTCATACCCCCTGCGCGATCACGTTTGGCGTTTGCGCTTGCAACAGTTTCGCGGTTTTCAAAACCGCGTTTGGGTTCTGGCGCGGATCGATGAACCTTGAATTCTTTGTACCGCATGGAATTTATATCGTTTATCACGAACAAATCACAAACAACAACAACGTCACATCATTTCTATCGCAAAACGTTCGCAGCCGTGGTAATATCACGTGTCAGCATCAAAATCATCACGGGTGCTCTCATAAAGGGCAAAGACTTTATATAGATATGGGTGTGTCCAACAGCAAACCCCAACATCGTTCTGATGCACCTGGCAAAGACGTCAAATTGGACCAGGCTGCAGTCTGTCCCATTGACGCCGCAGCCAAATCTGACGACGCATTAGACGACGCATCGGAAGAGGACGACAATGAAAGTGGTGGCAGCACAGTTGACATCAAAACGCAGCAAGCAGCAATTTCTGTCACCTCGGGCACGACATCCGACGCGGAAGCAAGCAACGATGATGGCGAAATATCTGACAATGACAGTGGAATGGACGATGACACACCGTGCAACGATGAATCCAAAAGTACAGACGAAAAGACCAAGCGGGATGATGCACTGTTGCGAAACGTTTGCTCTCGCATGCGCGTTGAGGACAATGGTCTCCACATTGACGAGTTTCGCATCGAGGTTCTTCGATACGACGACAACACGGCACAAACCAAAGATGTTTCGACGATTTCAACTGTTGGACAACAACAAGGTCAAGAAGCGCAGATCAGCACGTACGACATGATCATGGCACGCTCCGATGGAAAGCGTCAGGAACGATGCCCGTGCGTCATTGCCGAACCTGGTCAACAGTTTGGCGTCCGAATAACGTGGAGGAAGAGACTACGTGTGCATGCGGAATATGAACGCTATCCTGCCCGTTGTGTCTCGATGTACATCGATGGTCAGCACGTTCGTAATTGGAGACCTGTTTTGGAGCATCGTGGCGACTCGTACATCTTTGATGCGCATTATAGCAAGTCATTCGACGCGCAATCTGCGTTTTGGTTTGCATCATCGTCTTCGTCCCATTCTGCAGTGCCCGCAACATCTTCTGTCGTACTGTCCGTCGAGGATCCGTCAGGATCGATTGAACGCGGTCCCGACTTTTTATCGATTGGTACGATCCGCATCGTCATTCAACGTTGTTTCATCGTCCCGGAAATCGAGGTCTTTGAGTCACGCAAGGAGAATTCGAGCAACCAACACGCCGATGATTGGCAAAACGTGGTTCTTCCTGCCGGGAAAAAGTTTACTGATCATGGGGCGCTGGCGGCGTGCCTGGGTGAGCCGAAACGTCAACAAGCGAGAGAACAAATGCAACGATGCTATCGTGAAACCGAGCCTGTTACAGTTGCATTTTTACACTATGACACGGCCGCGACTCTTGAATTGCGTCGCCAAATGAATTCGCGCATCAAGAAACATGCTGCCCTTCTTGGTGACGATGCGAAGACGGGAGAAGACGCAGCTGATGATGTTGCCGATCCTGCTGCCGCGTGTCGTACTACTTCAAACGGTACTGACAGTACCAGTAGTTCCGCTTTTGGTTTGCAAAGTGCTTGCGTCATGTCGCTTTCCAATCGCATCGAGAAACGTAAGAGACGCGACAGTTCTTCTCTTTTGGACGAGCACATGTTATATGCTTGCGACCTGACCGAAGACGACGTTGTCAAGTGGACTGAGAGCAAAAAGCGACGCATTTCGTCTCTCGTGTCTTCGTCTTGTGATGTGGAAGAAGTCGCTTAGCGGATCCCTTGCCTCATCTAGCGTGTTGATGTATTTGTATTTGACATTTTCACATTTGTTGCTCAATTGACACCAATGACCGCGCAACAACTCGCACATTACTTGTCCATTCCTAGATCGGTATAACGATAGTTTGTCGCGTAGCGGAGCGATGTGTATTCAGGCGTCCTAGACGGATTGTGTTGAAACTTGACAATGTGCGCTAAATAACGCATCTAGGCGCAGCATTGCAAATTTAGCTTCGACCATGTTGTGCTTTAGCAAATCCATGAGAAGCTGTCGTCGTGTCATCGAAATTCGTAGTTCCTCTACACCTTGCACGCTCGCCTCTGCCATCGAGCCATCGTCTGTAGCAATGTCGTGGGCGTCATCATTGGCACAATCAGAAACATCGAAAATTGCCAACATGGACGGCAAGTTCCGAATGAGCTCAGACAGCGCGACAATGTATCTATGTGCGTTTGCACGCATGCGACTGAAGAATGAGTAGTTGACATCCAAGTGTGCTGTCGATGTACTCTGCAAGTCGCGTTCCAAGCTGAGAAACTCACTTGTAAGATTTTGGTGTTGATGTAGTGCTACGTGCACTGAATTGGGTAACGATCTACTGCACACGCCAATACCACTTGCGTGTGTCGAAAACACGTGTTCAAGCAAGGCATCCACTGTTTGCAAACCGATGGCGTGATCACGCACCCAAAATTCCAACTCTTCCCACTTGTCAACTTCATGGCCAGAGTACGCTTGCAAACAGTATTGTTCTTCTTGATCCACGAATTGGTCCATGATACGCTGAAGGCACTCGCGCAGGTTTAGGCTTACGCTGCTACCCGTATTTGTAATTGTTGCGGTTGTGCGATTGGCGCATTTTGATTCCAAATCTCTTTTGACTTGTCTATGCAACACAATGGTTTGCGATATTACATTTTGTATCAATGCATCGTAGCCTGCACTACCACCATTACTACTAGGCGTGCTCGTGCTCTGATTCGCGCCCGCAGTCGTAGTCGCCGTCGCAGCAACGGCACTGGAAGCGCTGTGTGCCGTGTCGCCATCGTTTGCAAAAGGCTCTTTGAATTCTTCCACATCCTGTGCGTAATCGCAAATGTACTTCCAATATGCAACAAGTTGGTTAATGGATGTCTTATGTGCGTGCAAGCGGTGCGGAATCGCGTCTTCGATAACGCCTTGCGTGAGTCGCACATGTTCACGGAAGCGGGACAACCAAAACATTTGTGCGCCTTGGTACTGGAACTGATCCTGTTGGTCTGTGTTTAACACGGGCGCGAATGCAAGCTCGTTTTCCGTTGATGCAGCACTTGTCGAGGGTACGACTGCAAAAGCGATCCAATTGGGAGATGGCGTGTTTGCTTGTGATGCCTCGATCATCTTGTATTGTGTTTAATGTTCTTGTCTTTCTTTTCCTTTTAACCCGCATTGCTTCCGTTCCACATCGCGTTCGTGCCCTAAATCCCTTGCGACTTGACATATTCCTCGCCAATTTGAGGGTAGGGTGTCACATACCCGTTATCGCGCAAGGGGCTGAGGGGAAGCCGCAGGCGTCCCCTGTAACATGTTTTTTTGTCATTGCCTGCTCTACCACTCTCTTGATGAGCGATATTATGCTCATCATACAGGATGAGTTTCGCCAAGCGTGTGCAAAGGAACGACGTTGCCACCAATAACGACGGTCCACCAAATGCTAAAGAAGCAAAGAATTCGAGGATCACGGCGCGGAATGATGATTGCGCCGCTGAACAAATTTTAACGGTGGCGACACAATTTGCACAAGTAAAGCGACTGGACCAAGTGCAGCCTTTGGATATACTTGTGATTGTGTGCTCCTTTTTGGATGAACGCTCGCGTACACGGTTCGCTTGCGTTTGCGACACTTTTCGTGACGCTTCCAAACGACGCGGTTCGTGGGGCTCGGAAGCGGACTTGTCATGTTACGGAACGACTGTCAACGATGGAACTATTCGCAATCACTTGTCTAACCAAGTCTTGTCTGTTGTTGACTTGTCGCATTGCACTGGACTCACACGTCACTCGCTTGCACACCTATCAAAAAGCAGCGCCTGCTCGTTGCGCTCCTTGTCATTGCGTGACACGTGTTTCAGGCAAAATGTGTTGCCAGGTTTGAAGCGTTTGAATGCACCGTATTTGCAGAAGCTCGATTTGTCCAACAATCGTCACTGCGTGGGTGCCGACGTTTTCCAAGTGATTTCTCGACGCTTTCCAAAGCTCATTGATCTGAACTTGTGCGACAGCGCTTCGGTTAGTCAAGGCGGTGTGACGGATATTCACCGTCTAACATTACTCGAAAGCTTGAATTTGAGACACTGTCGGGGAATAGAGACCTTTAACGTCGATACGTTGCAATGCCTGCGATATCTCAATTTGTCGGGTATTCTATTTTGTAACGTCTATTACACACTAGTTTTTTGTTTTGTTCTGTCATGTTTCCACGCGCGCCTGCATTGTTTGCTGCTGCTGAGTTCACGTCAATGTGGGGCTCTTTTGTCCCGCTTTTCGGTGCGATTGCTGATATGCTTGTTGATATGCTTGTTGATATGCTTGTTGATACGCTTGTTGATACGCTTGTTGATATGTTTGTTAATATGCTTGTTGATGTCTCTGTTGATGCGCTTGTCGATATGGCTATCAATATGTTCATTACCGATTATCCCTCAGCCAGTATTTGTATCGTGTACGCTTGTTTTTTTTTGGGGGTATCAGGAACCAGTGTCGACAGCAAATCCATGCAAGCGATTTGTAAATTGCGATTAACGTCACTTGATGTGAGCTCAACGTACATTGGCGATGCAGGATTAACGTACTTAAGCAAGTGTCGAACGCTTGCTTGCTTGAATGCGAGTTTCATACAAGGCGCGACAGAACCGATCCTTCTCGAAACGTTACGCTGCTTGCGGGATCGCTTGCGCGTCTTGACTTTGGCGGGTAATGTTGTCTCAAACGGGCTGTTGGCGCAATCTTGGCTGCGATTGCGAGAATTGCGGTTGTCGTCTTGTTCGTTGTTTGGAGATGCCGGCCTGCAAGCAATTGCTGAAGGGCCCATGTGTGAGACGCTCGAAGCATTGTCGTGGGACCTGTCCTTTGCGAATCTACACAATGTAACCGATGCGGGCTTCGCATGTCTACCCGAATTCACACGGCTGTCGCATTTGTGCATCTCCAGTAAGTGTGACTACGACCATCCATTCTTGGGAATTTCTGGTCGCGTCCTGCACCACATTGCACAAATGCCGGCATTGGAATGTCTTCGGTTCGGTCTGCTGCGCGCGGATGCATTTGCAGACGGTCCCTATCTGTCGTTTGTGGCAGCTGCACCTCGTCTGACCGAATTGGATTTGGGTGGTAGCGAACACTTGCTTGACTCCAATTTATGTGAATTGCGGACTATGCCACACTTGCTACGATTGGGCTTGTCCAGATGCGGCCAATTGACAGATGAAGGCATCATGGCATTGCCTTCACGACTTCCTAATCTGCGCAGAATCAGCCTGTATCACACCCGTGTATCGCGCCGCAGTCTAATTGCGTTACAACAAATGCCGCGACTTGAAGAAATTATATTGGATACGGCCAAACTCACCACGCGTCTTGAAATGTCCCACGCTCGGCTAATTAAATTGAGGGGGTCGTAGACGTCCCCCTTCTAAACCCCCTCGATCTCGGAACGTAGACGTCGCTCTTCCACACGCCGCGATCTCCGGACGTAACTTTCCCCCTGCTAAACGCCTCGGTCTCTGAACATAAATGTCACCCTTCTAAACCCCTCGATCTCTGAACGTAAACGTCACCCTTCTGAACCCACTCGATATCTGAACGTAAACGTTGCCCTTCTAAACCCCTTGATACTCTAATAGAGCCGTGACTCGTCCCAATTGTAAACTCACGATTTTTCCAAGTGGCTTTTGTCTTGTCGCGTCACGATGAATTCATTCAATTGCGTCTTGCGCACATTCTCATAGACTGGACGACAGAAAGCAGAAAAAGAAGGTTCAAAACAAAATGCAAGTGAATGCTCATTGGCCAGCTTCTTGCACAGATGTTGCGACGATGGCGACGCAAAAATGCGATAACGTTACCGATTGCTCATGGTCACAAGTATGCATTTCGATTGAGCAAGATAACGCTGCCAAACAGAAGCATAATCATAACCAAAACGTTGAATTGAAGCAACAAAAGTCCTCACTTGGCAAGCGACACCATTTACATCTAGGTAAAGATGACGACATCAACACTGTTGACTGTGCAGCTTTGGTGCCGGAAACAGAAACCGATGTGCGCAAATACAAGCGCGAAATATGCAACAGTCAATTGGGCTCAGATGACCGTTTGTCGTCGCACGAGTTTGCGGGCGACTTTGCCTTGCGATACTATTTGAGTAGCCTTTTCCGCAACGAACTTGTACGAAGCAGACAGAAGCGCAGTCGTCGACGGGGGTATCGGAGCTAGTAAACGAGCGGTTGCACCTCTCTGTTGACAACTCGGATTAATAGCGCCATGCGGGCGACTCTCCTTTCCAAATCTGCGACCCAGGGACCTCGGGCAGTTCCTAATATCACGCGGTAAGTGCAAATAACTGAATGTAGAACACGATTTGTTAAGTCTTTGGAAATCAACATGTAAACTATAACAACTGGACTTACCTTCTTCCAACAAAGAAGGTAAAGAGGGGGTTTAAAAGGGGGCGTTCACGCCCCCTTTGCACGCGACTAGAGTTGCCATTTCGATGCAAATGAGCAAACCGGGGTAAAAACACAAAGAATTCCTTCGCCTTCCACCACACACGCTGCTCCTGGCAAAATACGTGTACAACACAGGAGAGCAAAACAGTGCAGCATGCGGGAGAGAGAGCAACGACTCTTTAAACGTGTAACATTGTGGTCGTAAATAAGTTTTGCGTATGTGGCAAATAAGTGAATCGACGTGCAAAGAAGGGGTAAAACCCCTTTGGAACCCCCTTACGGTGTTACGTTGAGCTTTGGGCTCGTCAAAAGGATCGCAATATCAATGGGAAGGGGTTCAAGGGGAGCGCGTCCGCGATCCCCTACCATTCGACGGTCCGGGGTCCGCTGCGCACAACGTGGACAGCTTCGTCGCTATCTCCTGCATAGTCGTGGTATTTGCGTGCGTGTGCGGCGATGAGCATGGCAATGATGATGGCGACGATGACTGCAACAATATCAAACATGCGCTGACTATTGGCGTTGCCAATGATTGGGTTACTGTAGTACGCCGAGGCCGTTGGGAACAGTGTCTTGTGAACGAACCACAAGATGACGGCGGCCACGACAATGGCGGCGATGATGACGACAATGTAATTGGCACGCGCCAAGAGGAAACCAACGATCAAACCTGCAATGAGGCCGACCAAAAGTGTGGTTGCCCAAGCGCCAGCATCGGCTTCTTTACGGGGAACACAGAAATCGGCGACTTGACCAACGCCGCCTTGGCTTTGACCTGGATAAGCTCCGTACGGCGCTCCCACTCCATAGGGTTGCTGTTGTTGCGGTGGGTAAAAGTTGGACATTATAGTTGCAAAGGGTTTGCAAAGCGGTACCGCGCAAGTTCTTGTTTGCTTTTTTGTTACTGCGCCGGCGAAAAAAAATCATTCGGCACCCACTAAAAAATATTTTTCCATCCTGTTACGATTGCGTGCACATTCCTTAACTGATTCGCTCTCATCTTGTCTAGCAGCTTCAACCCCTGCGCCCACATGCGCTTTTGCAATGTGACTTTTTGTTTCAAGAGCATCCATCGCGCGCGCGTGTCCTGTTGGTGCGTGTTACTCGGTCTTTTTCTTCGGACGCCACATGACAAGCTTGGCAATCAATACCACCACGACCGTGATTGTCAGCGCGTAAATGTAAGCTCCAATTAGACTCTTGTTGCTATTTGGCCATATCGCCTTGATGCTACTGGTAATGGCATCATTCCACGCCAAACTGGCCACTAACGCAAGGGCCGCCACAATGAGCGTCTTGGTAGCCTGCGACACGGTTTGTTCTGCAATTTGCGTGCTCATACCTCTTGGAACTGTGGTTTGTGTTTCTCTCTACAAAATCCCCTCGGTCTGTACTTTTTTTGTTTAACCCTACGATGCTTTGCTTTGCCCTTTTGCCCTTTCGGCCCTTTTGGTCCCGTTACCACCACAAAAAATCAAGGTATGATGTTCTTCAATCGTTTTCTCTTGTCAATTCTTGGTTACCACGTGTTTGCTTTGCTGCTGCTACTTGCTCCGTAGCGCGTGATCAATAATCGCGCATAACGTGTCGCGCATTGCGGGCTCGTGCAGCCGCTGAAATACGACTTGCCTCAAGGCGAGTCAACCCGCCAGTGCGGTTTCCGGTCCTGGATCCGTCATACAAGTCCGGTCCGCGCATTCCAGGGTGGTGGCGACGCAATCCTGCACCGCTTGAACTTGAACGACGCATGCGGGCCATTTCCCGGGCCATTTCGCGTGCTGCCTCAATACGACTTTCCATGGTGCGTGAACCGTCAAACTGCATGCCACGACGATGAGCCATTTCACGCGCCATTTCGCGTGCAGCTTCGACTCGGCGCAAGCGTTGGTCCATCTCTCGACCCAACGAAGTGCGCTGGTTGCGAGAGCCGTCGAATTGGACATAACGGGCACCAACGCCTTGGTGGTGTCGCAAGCCAGTTGAGCCGACAGTGCGCGCGCGAAGACGCGAGGTCAATCCGCTGCCGTTGCCGTGACGTGCCCAATCACCACCGGTGCGATCCAATCTGGATGCGCTCAAGCGGCTGGCGCCGTCAAATTCGCCATTGTAAGTGCGCGCGCGAAGGCGTCGTTGCAATCGGCTGCCATCGTAGTACTTGGCTTCCGCTGCAACAGACTTGCCCTTACCAACGGACTTGCCTTTGCTTGCGCCAGATGATGACGACGAGGAGGATTTGCCCTTGCCCTTTCCTCTGCCCTTGCCTCTGCCCTTTCCTTTGCCTTTGCCTTTGCTGACCTTGGGAGTTGCACTGTAGACGGTTCTGCCAAATGAGGCGCGTTCAATGTTGGGTGGCAAGAATTGCTTCTGACCTTGGTTGGCTGCGCAAACAACGGCCAAATCGGCGGGCCATTTTTCGTTTCTGCCTTTCAAAACGGTATGACATTGCGCGCCGTGAGCGTTGCATGCATCGGCATCGTTGTTGAACCGCGTGCACGACGTGGCCCGAGTGCGGCCTTCCCACGCACCGGCACCGCACCAGGAATCATTTTTCTGTGGACCACTTGAGATTTTGCGCAATTTGCTGCCTACGCGTGCACACTCCTGTGCGGTGGGACGTCGTCCTTGCCTCTTTGCAGTGCGGTTAACAAGACGACTCAAGCTACCTCGTCCAGACAAGTTAGCACGACCACGGCACGTTTCGTTTTCCTTGTTCCATGAACAGCCTGCGGGCTCGCAATTTTTCCTGTCGAGTGGAGTGCAGCGCGAGGATTCATTCTTGTTCGTCGGCTCGTATTGACTCCACTTATTTTCATAATTTCCAATAACGTCTTCGCGGCATCGATCATCTTCACAGTCGTTGTATTCCTCATCGAATTGGGCGGTTTGACGCGGTTGGGCCTTGTGCCATTTGACTAGCTGCGAAGCG
>Ga0206839_1206_pt1 | contig 11512 bp, 5 predicted proteins | sample Alteio_BWOrgCont_27_FD_152883 | JGI IMG/M metagenome (GOLD analysis project Ga0206839, IMG submission 152883) | Enriched cells from forest soil in Barre Woods Harvard Forest LTER site, Petersham, Massachusetts, United States -... | ecosystem: Environmental > Terrestrial > Soil > Temperate forest > O... | reverse complement strand
CAACGGTATGTATGATACCAAATGTATCCACTTTTCTCACTCGATGGTTACCCTCGTCTCCGATATAGACATTGCCATATTTATCAACAGCTACATCATCAGGCATGTATAGCGGGGCAGTAGTAGCAGGCACCTCATCTGACAGATAACCAGGGGTAGATATCCCCGCAATTGTAGTAATGATACCCGATGTGTTTATCTTCCGTATACGGTGCGCACCCCAATCTGCTATGTATATATTGCCTTTCGCATCCACCGCCATATCTCTGGGGTTTGTTAATGTGGCAAGTGTTGCAGGGCCTCCATCTCCGCTGCTTCCGGAAGTGCCCGTATCGGCGATAGTAAAAATAATACCAGCGGTATTTACTTTCCTCACTCTGTGGTTAGTCTCATCACATATATACAAATTCCCGGCTACATCGACAGCCACCCCTGACGGTGTATTCAATCTGGCTAAAGTGGCCTGACCATTATCTCCGCTAAAGCCTCCTGTGTGACTACCGGCCACTGTAGTAATAATTCCCCCTAAAGTTATTTTACGGACACAAAAATTATTTTCATCTGCCACAAATATATTCCCTTGGCCATCAACGGCAATGCCCACTGGGCCATTCATTTTTGCCATTGTAGCTGGGCCACCGTCGCCTCTATAGCCAGCGCTAGAGAATACTGGGCCGCTTCCCGCTATGGTGCTAATTATTTGCGCCTGCAATCTTACCAAAAAAAATGGTATTAAAAATACTACAAGCAATTTACGGCATAAAGTTATCGAGAGGTGCATAGAAATATCAATTTGTGCGTAGTACTAATTTACATCATAATTTACGAACATTGCATCTTTAACGATAAAAAATCAGAAAAAAGCATTTTTCTTCGTAAATTAGTATAGAAGGATTGGACCAAATATGCAAACACATGAATTGACGCCTCAAACCGCTCCGTATGACAAGAACGACGAGGAAGAGAAAAAGGTTATTTTAAGGGAATACAGGGCACTGCTCCGGGCGCTCAAGGAGAGCCTGAAAAAGGGGGACAAAGCGCTCTTAAGACATGCTTTTGAAATATCTGTAGAAGCCCATAAAGATATGCGGCGCAAATCAGGAGAGCCTTACATCCTGCACCCACTGGCGGTGGCGCGTATAGTGGTGGAGGAAATTGGTCTTGGTGTTACTTCTGCTATTTGCGCATTGCTGCATGATACCGTAGAAGATACCGAAATAACACTGGAAGATATTAGCCGTGAGTTTAATACGCACATTGCAAAAATTATTGACGGACTTACCAAAATATCCAATGTAGTGGATATAAAAGCCGACACTACCATACAGGCTGAAAATTTTAGAAAAATATTGCTTACGCTGGCTGATGACCCACGAGTGATTCTCATAAAGCTGGCAGATAGGCTGCATAATATGCGCACCCTCGACAGCATGAGCCGTGAAAAACAATTGAAAATATCATCTGAAACGACTTATATCTATTCTCCTCTTGCGCATCGCCTGGGCCTTTATGAGATAAAATCTGAAATGGAAGACCTGGCGCTGAAATACACGCAGCCGGAAGTGTACATGGAAATAGCGCAGGGCCTGAAAGAAACAAAGCGTGAGCGCACCCGCTATATCAATGAATTTATAAAACCTATAAAGGAAGAACTTGTAAATAATGACTTCAAATTTGAGATATATGGCAGACCAAAAGCCATCAATTCCATCTGGAATAAAATGCGCAAAAAGCATGTTACATTCGATGAAGTTTATGACCTCTTTGCCATACGTGTTATCCTCGATTCTTCGCCAGAGCGGGAGAAAGAAGATTGCTGGAAAGTGTACTCCATCATCACTAATTTTTATCACCCTAGCACAGAGCGGCTTCGCGATTGGATAAGTGTGCCAAAAGGTAATGGATATGAAGCGCTGCATACTACCGTGATGGGGCCTGGAGGCCGCTGGGTGGAGGTGCAGATACGCACTACCCGAATGAACGAGATTGCAGAGAAGGGCCTTGCCGCGCACTGGAAGTATAAAGAAGGTGCTCCATCAGCACAGGAAAGCAAGCTGGATAGCTTCCTTAAACACCTGCGGGATATTTTAAATAACCCAGACACTGATACCATAGATTTCATACAGGATTTTAAGCTTGATCTTTTCACCGAAGAAATCTACATCTATACTCCGAAAGGAGATATGCGGGTGCTGCCCAAAGGAGCTACAGCTCTTGATTTTGCATTTGATATTCACAGTGAACTTGGCATGCGTTGCATAGGGGCGAAAGTAAATTACCGGCTGGTGCCACTGAGCCATCAATTAGATAGCGGGGACCAGGTGGAGGTAATCACTTCTTCAAAACAGACTCCATCGGAAGACTGGCTCCGGTTTCTCATTACTGCAAAGGCTAAATCTAGGGTCAAGAATTATCTTAAAGAAGATAAACGAAAGATAGCTGAAGGGGGTAAGGAAGCCCTGAAAAAGAAACTGGACCATCTTAAAGCACCTCTATCGCAGCACAATCTTAATGAACTGGTTCATTTTTATAAAAAACCTTCTGTCCTTGATCTTTATTATGCAATCGCAGTGGGCGATATAGATCTGAAAGATCTGAAAAATTTTGTAGTGCATGGAGATAAGCTGATGCAGGTTGCCAGGGAGATAAAGCAGGATACAAAAGATGAAGATACCCTGAAGCAAAAACCCGGCAAAACTACGGAGCTCATTATCTTCGGAGAGCGATCAGATAAGATATTGTATAAGCTGGCACAATGCTGCCAGCCGATACCAGGGGACGATGTTTTCGGGTTTGTAACTTCTGGTGAAGGGCTGAAGGTGCATCGCACTGACTGCCCCAATGCAGCGCAACTGCTTGCTAATTATGGCCACCGGATCGTAAAAACGAAATGGGCTAAGAACAAGGAAATATCATTCCTTACCGGAGTGCGCATCGTGGGATTGGATGATGTGGGTGTCATACAAAAGATTACCAACGTGATCTCCGGAGAACTGAAACTGAATATGCGCTCCTTAAGTATTGACTCTAAAGACGGCATATTTGAAGGCAATATTATGGTATATGTGCATGACCGGGAAGAGCTTAACAAATTCTGCAACCGCCTGGGCGCATTGGAAGGAATCAATAAAATAGAACGTATAGAGAGTGTGGAAGAGTAATTTTTCCTTCTAGCAATTTTCCCTTTACAATTATTATTTCCTTTTTTATAAAATATGCAAAACACCGACCAACTTTATTCTACATACACTATACTGCTGCAAAAAGCAGCAGACATCAATTACGCCTCAGCTGTGCTGGGATGGGACCAGGAAGTATATATGCCGCCCAAGGGTGCTGAATATCGTGGCAGGCAACTGGCTACACTCGCATCACAGGCTCATGAAATGGTGACCAGTGATAGTTATGGAAATCTGCTGAAAGAATTATTAAAGCAACAGGAATTATCGGACTCCGAGAAGAGAAATGTGCAATTGAGCTTTGAAGATTACACAAGAAATAAAAAGCTCTCACCGGAGTTCGTGGAGGAAATGTCACGGCTGCAAAGTGAGTGCTTCAATACGTGGATTGAGGCACGGAAAAAGAATGATTATACCATCTTTGCACCATCGCTTGCTAAAATGATTGCATTAAAGAGAAAGCAGGCGGAACTATATAGCTACAAAGCCCATCCTTATGACGCTTTGCTGGATGAATATGAAAAGGGCGCTACCGTAGCAATGCTCGATCCTATATTTGCAGGTATCAGGGAGCAACTACCTCCCCTGCTTGCTACCATAAAAGCTGCTCCACAAGTAAGCAATGAATGTTTTCACCACCATTTCCCTAAGCAACAACAATGGGATTTCGGGATAGATGTGCTCCGACAGATGGGTTTTGATTTTGAAGCAGGTAGACAGGATTATTCAGAACATCCTTTTACTACTTCCTTTGCGCCAGCTGATGTGCGTATTACCACACGGGTAGATGAAAATAATTATGCATCCATGCTATGGAGTTGTATACATGAAGGTGGGCATGGATTGTATGAGCAAGGGTTACCCGGAAATCAATATGGCTTACCATTAGGATCAGCGGCATCACTCGGAATCCATGAATCACAGTCGAGGCTTTGGGAAAATTGTATGGGCAGAAGCCTTGCTTTCTGGACGTATTTCTATCCCAGGCTGCAAAAATATTTTCCTCAACAATTGAACGACATTTCACTGGATACATTTTATAAAGCCTGCAACCGGGTAGAACCATCATTGATCAGAACAGAAGCAGATGAAGTGACCTACCATTTTCATGTAATGATCCGCTACGAGATAGAAAAAGCATTATTGGAAAATACTCTTGACATAAAGGACATACCTGCCCGATGGAACGAATTATATGGTCAATATCTGGGCGTGCAACCAAAGGATGATAAAACAGGTGTTTTGCAGGATGTGCATTGGAGCCATGGAAGTTTTGGATACTTTCCGACCTATACTTTGGGTAGCTTCTATGCCGCACAGTTTTTTCACCAGGCGCAAAAAGATATTAGTGACCTTCATACGCAAATTACAACTGGCGAGCTCAGCTCATTGTTACATTGGTTGCGTGAACAGATACATCAGCATGGCCGCCGCTACACCTCTGAAGAATTATGTGAACGAGTGACGGGACAGAAATTAAACCCAGCTTATTTTATGGATTACATACGAGATAAGTATTCGGGTATTTATAAATAAAAACACACGAAACGTAGCCAATATTGCCGATAGTTTATACCGAATTATTTTGTCCGGTATGCCTGTAGCATACGTTGATACAATATTGCGGAATCTGTTTTCCCGGTCATGTTGTATAATATGGTTAAAAACTCCAGAGATTTATAATTTTCAAAATCGGGCTTTAAATCAATTGTCTTTTTATATTCTGCTATAGCTGGTGCGTAATTCCCTTTATTTGCATAGCATGCAGCGAGGTTATAGTGCGCAAATACATTATCCGGGCTGCGGGCAATCACATCTCTATATAGCGCAATGCCAGGTAAATATTGATGTGTGATAAGGTATACCGATCCCAGACTTATAGCTGCATCAATATTTCCAGGCTCGATTTGCAATGCCTTTTTTGCGTTCATTTCAGCCATATTGTAATTCCCAGTGTTATAGTATGTTTTTCCTAACTCTATATATGCAGTAGAATACCCTGGGTAAATTTCTATTGCCCGATTAAAATATGAAACTGCCTGTTGAAGCATTTCGTTTTGTGAAACACCCTGTTCCTGTTTTGCCATATTCGATACCTCATTTCCTAAAAAAAAGCAAAGCCTGCTATCATTAGGTGCTTTACTAATATCAGCCTTGAATAAAGTGTAATTATCCTTCCAGTTTTCATCACGCTGAACAGTAATTACTGCGTATATCATAGCTATAGGCACTACCAAGCTCCATAACCGCCGATTTTTCAGCATTGCATCACTTTCGGATTGTTTACTGGCAAATTTTCCTGCAATAAGCCCCATGACTAAACAAAAACCGACCGAAGGAAAAAACATAAAACGCTCAGCCATATTATCTCCAATTAAAAAAAAGATATTGGAGAATAGTGCAGTGGTTATTAAAAATATCAGTATGCCCAATGCTAATATATCTCCTCGATGAGTAAGCAACCGCTTGATAGAAAAAACAATAAGAAAGATATAAACAAGCAAAGAAATCAATACCACCGGATCACTAAAATGTGTAAAGGGAATACTGTTGTAAGAATAGTCGCAGACAAGCGGATAAGGAATAAACAACAGTTTGATATAATAGCCAAGTATTAATATCTCGGTGGCAAGACGTGATTCAAAAGAAATATCATTTGACGCAAGTGGATTATCCATAAAATCAACCACTGGAAGATCTGCATGATAAAAACTCAACACTCTGAACCTGATGAAAACAGCTACCAAGGATATTATAATTGCGGCAACTGTTATAGATACCTTTCGCTTGTTATGATCATTTTTATAAAAAAAGATAACTAAAGGTATTATAATGATAAATGTAACTGCGGTCTCCTTAGCAAGAAAAGACAAAAAAAGGAAAGAAGAGCCCAATAACAAATGAAATACTTTACCTCGTTCTGCATACATAATGAACATATACAAGCTAGAAAATCCAAAAACGACACAAAGTAATTCGTCCAGGCTTTTGCAATTGGCTACTACTTCTGTGTGAATGGGATGGAGGGCAAATAATAAAGAGGCTACAAAAGCAATTGCGGTTCTTTTGTTGTCCAGCAACCGGCTTAAAAGAAAGAATAATATTAATGTGCAGCCAGCGAACACAATAATATTCAAACAATGATACACAACCGGTGCATCGCCAAAGAACTGGAACAATAACGCAAAAAAGACGAGGGATAATGGCCTGTACAGATCGTTTGATGATTGACGATACCCCCAATGATAGGGAGTGGATAGTATATGGGGAATTGCAGCAATTCCCTTAGTAACAAATGTGTTTTCTTTTATTACAAAATAATCATCCAGAGCGAAATCATTTTTTAATGTATTTGCATAGATAGCCAACGATATAAATCCAAGCAATAAAGCGAGCTTTAAATGCAATGAAAATGTAATTTTCGGCACAATTTTATCCTTGACATTGTTCTTTAATGAAGCCAAGCGTAATTCCTCCCGGTTTTGTTTTTCTGCCATTACAATATATAATCCCGCAAATTACTGTTTTATTTTATTTGAACGATAGCATGCATTTTATTATTACCGGCACCTATAAACAGTCAAAGTATTTTGATATTTTTACCCATAGCATATAACTAATGTCTGCAAAAACAAAAAAAGCAATACCAACTATACCACAAAAACCACAACAGGCAAAGGTTGCTGTAAAAAGCGATGCTGCCAATAATGTTTCTAAGTGGACGATTATAGCTGTTATTATATTTACCTCAATATTATATAGCAAGGCGCTCGATAATGGTTTCACCTTTATGGATGATGACTATTATGTGCTAAAAAATTATTACCTGCGCGATTTCAGCTTGCATGGGATATGGGCAATATTCACTCATTTTTATTCCTTTAATTACCATCCTCTTACCACCATCACTAATCTCATAGAATACAACATTTTTGAATTAAATCCACTACCCTATCACTTATTCAATATATTACTGCATTTACTCAATGTGTGGCTGGTATACCGGTTCGCAGAACAATTAAGCGGCAAACGGTTCACGGCAATCATTGTGGCTTCACTCTTTGCAGTACACCCCATGCATGTAGAGTCTGTAGCATGGATCGCAGAGCGGAAGGATGTATTGTACTCGGCATTTTATCTATTGTCATTGCTGGCATACCTGCGGTATATGGAGACTGGCTTCAAGACAAAAGATTACTTTATTGCACTTGCGCTGTTTCTTGCCTCACTTCTTTCCAAGTCTGCAGCCGTTACGCTACCGGTTTTACTCATCGCTATTGATGTGTATAAGGGGAGAAAAATAAATATAAAATCCCTGTTGGAAAAAGTGCCTTTTCTGTTGCTGTCTGTCCTGTTTGGCATCATTGCGATACTATCACAACGTTCCGGTGGAGCTATTAATGATCTATCCCAATCTTATAATTTTATTACAAGAATTTTTATGTTCGCTGCAGGTATCTCATCTTATGTGCTGCATTTAATAGCGCCAGTGAATTTGTCTGGTATTCATTATTTCCCCGATTTGCATCATCATCCATTACCCTGGTATTATTATCTTTCGTTGCCTTTCCTGCTGATATTGGGCTGGCTGGTATTCAGACGCAACACTTATCGCAGGGAAATTATCTTCGGCACATCTTTCTTTCTTATCACCATATCCGTGATGTTGCAGATCGTTACTGTAGGGTCTGCACTTATTGCAGAGCGTTATACCTATATCTCTTATATCGGCTTGTTTTATATAATAGGCCAATGGATGGCTAATATGTGGGAAACTAAATACGGCAACGCAATCGCATGGACTTTTTTCTCTTTTATACTTATATACTCCATTGCATCCTGGAATCGCATCTGCGTGTGGAAAAACAGTGATACATTATTCACAGATATTGTGGAAAAAGATCCGGATAACTGGAGAAATTGCTATGTATATTATTATTGGGGCTTGTCTAAAAGCAATGATGGCGACCCACGGGGCGCTGCGGATAAATATACAGCCGCTATAAAACTGAACCCAACTTACGACCGCGCATATTATAGCAGGGGGCTTGTATATGACGCGCTGCATGATACCAAAGACGCAATTGCAGATTATAACAAGACACTTTTCCTGAAACCTAAAAAGGCAGACGTATATAGCAGCCGGGGATGGGCATATTTCGAGGCTGGGGATACAAAATCTGCATTAAATAATTATGATACCGCCATATCGCTCGACCCAAAGTATTCAGAAGCATATAACAATAGGGGGTGGGCCTATTATGTGACGGGAGATAAAAAGGCTGCCATGCCTGATTTTGATAAGGCTATCGCCCTAAACCCGTCTTTTACAAAGCCTTATTACAACCGTGCTGCCATCAAAGTAAGCAGCAATGACTTTAACGGCGCCATTAAAGATTATGACCTTTTAATAAAGATGAACCCCAAAGATGATATAGCCTATTACAGCCGTGGCATAGCACGCATGAATATGAATGACCCAAAAGCCTGCGAAGACTGGAAAAAAGCCGAAGACCTTGGGAACAAAGATGCAACACAGCTTTTGCTGCAACATTGTAAATAAGCTATTGATGAAATAAATGGTTGTTTACCATTACCTCCCCATCTTTTGATTTGGATATAATTATTGCATCGGCAGGGCGTAATAAAAGTTCATCCGCATATTTATAAGTAGGGTCCGGATCATTTACTATCACGCACCTCACATGCCTATATTGTGGCTTCAGGTAAAAATAAAGTGATGCCCTGAACCACATGCCTTTATTATCAACGCTATACCTTGTAATGGCATCAATGGTAAAAACCACCTTTCCTGTACTATCCAGGCATTGCAGGTTCACGTAGGGAGAAGTATAGTCCTTATCGTCCAGCAAAAACCAACAGGAAAACTCATATTGCTGGCTATCCCCTACCGGTTTTACGGGTATCGTAGCAATAATTGTACTGTCCTTATGGGCAATAGATATCGCCCCATTCCCAAACAACCTTGCATCTGACTTCAACGAATCAAAATGCTGCACATACCAGCTACCTTTGTCGTGAATACAGGAATCCTCCGAATGCATATATGGCAAAATAGCGCTTACGCTGTCTGCATTCTGTTTGTCATTCGCTTTTATCCTATCTGGATAACATGCATAAATATAGCAACTAAACTGATGCCCCAGGTATTCAGAGGCTTTAAAAAGATATTGCTGGTCTGTATCTACCTTTGACCCATCATATTGCAGCAGCAAAAACGGTTTATTGCTTTTCAGGTCGCACAGCATGGGCTTGTCGGCATATGGGCCGGCTTCCGTTTTTACCTGTTTTTCTGTAATGGACCAGGATGTGCGAGACATCATTACATCCACAATGGGCAAATGAAATTCCAGCGCCACCCGCATACCTATAGATAATGGCCAGCTTGGGTCACCGCCCACCCACAATTTCTCAGAACCGGCAAAGAAAAAAGGCATCAGCATAATACCCTGGAAATCGCTGCCATGATAGTGCCGCTGCTCCAGGTATTGCGCCCACTTCACCGGCTCATTTTTATAGAAAAATTCATCGCAGGTAGGCACCCCTTTTGCTATATATCCCCTGATGTTCTCAATATACCTGCTTACATCAAGACTCCAGAAAAACAATGCTCCAATTAAAATAGTATAGGCAATTATAGGCTTACGTATGTCAATATACCGCTGGTAAAGTGTATAAATCACAACTGCCGCATAAATAGTAGCCACATAGTAAAAAGGCCATACAAAACGCCCCATAGCCCTGAACTGCTTGAACAGCGACAGATAATTAAGCAGCCACCTCATGTGCCATATAAACGGGGCACCCATAGCCAGCAACAAACAACCTAAACCTGTGAATACCCATACTGGGGAAAAATGCTGCTCTGATACTATAAATTCGCCGGCTGGCCTTCTGCGCATCTTCTTAATAAAACCTGCAGCTACTGAAATGCCAATAAAGAAAATGGCAACCAACCCTAAATAACTATAACCTTCTCCTGCCTCAGAGATGCGGGTAAATTTTGTTTTATAACGGATATACTGCCAGAAGTAAGAATAGGGCGAACTGACTATATCCTTTATATGTGTCACATATTCAAGGGTATTTAGTGGGAAAGATGGCCTGTCTTTGATGGGGTCTGTAAGCGCAATGCATACTTTAATGGTAACAAATAATGCTATCGCCGTCACTAACATAGGTATTACATGCCTAAACCGCTCACGTACCGGTTTTTTTATAAGAATAAAATACCCTGCAACGTAGAAGGCTATCCAAAAGAAAATAATGCCGCCTATATACAGATGGGTAAATGCCATCAGGAACCCCATAATAAAAATGTAGGCAAGCCACTTCCATTTTGAAGACTCATGATAGCGCAATGACCAGTAAAACAGCATAGGCACCGGGCATAGATAGGAGAGCGCAAAATGGGCTTCTATCCGCAGCACCTGTGGCGCAAATAGATTAATAAGGCAGGCAAACAAGATGGCTATAAAAGGTTTTACGCCAAACCGTAGCAGTATTTTATACGTGAATACAATTGCAAGCACATAACTGAGCGCTATGAGCAGGTCCATGATGGCAAGTGCATCTCTTACAGTAAGGTTTTTGAACAAATGCAGCGTGCAGGATAACACAGGCTGCCCATCAGCATATATAATATGCTCACCATAAGGGTAATTCATACCCTCAAACCATATGCCCTTTCCATAAATGGAATGATAGAGATAGGTATAATAGTTTTTACCACAATCGCCTCCCAACTGGATAATTACATGGCTAGGGTCTGTAACCATATAAGATAATATAAGCGTAGTAGCAGCTATCGCAAATAAAATTGCCACCAACAGCCATACCAGAGATTGCGACTTTTTCATTAGCTGGCAAAATACGATAATTCAGGCTACGAAAAAGTACATTTCTCTTATATAAATAAGATGATCGGCTCGTCTTTTAGAATTCACTAACCCTGAATAGTATACCTACATTAATATTCAGGTTATGGTTCAGGTTTATCAGTTTTGAGGGATCGTCCACCACATCTATCAGCCCTTTGTAATAATCAACTCCGCCATTTAATGCTACTCTTTCATTGAGCCTCCATTTCACGCCAATACCTGCGTCCATCCCAATATCATAATTATTAACCGGCAGCACTGGCCTTGGGGTAGATTCTTTGTTTAGCACATAGGACTGATCATTTTCAGCCAGCTTTATCGCGAACGACGGCCCAAAGTGTATGTAAGGCCTGATCTTGCTATACCTCTGTTCGGTAAAATAATACATCTGTAAAGGTACCCGCGCATAATAGGTCTGCATCGTTTGCAGGT
>Ga0206839_1014_pt1 | contig 11551 bp, 13 predicted proteins | sample Alteio_BWOrgCont_27_FD_152883 | JGI IMG/M metagenome (GOLD analysis project Ga0206839, IMG submission 152883) | Enriched cells from forest soil in Barre Woods Harvard Forest LTER site, Petersham, Massachusetts, United States -... | ecosystem: Environmental > Terrestrial > Soil > Temperate forest >... | reverse complement strand
ATCTGAAAGATACCCAAAAATCAAATGAATCATATTTATTCGATCAAAACAATGTAGTGACAAAGCAAATCCTAAGGTTTTATCATAATGATTCCACAGTCTATTAATGCCCTGGCCTATACCACCGGGAATAATATAATGTTTAATGAAGGGCAGTATGCGCCGGGTAGTGACTCTGGTAATAGATTGCTGGCGCATGAGCTGACTCATGTGGTGCAGCAAAAACAAGGCAGGGTAAATGCAGGCAGTTCTTACGCGAAAAGTGCTGTTTCAGACCGTGTGTATCAGCGGCAACAAAAGAATACAGATGGCAAAAAGCCCAGTAACAATACCCAAACAACCAGCACAATTCCAGATGGCTCAATAGATAGCAAGGATTATGATACATACTTTAATGAAGATGGTACAGTAAGTAAAACAGTACCACATGGTAAGGGACACGCCTATCTTATGGGCACAGATAAGACCGGAAACCGTATAGAAAAATTGCTTGGTTTAACTAATAAGGAAATATTAGACAGGGCCAATTGGGTCTTCGGCGAAAGCGGTGGGTTTATGACTGATAGGTATGCCATGACAATAGAAAATCTGAAGCAGTCTGGACCATCCGGATATGGCCAACTCCTTTTAGTTCAGATAAAAAAATGTATGAAAGAACGATGACGCATCAAAATGATGAAGGCAATTTACTGCATCTATATCCGGATTATTTCACTGGGAAATATAAGGGCGTGAATGCTCACGCCTTCGCCATGGCAAGAACGAATGCAGATAAATTAAAAGAACACCCCAAAATGATCACAGCCATCAAATCAGTTCTGGATTCATTATCGGGTAAAATTGTAAATGAAGGGTATATAACTGGAGAGGGTCAGGAGATACATTATATACACAGGAGCAAATGGATAATTATATTAAAAACTTCAAACAACCTGCCGACCAATATTTAAAACAGGAAACCGGAAAAATTTACGGTGTAGTAAAAACGCACATTGATGTTCAATGGGAACCTGTGAATACAAGTCATGGTAAGAAATTTAGACGCCATTCATTTTATAAAATAACGAAAGAAAAATATAACAAATAAAGTATGTCAATAGTGCGCATTGTTCTTGTGATTATAGCAACTCTGATTTATTTATCGTGCAATGCCCAAAATAAGGATTGCACAATAATTTTTTCATTAAATGGCGATACCACAATTAATATGACAGATAGTATTTTTTTTGAAAAATCTGGGCATAAAAGAGTTTATTTTTATAATGACAATATTTTTATTAATAATCAGAAAAAAATTCACTTTGCTCATGTAAATTATTATTCTGAAATGACATACATTAAAAGTAAAAAAAAATACTTTCTGTATATATATCCCATATATCAAGGAGAGGCCGGGCCGGGCATATGGGAATTGCATAATGGAGTAATGATAGCTCTAAGTTCTGGGAAAGTTTACAGAAAAATAAGTTATTTCGATTTTATTGAGATTTGTGACTATATACCTCGTTTCATTAAAATAAACCATATTGCTGATTGATTATTATTAGATGTTCTATTTAAAAAACTGTTGTCCTACAAAAATAATTAAAGGGGCAGTATAAGCTGGCCATTTTATTAATTTGAAGGTCCTCACCTAACTAACTAGAATCAAAGTACAAATTTTGTCGGACACCTATTGGAGCAAATAACAAGATTACTTATGCAGCGGGAATGCATGGTAAATGCTATTTATTGCACAGCAATAGTCTTTACACTATCCATCTTTCCATTAGTAATGTACTGGATAACTCTTGTCTTAGACTTAAAAGATTCCTGAGGTATATGGTTAGGATACATATCAGCATCTGCCGGCAGGGAAGCAATCTTCTTATTCAGCCAATATGAAGAATTGAGATACCTGTTCTCCGGGTAATAAATAAATAAGCAAGTGCCATCCTTAATGGTGTTAATAATAGGTAGTGAAAGAGCAGATGGCACAGCAGGGCAACCCCAGCTACGTCCCAAACGGTCATTTTCACACACAAATTTATTGCACACATAAGCAGCACCATGCACCACTATACCCCTTTCATAAGCAGCATCATTAAATCCTTCATCCATGCCTTGCAGGTGCAGCGAGGTGCCATGCTCCCCTTCATAAGTATCGGCAGTTACATAAAAACCGAGACTGCTTTGATGAGAATTAAATTTGTTGGAAAATGAAGATGCATAATCTTCGCCGGAACCCTGCCCATGTGCTACATAAGTATTAAACAACACTTTCTTTTGGGCAAGGTTTATGATCCACAACCTGTTTTCAGATGATGGGAGACTAAAATCGCAAACAGAAATTATTTCTTTATCTGCGTTCAGCTTACCATCATTGCGAAGATTGATATAACCACGATATGCTTTATCAAAAGCCTCATACGATAAATGGGCACCCGTGCCGAAATCTATATGGCTGTAAACGTTATAAATATAAGTTTCAAGGCGGGTCTCTGTATTTAAATTCCCGTATTCATCCGCTGAAACTGTCTTGTATGGATATACCATAATAAGATACGCCAATACACACATGACCATTCGCCTCATAGATCCTATTTTTAAAAGAGTAATAAATTATGTGAACAAAGCGAAGATACCGATTCGATTCAACTTTTAGATAATTACAAAACGCTTTAGGACTTTTTTAACGCAGGTACAATTTTATGTTATTTGTCTTTGTCTTTGATTACTTTAGCACATGTTTTTGAAAAAAACCAACCTTTTCTTGCTCTTGTTTTATATATGCAGCATAAGTGCCTACGGACAGGACGACTTTTGCGATGCAATTAATACTATTATCCGGGATGCGCCCAACCAATTCCGTAATATAAAGGGCAACCTTATCAATACCAGTTCCAATGCTATTATCTGGTCATGCGGTATAAAAGTAGCTGGCACTATCAATTCCCGATTTGTATCATCTATGGGTTTGTTTTATGAAGGCGCATTCCTGCAAACAAAAAATAAGGAGGACGTAAAGTTCAATTATGAAAAATACAAAACAATGCTCAGCGATTGCTTTTTAAAGGAGGGATATAAATTATCATTGCAGGATAATTTTTTCCCGGGTATGAGCGATTATAAAAAAGTTGTTTTTATGCCTGCCGTAAAAGAAGATGCACCACAGAGTGCAGCGCCACCCCACATAACTATGGAGGCCACCTATAGCAAGCAACTCGGATACTACACCATAGTAATGTATATTTTTCAGCATTAACGAAGTTAGAAAGTGAAGAAGTTGAGAAGTGAGGAAGCTAAGAGTAAAAAGCGCTTTCCAACACCACACACCCCTTCTCCACTTCACAACTCCTTCACTTCATCACTCCTTCACTACAAAGCATCATATAGCAGGTAAAGGTTTAATGACAGGATTATTCCGGCTACTGTCCATACAATAACTTTTAGCACAGTGCTATTCGCAAAGTCGCCCATCTTATCCCGGTCATTAGTAAATAATATAAGCGGAACTACCGCAAAACTTAGCTGCATGGATAGTATCACCTGGCTAAGTACTAATAATTTTGCAATTCCGTGTTCGCCGTAAAGGAATGTAACGATAAACGCAGGTATAATAGCTATGGCCCTTGTTATCAGCCTTCTTACCCAGGGCTTTAAACGGATATTCAAAAAACCTTCCATTACTATCTGTCCTGCCAGGGTGCCGGTAAGTGTGGAGTTTTGCCCCGACGCTAGTAAAGCAATCGCAAATACGGTGCTTGCAAGGGTAACGCCGAGTATAGGGTCCAGCAATTTATATGCTACGCTAATATCTGCAACCTCCTGGTGGCCGCTGATATGAAACGTAGCGGCAGCAACGATTAGGATAGCCGCATTAATAAAAAATGCGAACAGCAGGGAAACAGTGCTGTCAATAGACGCATATTTAATGGCCATTTTCTTGCCGGTGTTGTCGCGGTCATAATTGCGGGTTTGCACAATACTGGAGTGCAGGTATAAATTGTGCGGCATTACAGTAGCCCCCAATATCCCGATTGCTATGTAGAGCATAGATGGGTTGAATACAATCTCCGGTTTTGGTAATAAGCCGCTGATTAATGGAGCAATAGCAGGATGGGAAGCAAGGATCTCATACCCGAAGCAAAGTAGTATGATAAGAATAAGAGCAGCCACGATGCTCTCTATGAGCCGGAAACCCTTACGCTGAAAGTAAAGAATCAGCAACACATCAAAAGCGGTGATCAATACGCCCCACGTGAGCGGTATATGAAAAAGCAGGTTGAGCGCAAGGGCTGCGCCTATTACTTCTGCGAGGTCACAGGCTGCAATAGCCACTTCACACAAAATCCACAAGCAAAAGCTCACAGGTTTTGAATAGCTGTCATGACAAGCCTGTGCAAGGTCTCGTTCTGTTGCTATCCCTAATTTTAAGGAAAGGTATTGCAGTATGATGGCAAAAAAATTGGAGATAAGAATCACAGAAAGCATGGCATAACCAAACTGCGCGCCACCGGCTATATCAGTTGCCCAGTTTCCAGGATCCATATACCCCACAGATATCATTAAGCCCGGCCCGGCAAAAGCCATCAGCTTTTTCCAGAAACTTCCATTTTTAGGCACTTGCACCGATGAAAAAACCTCTGACAAACTATTATGCTTGCGCTCCTGGAGCCACGCCCTCTTGTGTAAGAACTTCTTTTCCACTATTTCCTTTACTTCCAGCATTCTTTATTATTTATTATCTGTTATAATTCCACATGCACCCGGAATGCGAACACATTTACCGGCCCCCTGTCTTTATTATAACCCGGGTTTAATATAAATTGATAGTCAGCAGTCAGCCATATACCACTTGAAAGAGGTTTGTAACTATAATAGGCCTCCGCAGCAGTTTCATATCCATAATTAAGCGCCCCATCTCCTAACTGAAAACCTAAACCGCCAGCCTGCAGATATTCCTTATGTGTTTGCGAAAGTCCATTTACATCAAGTGCGAAAGAGAGATTATCATCTTTTCGTTTCCATGCTGCCCCATTAATAGCTACACCTCCTGATACAGACTGGTCAGCCTCAGTAAAAGCCCATGTTTCATTTTTACCGTCATTCCATCCCGCTCTTGCAAAAACACCTACTGTTGCACTCAATTGCTGGTCAGCGCTAACACCAATACCGATTTTTGTTCGTCCATATTGGCGTGTACTGATCACATCAGGTGTACCATTGCTATCAGGATGCTGGATAGCCTGCTCATAATTACCCATGTGCGCGTTATTATAATATCCAAGCAGTCGCACATTGCCTGTTTTATCTTTTATCTTGTATGTTCTGTCCACCTCGGCATTGATACTATATTCCTGGTTGAGATTTGTATTCAGGTCAGCCCCGTTAGCGTATACCGGTAATGCAGCCAGCGCAGCTTTATAGGCCATATTACCTTGTTGCAACACAGTGGCAAAAGCATAGGTATATCCTCTTACATTCGCCGCATAATCATAAGCGCCATTATTCATCAGGCACCAGTTCATGAATTGTGTGCGGGGAGAGTTGGCATAGGCATTGTTATCAAAAATATCTCCCAGGGACATCTTACCGATGTAAAATTTTAGATAATTGTCTGGCTTCATGCCCCCTATTTCATTCGCACCTTCCGGTATATTGCTGTTTCCCTTTTTACCTAGTTGAATAGTCTGTGTAAAATATCCCCTTCCCAGGTATAAAGTAGGCGCAGGATCGCCCACCCTGAACGTCTCTCCATTGGTGGAAGCCGCCAGCCCGAATGCGCCGCTTAATCCCCTGCCGCCAGCTATTTCCGGGTTGATGTATATTTCCCCACCCTTCCATAGACGAACGCCCAGGTATAAAGTCGCTGTTACTGAATTCTGCTTTTCTTCCGCAGTTTGCAAGCTGTTGAGGCCGCTATATTGTGCGCTGAATGCAGGCTTATATTGATATATATAGGTAGTTTGGAAATGCAGGTTGAAACGGTCTGCCCCGGTATTTGTAGGCGTGGTAGCATCTACTTGTCCATAACCTCGCAGGCTGTACAAAAAAACGAATAAGGTGATAATCTCTTTTTTCATGAGTTTCAGATACAGTGCAAACTTACAACAAAAATACTACCTGCCAAATTATTTTTATTAGGCAAGACTAATTTTTATTTATTTGCTAATAATTCAATAACTTTATGCCCGATCTAATTTATATGCAAACGTTTTCAGAAGAGAATTATTTAAAGATCATTTATAATCTTGATAAACAAGGTTTGAAAAAGATCACGCCAACTGCTATAGCGGAAGCGTTAAATAATAATCCTGCTTCCGTAGTGGATATGATCAAAAAACTGGTGGACAAAAAACTGCTGCAATATGAAAAAACAAAGGGCGTAAAGCTCACAGAAAAAGGCAGGAATATTGCGGTGCAGGTTGTTCGCAGGCATAGATTATGGGAGGTGTTTTTGCTGGAAAAATTAGGATATGGATGGGATGAAGTGCATGAAATAGCCGAACAATTAGAGCACGTGCATCACCCCGAACTTGCCGACAAGCTCGACAAATTTTTAGGGCTGCCGCAGTACGACCCACACGGCGACCCCATACCAAAAGCAAACGGAGAAACAGCCGTTACGTACAAAACCTTGCTGGCAGATATAGAAGAAGGCAAAAGCTGCCATGTAGTGGCAGTAAAAGATACCAGCCCTTCCTTTTTGCAATACCTCAAAAAGTTGGACATCGGCATTGGTACAAAAATATCGTTATTGGAAAAAATTCCTTTTGATAATTCAATAGTGATCACAATCGGGAAAAACACAAAAACTACAGTCTCCAAGGTTTTTGCGGAGAATTTATTGGTGCATGAGTAGTATTTTATTTAGGGCATGTGAAAAAATTAAGAATAGTCATATTTTTCCCTGATGAAAGATCCTGAAGCTAAATTGAAGCCCCGCTGAAAAGGGTTCTTTTAATAGCATTCCCCCACATTTCAGCGCAGAGCTATCTTTTGCCATGCGGATGCATTGAGGCAAAAGTGGCCTTTTTCTTTGGTACTTTCTTTTGGCCACCCAAAAGAAAGTACAAGCGCTCATTCGTGTATGAAATTGATGATTGTCTCCGAAAACTGTTCAGTTATAATGCAAATAAATACATCATAATCTGGATGGCTAAAGGTTAATGATCAACAATTCTGATTCTTAGCCATGCGCTTTTTTACTCTCAGCGTGCAAAGTTAATTTTCTCAGCATAGGCGCTGCAAACCACGTTACACCCACTACTACCAGCGTCATGCAGCCACCAAAGACCACCGCAGGCACCGTACCCATCCATCTTGCGGTGATACCGCTTTCCATAGCGCCCAGCTCGTTTGATGAACTGATGAACATGGTATTTACAGCAGCCACCCTGCCCCGCATACTATCCGGTGTATATAATTGCAGGATCGTGCCCCTGATCACCACACTCACCGCATCGAACATGCCACCTGCCAGCAACATGCCAAATGCAACAAGAAATCCCCACGAAATACCAAAACCGGCAATACTGGCTATTTTACCAACTCCAAATGCCCCACAATAACCGAAAATAATGGTAGTGATACCAAAACCAGCTATACCTAACAGCAACTTGATACCAGCATGTTTTTTCAATGGTAAAAAAGATAAGATAAATAATGCAATAACAGACCCTATGCCCGGGGCAGCACGCATCCAGCCAAAGCCTATCTCACCCACCTTTAAAATATCCAATGCATATACAGGCAGCAAGGCCACCGCTCCACCAAACAACACCGCAAACATATCCAGCGACAATGCCGCCAGAATTAACTGGTTCCTGAAAACAAACTTAAGCCCTTCGCCCAGGCTCTTTAAAATCGCCTCCTTTTCCTTTTTTAATATGGCTTGTTTTGGTATACGGATAATAGCGATAAGCGCGATGATTTCTACCACCCCCACACCTACAATACTCGCCTGGTAACCCACAAGTGGCATCATAAACCCACCCATCAAAGGCCCGAAAACCGCGCCCATCTGCCAGGCAGTGCTGCTCCACGTAGTGGCATTGGGGTATAGCTCTCTCGGCACCAGCATACCCTGCAATGCAAAGGAAGATGGCCCGATAAACGCCCTTAATGCCCCGCCAATAAAAATACCGATATATACGAGCCATACTATTTTGTGCCGGGGCAGTACTTCCTGCAAATGGGGCCATGCAAGGAACACAAAAAATGCGGATAATAGTATATAGCCAAATATGCACTGCATCATCAGTGTCCGTTTTTCTTTTAGGTCCACAAAATGCCCGGAAAACAAAGAAACCCCAATAGCAGGTATTACCTCACACAGGCCAAGCATTCCCAATACCAGCGGATCGCCGCTTTGGGTGCTCGCATTAAACGTTAATTTATAATATACAAAATAGCTCACAATAGCGCTCTGCATATTCAGAGCAAGGATGATTGATATCCTTACAAGCAGGAAATTCCTGAATAATGGGTAGTGGAGCGCTTTGTTCTTTACTAAAAAAGATAATGCCGGACGCAAATATGCCAGATTTGTTTCGCGCAAAAATATTGCTTTAAAAACATATTAACTGCTAAATTTGTTGTAGCAATGAATAATCTCACCCAAATTATTGGCACAAGCATTGTGCAGGCATTCCAGGAGCTTAGAGCCAATAAACTGCGTTCTTTCCTTTCATTGCTGGGCATTACCATTGGCATATTTTGTATTATAGCTGTGCTCACCGTGCTCGATAGTATGAAAAATAATATTGAGAAAGAAGTAGCTACGCTGGGCAGCGATGTGCTGTATATAGACCGCTGGCCCTGGATGGATGATGGCGGAGAATATAAATGGTGGGAATATAGCCGTCGGCCCGGTATAACGCCTGCGGATGCAAAAGCCGTAGAAACCCAGGTGCCTGATGTTGCATTTGCCACAATATGCCTCTCCACATCCGGCATGACCGTAAAGCACAATGAACTGGAGATAAGTAATATAGAAGGCTATGCGGTATTGCGGGATTTCGACCGGGTGCAAAATATAGAAATAGCTAAAGGCCGGTATCTGAGCCCATCTGAATTGGATGGCGGCACCAATGTGGCGGTACTTGGAGATGAGGTATATCAAAGCCTTTTTCCGGGCAATACTAATCCGCTTGATAAAACAGTGAATTTTCTCGGCAGAAAGTTTGCAGTTGCTGGTGTGATGAAAAAAGTAGGGGAAGATATGGCAGGCTTTGATTATGATAATGCTATTATATTTCCATATTATGCCGCATCTTCATTACTGGATCTGAGATCGCTGAAATATGATCCGCTCCTGGCTGTAAAAGCTGCCAACAACAAAAACCTGGATGAAGTAAAATACGAAGTAGAAGGTGTATTGCGCAGGATGCGCAAAGTGAAACCGGGACAGGCCGATAATTTCTCGATCAACCAATTGAGCCAGGTATCCCAGCGGCTGGAACTGCTGTTTGGCACGGTGGATGCAATTGCGTGGGTCATCGGTGGGTTTTCACTCATAGTAGGTGCATTTGGCATAGCCAATATCATGTTTGTCACTGTTAAGGAGCGCACAAAAGTAATTGGACTGAAAAAAGCAATTGGCGCGCGCAGGGCATCTATCATGTGGGAGTTCCTTTTGGAAGCAATTGTTTTATGCCTCATTGGAGGCACTGTAGGAATCCTCATAGTTATCTTAATCAGCTTTGTATTAACTTACGCCTTCCATTTTCAAGTAGCATTGTCGTTAGGCAACTTTTTTATTGGTATTTTTGTGTCTGTGATTGTGGGCGTTTTATCTGGATTGATACCCGCAAGATCGGCTTCGCGCCTTGACCCTGTGGTGGCTATCAGAACAAACTAATTTAAATTATGAAGAAAAAACGGGTGCTGATACTCGATAAAGAGCGCATATCTTATAAACTTCGCCGTATGGCCTATGAGATATGGGAACGTAATAGCGATGAAGAAGGAATCATTCTCATGGGCATTGAGCGTGGGGGAAGAATACTTGCTGATAACCTTGCAACAATTTTGAAAGAGATCAGCCCTCTGAAAATAACTAACATCCCGGTGAATATCAATAAAAAAAGGCCGTTGAATAATGTTATTGACATTCACCACAACCTCAATGGCTGTTCGGTGATATTAGTAGATGATGTGGTCAATTCCGGCAAGACAATTATGTATTCCCTGCATACCATACTATCTTACGACCTTAAAAAATTAATGGTGGCTGTACTCGTTGACCGTAAGCATAAATCGTTTCCTGTTGCGTCTGATATTGTGGGGCATTCCATAGCTACCACCCTGCAGGATCACATAGAAGTGGAAACAGAAGGCAATGAGATCACGGCGGTCTATTTAGAGTAAAATAAGCGCTACTGAAATCTTAAAAATCTTAATTCGTAAACTATAATACTAAGCATGTCTTTTACATTATTGATACATGGTGGTGCAGGCAATATTACACCCGCGCAATTAAACGCAGAACAGGAAAAAGATTATCACAATGGGCTAAAAGAAGCATTGGACATTGGTTATGAAGTATTAAGCAAGGGCGGCACAGCTCTTGATGCTATTGTAGCTTCCATAACACTGCTGGAAAATAACCCGCTGTTTAATGCCGGTCGTGGCGCTGTGTTCACTAAAAAAGGTATCAATGAAATGGATGCCGCCATAATGGATGGCTCCAATCTTGCAGCAGGCGCCATAGCCGGTGTGCGCAATATTAAAAACCCCATATTATTGGCAAGGGAAGTAATGCTGCACTCAGGGCATGTGTTGCTGAGCGGCAGCGGTGCGGCTGAGTTTGCGTTGAATCAGGGTATAGAGATGGCACCTGATGAGTATTTCTTTAATAAATCACGCTATGACCAGTGGGTGGAAATACGTGATACTGACTTTTACCAACTCGATCATAAAGAAGATAATCTGAAAGGAACGGTGCCCCATACCGATTATAAATTTGGCACAGTAGGGGCAGTAGCCTGCGATGAACATGGCAATCTTGCCGCAGGCACATCCACCGGCGGCATGACCAACAAGCGTTTTGGCCGTATAGGTGACAGCCCCATCATAGGCGCTGGCACCTACGCCAACAATGTTACCTGCGCCATATCCTGCACCGGTCATGGGGAGCATTTTATAAGGGCAGTAGTAGCGCATGACGTCTCCTGCCTTATGGAGTATAAAGGATTGTCGTTACAGGATGCCTGCGCCAAAGTAATAAAAGACAAGCTCGTAAAAATAGGCGGTGAAGGTGGCCTCATTGCCGTAGATGCCAAAGGCAATTTTGATTTCTGTTTCAACTCTGCAGGTATGTACCGGGGAATGCGGAATAGCGAAGGGAAAGAGCAGATTGCGTTTTATGGGTAAACTTTGAAATTACTTTATTTTGTTGTTGTAATGGATAAGTAAACAAAATTCATCGAGCTATAATTGCGATAATAATTGCTTAGTAGTAAGGGTTTTTAATTTACCATTTTTATATTGATCAATTTCCTTAAACGTTTGTTTCAGCTCGTCAAATAATTCAAGTTTCTTAACCTTTTTTTGTAATTCATCCCAT
>Ga0206839_1204_pt1 | contig 11612 bp, 12 predicted proteins | sample Alteio_BWOrgCont_27_FD_152883 | JGI IMG/M metagenome (GOLD analysis project Ga0206839, IMG submission 152883) | Enriched cells from forest soil in Barre Woods Harvard Forest LTER site, Petersham, Massachusetts, United States -... | ecosystem: Environmental > Terrestrial > Soil > Temperate forest >... | reverse complement strand
AGCATTAAACCTTTGCACGATCCCGCAGCGTGAAGGCTCTTGTCACAAGAGGAATTTGAAGCACTACTGCTTGCTACATTCATATTGTTTAACGAGCCTGCAGAAGACCATGACAAGTCATTCGTCAGGTAGGAAATCCACTACAAGGTTGGGTACGGACGGGGAAGGGCAATGGGATGGAAATGCAGGGCGTATTCGAATTCGACAAACGAGGATACGCAGAAATAACGGCAAGGAAGCAGCGTTAAATAAAAGTAGAACCAAAGGACTACAAACAAAGAATTGACTAGCGATGATTCTATGAATTTAGATTGGACGACAACCAATCAAAAGGAATCGGCAACGATGCAGGCAAAAATATGGCACCGAAAACACGTGCGTGACCGAATTTCGCCTTGTTGCCACGTTGTGACGTTTGTGTTACATTTGGCGTTGCTCAATTTGCCCCCGTCTAGCCGCATAACGAGGAGGGTAGCATAGCGGCAGTATGGTACATGTTTTTGGGAAAAGTTAGATCAGTGGTGTGAGACAGATCATCAACACGTTGGATTCACAGAAAACTGATCAACACGTTGGCGCCTGCGAATCAAAATCAATGAGCACGGAGCGAACGCGGTTTCCCAAAATTACCCTGTCGAATGAGCAGTACAATAGGGAGCCTCCACATGGTTTGCATCGTGCTTTGATCAAGGCGTTGAACAAGCAGATAAAAGATCTGCTCGTTAAGAATGCGCCTTCCATACCGGTGCTGGATAAGTCACCACCGCCACCTTCCGCATTGGAAACGTCAAATATGGTCATTGGAACAGAAAACTCAACGACAGCGAGCGCATCAACATCAGGCGCCGCAGCAGAACACGCGACAGTCTCTGGCGAAGCAACAACCAAGGTCGGGACAGCCGTTGATAACCAAGCCACGATTATTCCACGCCTTCTTGTCGCCGTCCTCATCAAATGGGAGCCAGGAGCACTGGAGCAGCGGCTAGAGGGCGCTCAAAGAGACAAGCTGTGGGCCGAGGCTGAATTAAAGGTTCTGCGTGCGAAACTGCCCGAATCGGCTGCCGCCGTTGGTGCCCAAGTCGCAAAGTTGGCCGAGGCGGAGCGCGAGATATCAGATGCAGAGCGCGGAGTGCTAGCATCGTATGCGCGAGACTTCCCTGAGCACGTGGTTGTGTTGGGTCTTAAAGTTTTCGATATCGCGACCATGCTTACCGCCACAAAAGTCGGTGAAACCATATTGCCAGAAGACTGTCGCGCCTTTACCACATTGACATCGGATGGCCTCGCGCGGTTTTGCTTTTCTGTCACCAAGATGGAGGTGGTCAATGGCGTTGGGCGTCCCGGAGAAACGTCTTTTGGCTTTATCCGTTCTACTATACCGCTTTCTGCCGAAACCACTTTGGAACTAGTGGACGGTTACCGTGCCTCGACTCCTTTTGCGTGACGATGTTGGCGCATAGACGCAGACAGAAATGACTGTCCGTACGTCACCATGATGCTTTTATCAATGATGGATTGTTATTCTTCTTTGTAGTGCAGTCGCTCACTACGAGTTGTAATACCTTGTTTGTGTGTGGTTGGTACTGTCAATAGCGTGAATGCAAATGCAATTCGATTGAAGTGTGCGTTATTTACTTCACAAATAATGATTCTACGACGACACATTCATATTGCTCTTTATGGCTCGTTCTCTCATCTTTACTATTTCGGCTGCCATATCAACGTGAGTGGCAGCGTCCACCAAATAACTAACCACTCGCTCCATCCGCGTTTCCTGTGCATGTCACCGCAGCAAAACAAAAAATTTTGCACAAAACGTCACACCCAACGGGGTTCAAAAGGGGTTTACCCCTTTGTGGCTGCGTTCTTGTGTTTCGGTCTTTTTCGACAAAAGCAAAACGACGTCGCAGTTGACGAGCCGATCCAAGCATTGAACAATGTCATTGAAACTCCCGTGATTCCACAATTCAGCGAGATCATCGGCACATTTGTGCAGCAGTACCTGTGCCAATATGCCAGGATCGTTACGCCAAACAAGACATTTAAACACTGCATGCGTACCTCGGCAACGTCGTCAAAGGCCATAACACGTTGCGATGACGAAAAGTCACTGCAAGTGAATGATAGTTTGTACCTACAGAAACGAAATGCTATGATCATTCGAGTATCAACTACACAGAATTGCTTCGGCGCGACACACTAAGCAGCCACGCAACTGTATATTACGCAGCAACACGTGTTTGACATTCAGATTTCGGCGTACCTTGCGACACCTCGATCAAAGTCGTGCCGACATTTTGCACAGTGAACCTTGCCGCTTGCGAGCGCTTCCACCCGACTGCCGTGACAAGATGGATTTGGGCAAGACAAATACCAAGGCAAGCGCTTCGTGTCCTCAAGCGAATAATGCACATCCGTGACGGTAGCTAAAACGGCGCTTTTCTGTAAAGATTACGAAATAAGCGCAAGACAATATCGCAGCCCAAAGGACGCTGTGGTTACCGTTATTTTGTCGTCTCGTTGAATGTCATCAAGGCTCCTACGCGCTTCTGCAATGTGCTTAACCGCTGCACGAGGTGCTCTGGTATGTCTCGCGGACGAACCGCCTCTCTGCCACCTATTGACATTGTTGGCGCAATCAGTCGAGTGTTGTGTGTGCACAATATTAGCACACGACAAGCACAAGCGACTTCTCGGAAGGATCAAACAGCGTCAATACGGGAGTGATGAACACTCACTATTGACAAGTACAAGTCCCACTCACCAATCAAGCAAAGGTTTGAAATCAGCCCGCTCCAGGTCACCATCGGTAAACAACCGGGTGGAGTAGGATGATTGGATGCTCGCTTGACCTGTAGCATGTATCCAAAACGGAAACACATCCAGTCGCGTTGACCGGTTTAACAGTAGTGAGCGCAAGAGTATCCCAAGATACAAACACACCCAAGCGAAAAAGCATGTGCACACAAACACAACAAGCACACCTGCGAATGACGACAACTGCGCGCGTTGAATAGCGAGAACAAACGATGTAGGAGTGCTTGTCGAAAAAATCGGATGCCTTGCCATTTCATTCCACAACACGAGTGACATCTAAATATGTTGCGGGTTCCACACAAGCATGTTCAAGCTCAACACGGCCAAATGAAATATTCGGTACGACACCACAATAGGGCAAATGAACAAACCTGAACACCGCTCTGATCAACCAAGACGATATCACGTTTGTCATATTTTGGTTTTGTAACAACTTCCCCAACGTGCTTGGCAATTCCAAGAACATCAAAAGTCGGTCTTGTCTTGGCGTCTACACCGTTGCTTGCTGTAGGCAATGCCGCGGCCGAGACTTGTTGCAATGACTTGGCATTTATCCTGATGAGATGGTGAGATCAACACTTCAACATTTGTTGAAGTTATCAAGTCATCAAGTCTGAGTAAACTGACACGAACAAGCAAACCTGACTCGCGTTGTAAGATGCTCTTGTTGCTCTTTCAAAGGCAATACCAATGAATTGTAGTAAAGCGTTACGTCCTGACATCCAGTCGCGCTCATAATCTTCGATGAGCCTTTGCCAATGATAACGGTCTGCACAAAGGCAAATAAACAATGTTAAATGCGATAACAGACTCTATCCTAGTGTATCTGATATAACCACATGTGTCGTCTGTCACAGCTTCCAAAACGTGTTATGGAGCAAGTGGCTGTCGCGCAGGAGGCCCCTAAGTGTTACCTGTCCGGGTCGTAACAACGCGTCAAACTCGGGTACTGCATCTCCGCGAACATGGACCACCGCAGTATTGCCCTGCGCGCGACAGAATGAGTGAATGGATATATATATTGCGGCAAGGGTAACCCAGGTGGAGCAGCAAGACAAAAATGTATGTACACATAGCAAATAAGCAACCTGGCCATCAACGACGTCAACTACAATCTCCCGCGGGTGCGATCGTGCGGATGTGGGCGCGGGCGCATCAGATTCATCGTCAAGATCGAGCTCTGTTGCGTCATTCCTGGCTCGAGGTGGTAGGGTGCGGTGCAAAACACGCACCTTGCAACACCAATGCGATCCGCGCACGTCCCGCAGCATGGACATCGGGGGCGGTCTGCTGTGCACCCTGCATCACATGATCAGATGTCGGTATCCTCAACAGCGTCGCACGGTTCGCTTACTTGACATCGGACGCAGTGTTGGTTTTTGTTAAAGCGCTTGACTTGGAGTGTTTCGACGGAGGAGGACCTCTGCTGCTGACTTTACCATCGCTGTGCAAATCCTGCTTGGCATGCGGCGTACTGGTGGATGCCGGGTCAGGGCGCGAGTCCATAAGCATTTTGTCCATGCCGGTGATAACAAGTGCGCTGCGACAAGACGATCATTAGCTATATAACCAGTACCCGGCAGTAATAGAACAAGTACAAAAAATCACACGAGCCACGTCTGCACGTCCAACAAGAGATTACCGTTTGCCAGAAACGGTCGCGGGAGCATAATTGGTCAATGTCACGACATCACCCACCCTCAAAGGATCATTGCCGTTCACGAAAACACTTTGCAATTCAGCCGCAAGGGCACATTCGATAGTGTCACTGTCGTCCTGCAGTTGCAACCTGCCCACGAACAGAAACGCCCAAAAGCGCATTTACACCACAACACGGAACACGTTTGGTACCACGCGCACGCACACCTGATTTTGCCAGGACCAGTGTTGGAAACAGATTGAACACGCAGCACGAGCTTCGGAAGGTCGCGAGGTGATGACATTGTCGTTGTGGTACTGCGCAGCGCAGCAACCGCTCGAGACGTGATCTGGACGTGCTGCGACATAATCGCGATGGCGTGGTACGCAGCCAATGTGTTCAAATTGCCAACGACAAACTGCAGTCCCTCCCCTCACAACGCTTGGTTCGGCAATACATGTTTTTTCCGACGTTAAGCGGTGCGACCAATCTAACAATCTAACAAGTACCGATCCACATAACGTTGTCACACGTTGCAAACCTCTGCACATTGCACATATGGCTTGCGCTCAGCGGAAAGTAGCGCGGCACGGCAATCAATCTTTATCCGAGTGCACAAAAAATTGGCACGTGCGTTTGCGTCAGCACGTGCACACCCGCATGCGCCAAGTCTCGTTTCTAACTTGGCCGTCATTTGGCTTGCATTTAGTACCGCTTGCATGCGTAGCCGAGTTCAATGCTTACATCATAAAATTTGTTATATATGGCCTGGTTGAGGCTTTGCGATAGGGCTGCCCACGTGCTTGGCTTCAAATTTTTACAATTTTGTCGTGCGTTCATTGACTCTGGTGAGGTTGTAGCAGGCATTGTGGGCTCTGCAGATATTGCCTGTTCGCTTGTCTGACGTAGGGGTGTGACGCATGCTAAATATCCAATTGCATTGCATCCTTTACACCTAGCCGCTTGTGGCGAACGATCGGGCGTAACATGACACTGGCTTGCATTGTTTGGTGTTAGGCACGAAGAACATGTCTGCCAAAACTACCCCAACTAGTTCGTCCCTGCTGCTGCGTTCTTCCTTGTTGAACATTGCGTGTGCCTTGCTAGTTGCTAAACCTGTCTCCATTCCTCCGCAAACCGTGTTGACCAAGTCGCCTGGTCACTCCAAAACAGACGGGTGCGTTTTTATATGACGTGCGTTTTGCAAGTCCGGTGCTTGACGCTTTCTGTTGTCGGTGTAGGGTTGCAGTGGAAGTTGTAGAGTCTGAAGATTCAAACGACGTTCAAGTCACGTTTTGGGAGCCGAGTAAAAAGAGCAATGCAGCTGCTGCAGAAGGCAAGGGCGTTGATCAACGGTGTGTACCAACTGTGTACTTTGTTGCTCTATATATGATGTTCTGTTTGTGCTCACTCTCTGAGTGCTTGGTTAGTCAATCAGGAGGATTGTTGACAAGTGCCAAGCCAATTCCACACGATCTATTTGCGAATGCCAACGTGCTCTCTGCGCGGTTTGTTTCGTCCTTCGTCCTTCTGTTGTTTTATGTGTTGATGATGTATGCCGTACACTGTGCTTGACGTATGTTGGCATTGTTGTACATGTATGTTGATGATCGCGTCTGACCTGAAGTGTTACATCTTGATTCAGTGACCGGCGTATGATTGAAGCGTTTTTTGAAGGAGCTACACGTGCGTAACTTACTACTTTACTTCTGTTATTATGTGATTTTTTGCACGTTACGTGCCTGCCTGTGTTTGCGACATGGTATGGTTTAATCTCGTGTTTTTGTTGCTTCGCTTGCCGCCGTTGTCGTTGGCTATTCTCGATTGGCGTTTGCCCATCCGCTAGTAAAGCAGCAGATCCAAGTACGTGAGCTTGTCCTCGCGTTTGTTCTTGAGTAGTTCCGCTCGCCGCTTATCGTGCAGGTGGTGATGAATGAGCACAAACATTTCGACGAGGTGGTGGGTGTGGAAGTTTCGGACAAGATTGTTTTTGAGACGGACGGAAGCGGTAGCTGGCGCAAGGTTTGTGTGTGTGCGGTCCGCGTTTCACTCCTCCTTCAGATTTATCATTTGTTTGTGATTGGGGCGTACACGAGCGTAACCTGAAACGTCGTCTAGGTGAGCAAGAGGGAAGATGTGCAATTGTCCGGATCTACATCGTGTGCGCGCGTGGATGGGAAGAGTGTCCTGTCTTTGGGTGCTGCTGCGCCTGTCGTCAAGTCTGTATCGTCCACATCCGTGGCATCGGAGCCTGTGCAATCTGTCGCGAGTGAGTATCATCGTGGCACCCGCTCGAAAGTGTGTAGTGTGCATTTTTTTTATGTGTTGCTTATCGTTCCAGACGATTTGGATGCGTTTGTCGCTTCGTACCTCGAAAAGCGTGCACGCGGCGACTCAATTTTGAAGGGTGATTCCAAGAACAATGAAGTTGGAATGGATGGATCGCACTCGGGTGAGGGTGCAACAACATCTGGCGGTGAGGCCGGGAAATGGCTGATGGCCGAAAAGGTTTGCTGTTGTACCTGTTATTCTTGACCTGCTCTCACATCAATTTTTGCGATCGCATTTACCGTCTTGCTCGCTTGTCGGATGATGTTAACTGTTTGCGCATTCAGGTTTCATCCTACGTGTCTACTTGGGCATCATCCAATGCCCCTGGTGCATCTCAACTTGATTTGTCTCGTTCTGCGCCTGGACCTGCTCCCGTATCTGGCCCTGTCAAGTTAAGCAAGTCGAAGCGCCTTCGTATGAAGCGACAGGCAAAAAAGGTTGAAGCGTCGATTGAGGAACATCTCCGATTGGCGGACGATGAAATGCGAAGCCGTGATTTTCACAATGCTATTGAGCTCTACGACAAGGTGCTGTTTTGTTCATTCTCGTTGTAGTACATTTCGTTTCTTTGCCTTGCCGACATTGTAGCGCTTATTTGTTTACTTGGAATGTTGGGCGAACATGTCTTGATGACAGGCTGTGGAACTTGCGGGCGGCAACGTGTCGCGTGTCGGTCATGGTCGCGCTTTGGCTTACATGGGTTTGGTGAGTTTCTGCGCGGCGCTTTTTTGTGTGGACCAGTGTTGTCCCGTTCTAGGGTTGGCCTTTTGGTTTACTTGCGCGATGGTGTATATTTCTAGGGACAAACCATCAAGGCCGACGCAGACATCAAGGCGTTGTTATGGGCTCACCCAGAAAATGCAGAATACAACAAGCTGTCAACAACGGCCTTGTCTGACCATCTCAAGGTGGTTTTCTGCGTTGATCTTTTTTGTCGTGTGCAAGCGTCGTTTTTGTGCTTAATGACGTTTGGCATTGTCGTGACTGTGTGCAGCTATTGCCTGCTCGTACCATGAAACCCGATGCGTTGTTGGGTATGATGGAGGAGCAAACGTCCCAAAGCATTCGCGTGGGTTCTACACATGTGACTCCAATATCTCGTACAGCACAGGTACGTACTTTTGCATCACTACCCATCTTGTTCAATGCTACTGATATATAAATGCTGATTGCTTTACACGTGTCTGAATGCTGTTACATGGATACTGATTGCTTTACGTGTGTTGGAATCACAAGGTGGGAAAGTCGGATGCACATACCGAAACAAAGGTCAAGAGCATGTCTGGCACGACGGGTACAGCTGCGCTCGGCAAGCATCCGTCTTCGTCAGTACCTTCTGTTCCCACGCGTTCTGCCTCTGCCTCTGCTGGCACTGCGATGCCTACCGATTTTCGACGTCCTGGGCCTGTTCATGTACAACATCCAAGCGCTCAATATTCGTCGCCGTATGCGCGAGAACCGCCGCGACAAATGCCCACCACATCTGAGAAGGATGCTGCAATCCTCGACGATGTACCCGATTTACTCCCTTCGGACGATGATGATATTCCGTTGCCGCGACAGTCTAGTAGTTCTGCGGTTCAACACGCCATGAAAAAAGTCATGACAGATTTCGACAGTGACGACGATGCTCCTCCTTCGTCATCACTGATGGATCGAACGGGCAGCAAATCGACTGGCTCTTTGTCATCCGATCGACAGACTGGCACATTGACTGCTTTACAATTGGGCAAGATCGCCGCGCAAGATAGAAAGGTACGGTTTTATTTCTTTGTGTTCAGCCAATTGAACTTGACACTTTTGACGCTCGATGTGTACTGGTGGTGCTGATGTGAGTGCAACTCTTTGTGTTTCGTTATAGCATGCTAATGCTGTTGCCTACCTGCTGCAAGCGCTTGCTAGTGCTACTACGGTTGAGGAGCAGAATGAGTGCCGACTGCTAATGTCCACGTCGTATAGCAAGATGCTCAATGTTGTTATTTGCGTTGCCCCATTTTGATTTGAACCTTACATGAGCGGCTTGTGTTTTTTTTGCTTGTGAATGCTGTGTTATATAGTATGATGCTGCTGTGCGTGAAGCCAACGAGGTTTTGAAGGCATCTCCTTCTTCTCGTGCCTACTCTTGTAGAGGTGGTGCTTTGTTTGGGCAACGGCGTTTTGCCGACGCGGCTGACTCGTACTGCAAGGTGGTGTTATTACCATATGGCGATTTATTGTCTAGTCTCGTTGATCTGAGTGCGTTTGTTTGTGTGGTTTTTGTTGTTGTGCCATCAGTGCTTGGAGTTGTCACGCGATGAATCCGAGCGAAAGACTATCGAAGCTTGTTTACAAAATTCACTGCAGGAATCGTGTCGGAGCGGGCAGGTTTGAACAATGGGATGTGTTTTCGAAATGGTGTTTGTACGAGCATGTCATTGTTGTTGCACGTAACTGCCTATCATGTTGCACACAAACGCGTGACGTTTCGCGTCCAATCACTTTGATCATTGTCCAAATGATGTTTATTGTTTCAATGAATGCGCAGGCTCTGAAGGCTCTCGATACTGCAAAGCGTTATGTTGCCGTAATGCCGGAAAGTGCCGCTGGCCACGGATGTCTCGCTGAAGCCATGGCGATGGTGGGCGCCAAGGAACAAGCGGTTGCGGCGTATACTGTGGTGTGCTCTATCGTTATCTCGCCATTTTATGACACGTGCACATTGTCTTGGTTGTATGTTGCCTTGATCTGATGCGTTTCCGGCGACGCGTGTTGAACCGTTTGACAGGCCTTGCGAAAGTCCTGTTCGCCGATGCAGGAAAAGTTGTATCGTGAAGAGATGCTGAAACTACTTCCGAGCAACATCACGCACCGCAAGGCCGATTCCGCTGACGACGATGACGGTAAGCAAATTGTTGGCGATCGTGCGTACCATGTGTTGCGTTCCCGTTCGCCCAACACACTACGTTACTGGCCGTCGCATTTTGTGATATTTTGCATTTTAACACACGTTGCATTTGTTTATTGCACAAACTTGACTTGATTTGAGCTGCGACTGTCGTATAAATAGTTTTGTGATTTCGTTCCTCTGTAGATGGAGATGAGGCTGATAACGAGACCGAGTTGTCGCGTTCAAAGCGGTGAGTGTTGTTCAAACTTGACAGTGTTCGTTTCACATCCATGTACATTTATGTTGTTCCAGACCGGTCCCGCATCGTTCGGCCTCACAGACATCATCCTTGGCGCAAAAATCAAAATCCAACACGGCTCCGGCAGTCTCCACTCCTGCTCCGACCAAGTCTTTTTCCTCGAGCGATCAGCCCCCAAAGCTTGTGATGGGTTTGTACACATTTTTGTAGTGCATTTGTCTTATGCGATGCTTGGTGAACCTGACTGCTTGCATTGTACTGTATGGGTTCGTGTGACTTGGCTTGTTCCACGACCCTGATTGCCGCTCGTGTTTAGCGGCCGACGACGAGGACGATGATGAAGAATATGGATTGTACGTAGCGCTAAATACTATCACACCCGATCATTGCTGCTTGTTTTGTCCAAAATATTGACGCGCACTCGCATGTCTCGTGTGTCGTGTCGTGTCACTTTTAGCGGCGAAAACTCGGCAGAAACGGTATTGCGTGATGGGTCCAAGAGCTCAACTACCCGAAGCGTTCAACAAGCGAAAACGACGCCCAAGACTAGCACTAGTGCAAGTACAAGCAGGTGCGATACGAAACCGCAACGTCATGATACACGCGTGTACGCGCAATCTGAATCTTTTTTGCAATTTGGGGTACCTTCCAGGTCTTCGGTCGTCGAAGTCAAGGCGAATGCACGACATCGTCGCAGCAAACGCGTATCACCTCCTGTCACAAGACCTAAAAACGAGCCAGTCGAGGAAGAAGGACATTTGGTTACTATGAGGTTATCCCTCGATGCCCAATTAACGTCGCGACAGTAGTGCCGTGTCTTTTGGTCTTTGTGTTTGTCGCACAGAGAGCAACGACGCAAAGAGGAAGAGGCCCGCCGCGTACAGTTGGAAAAACTGTACAAACTGGAGGTTTTTGCTGAAAAATGTGCGCGCGGGTATGTGCACCACAATGCTATGCCGGACATCTTGTCGTTGAGAAATTTCATCACCATGATCCAGTTGTCCACTGCGAATCTAATCACTATATCCTTGTACATCACATCGGTTATGCAGACAGGAATGCGTACGTCTTTCCGGCAAGATTAACGAGGACGACAAGCGCTTGGATATTGAATGCACCAACTTGCATCCCGCTGCGGATGGCGATGTGGATAAGGATGGCGTTCAACTTCCCCCATCAGTACGACGCGTCTAATTCTTCGTTTCCCAATCGTTACGTGCATGGCATTAATTTGTGCAGTGCAAACTTCGATACCACCTTGATTGCTGGCGCAGTATCAGGTACTTATGATACACTGCCTACTGTTGTCGCGCTCCCTTCCGCAAAGACAGTGTCATATATCATTACAATTCATAACATGTTGTTCTTACAGGAACAGTTGCGAGTTGGATCACGGCAAGGCCTGTTTGAAGAAGGACTGTGATGGCAAGATTCTTTGGTGTGCGCGTTTTGAAGGCAAAAAGGTTTGTTATATGACATTAGCGCAAACACGCATTTTCACGCCGCACACCAATCCAATCCAATTGTTGTTTGATTATTTGGAAATTGATCCTCAGTTGGTCAAGGAGCTTATCAAGCGCAAAGAATTACCCAAGGCGCCTGCACCTGCTCCCGCTGCCGCACTCAGCGTCAATGTCCAACGTCTGTCTTTGTTTGTTTTGATTGGACCTTGCGTTGCGGGCAAAAAAGTCACATTCATG
>Ga0206839_1096_pt2 | contig 11626 bp, 7 predicted proteins | sample Alteio_BWOrgCont_27_FD_152883 | JGI IMG/M metagenome (GOLD analysis project Ga0206839, IMG submission 152883) | Enriched cells from forest soil in Barre Woods Harvard Forest LTER site, Petersham, Massachusetts, United States -... | ecosystem: Environmental > Terrestrial > Soil > Temperate forest > O... | reverse complement strand
GATTCCCTCAGATGAACAGCTTCAACAGCCAATCCGTGTTAACCTCCGGCGGCCGCTCCTACACCATCTTCCGCCTGCCCGCCCTTATCGAGCGCGGCTTTAGCCTGGCCCGCCTGCCCTTCAGCCTCAAAATCCTGCTTGAAAATTTGCTGCGGCGCGAAGACGGCATCAACGTTACGGCCAGCGACATTGAGTTTCTAGCCAAGTGGGATGCAAAGGCCGAGCCAAGCCGCGAGATTGCGTACATGCCGGCGCGCGTTCTGATGCAGGACTTTACCGGGGTGCCCGCAATTGTTGACCTGGCCGCCATGCGCGACGCGATCAAGACCCTCGGCGGCGACCCGGCGCGCGTCAATCCGCTCATTCCGGCCGAGCTCGTGATCGATCACTCGGTGCAGGTTGATGAGTACGGCACCGGCGGCGCGTATGGCGCCAATTCCCTGCTTGAATTCCAGCGCAACCGCGAGCGCTATGCGTTCCTTAAGTGGGGACAAACGGCGTTTCGCAATTTCAGCGCTGTGCCGCCGGGCATGGGCATCTGCCACCAGGTGAATCTCGAATATCTGGCCCGCGCGGTGTTTACTGCGGAAGTTGATGGCGCGTGGCAAGCGTATCCCGACACGCTGGTCGGCACCGACTCGCACACCACCATGATCAACGGCCTGGGCGTGCTGGGCTGGGGCGTGGGCGGCATTGAGGCTGAGGCTGCAATGCTGGGGCAGGCTGTATCCATGCTGGTTCCGCAGGTGGTGGGATACAAACTCACCGGCAAGCTGCGCGAGGGCGCAACGGCCACTGACCTGGTGCTTACCGTTACGCAGGCGCTGCGCAAGCTGGGCGTGGTTGGCAAATTCGTTGAGTTCTACGGCCCAGGCATCGCCGAGCTGCCGCTGGCCGATCGCGCCACCATCAGCAACATGGCGCCGGAGTATGGCGCGACCTGCGGTATCTTCCCCGTAGACGCGGAAACGCTGCGCTACCTCAGGCTCACCGGCCGCAGCGAAGAGCAAATTGCGCTGGTGGAGGCTTATTACAAAGAGCAGGACCTCTTCCACACCTCCATCTCGCCCGAGGCTGAATACACGCAGACTCTGGAGCTCGATCTGGCAACGGTTGAGCCCAGCGTTGCCGGCCCGAAGCGGCCACAGGATCGCGTGTTGCTGAAGGATGCGGCGGCAAGTTTCGCGCAGCAACTGCCTTCGCTGCTTGCGCCCACGGCCAAGCCACTCGGCACGCGCACCGCCGTTGCGTGGGATCGCGCTGCGATTTGCGACGCGTCGGTAGCGACTGAAGAAGGCGAAGGCCCCACGGGCTCGTCTGCGCCCACCGGCACTCCGTTTCACGTTACAACTACTGTTAAAGAACGTTTCAACGTCGATCCCGATCCCTATCTCGATCACGGCTCAGTGGTGATTGCGGCCATCACAAGCTGCACCAATACTTCAAATCCTTCGGTGATGATTGCTGCGGGAATCCTCGCAAAAAAGGCCGTCGAAAAAGGGCTCACCGTTCCGCCGTGGGTTAAGACTTCGCTTGCGCCAGGCTCGCGCGTGGTGACCGACTATTACCAGAAATCCGGCCTGCTGCCGTATCTTGAAAAGCTGCGCTTCAACGTGGTGGGCTATGGGTGCACCACCTGCATCGGCAACTCGGGACCGCTGCCTGCCGATGTTTCAAAGAGTATTGATGAGCATGGGCTGGTGGCCGTCAGTGTGTTGAGCGGCAATCGCAATTTTGAGGGCCGCGTGAATGTTGACGTGCGCGCCAACTACCTGATGAGCCCGCCGCTGGTTGTGGCTTACGCGCTGGCCGGCAAGATCGGCCATAACTTTGATTCCGATCCGCTGGGCTTGGATGAGAGTGGCACTCCGGTTTACCTCAAAGACATCTGGCCGACGCAGGCTGAAGTTTCTGAAGCGATTGAAAAAGCTGTCACCAGCGAAAGCTATCGCAAAGAATACGCGGTGGTAAGCGATGGCGACGCAAGCTGGCAGGGATTGAGTTTCCCCACCGGCGACGTCTATCAGTGGGAGCCGGATTCCACCTACATTCGCAAAGCGCCGTACTTCGACGGCATGACCAAAACGCCCGCGCCCATCAGCGATATTCTTGGCGCGCGCGTGCTGGCGGTGCTGGGCGACTCTGTAACCACCGACCATATTTCGCCGGCCGGAAACATCAAGGTCTCTGGACCGGCAGGCAAGTACCTCGCTGAGCATGGTGTGAAGGCCGCCGACTTTAACAGCTACGGCTCGCGTCGCGGCAATCACGAGGCGATGGTGCGCGGCACCTTTGCCAACGTGCGGCTGCGCAACAAGCTTGCACCCGGCACCGAGGGCGGCGTCACGCGCCTCTTGCCCGAAGGCGAGCAGATGTCGATCTTCGACGCCAGCGTGGAGTATGCGAAGCGCGGCACGCCGCTGATTATTCTTGCGGGCAAGGAGTACGGTTCGGGTTCATCGCGCGACTGGGCTGCCAAGGGGCCGAATTTGCTGGGCGTGAAGGCGGTCATCGCCGAGAGCTACGAACGCATTCACCGCTCGAACCTTGTTGGCATGGGCATTCTGCCGCTGCAGTTTGCCGCCGGCGAAAATGTTGAATCGCTTGGATTGACTGGCGAAGAGACTTACGATTTTGCCGGTCTTACCGATCTGCTCAAGGCGAAGTTCTCTGGCGGGCGCGTGCTGCGCGTGAAGGCAACCAGCGCCGACGGCAAGGTGAAGGAACTCGATGCGACCGTCCGCATCGACACGCCGCAGGAGATTGAGTACTACGAGCACGGCGGGATTCTGCTTTATGTGCTGAGACAGTTGGCGGGGAAATAACTCCAATTTCGGGTGCCCCATCCTTGCCGCGTCTTTGTTTTTGCGGCTAGGGTGGGGCTAACTTTCGGCAGGTAATAATTGACTGGTCATCCTGAGCGTAGGTCGCCGCAGCGACCGGAGTCGAACCCGAAGGGCCGCCGCAGGCGGGGATCCGCAGTTGCCTTTCCCGCCCTAGTTCAAAACTGCTCCTGCCCAGACGCATCCCCCACGACGCCCCGGTCTGGCGTATGCTTGATGGCAAATCGCTTCACCCTGCAAATTCAATGCCTGAAGATCCAAACAGAGAGCAAGAGCAGAACTAGCGCGAGATCGATAGCGTAGCCAGAATGACGCGGTGGGAGAAGTGCGATTTCTGGTTCCTTCCCACCCTTTGGGCATTGTGCTGGGGAGTTCCCTTCCTTATTTCGGCATCTTTCCTCGTCGCACTCGGGGTCAGCTTCCTGATCCACTTGCAGGGATATATTCACCACCCTGAATGGTTCAAAAACCTAGAGCCGTCACTTGTGTTCCTTACTGCAATGCTTGTCATCTCTGGGGCGATACTCATTTATCCCGTATCGATCTTTCGCAAAATGACGCACAGCAAGAAGGAGTCAGGGAGTCTGTATCCGAGCGGCGAGGAATTGACTGCGCGGCGATTTCGCAGGGAGCATCCTGCCGTTTAGCTAAGAGTCCTGGTGGTATTGTTCTTTTCGTGGATTGCGTGCGGGGCCACGCATGCCGTCTGGGCAGATCCTGGCCATTATTTGCTCCCTAATGTGGGCTTTCCCGCGCTCTTCTGGCTGGTCGCGGTCATCGTTGCATTCGACCTTTTTTGGCCGCAGCCCGGCAGGCAATGGACCGGATTTATGGTTTCGGGAGCCTTCGGCATTCTGGCCATCATCGGTGTGGTCGCAATCGTCCGCCACGGCAATCACATTGCTTCGGAATGCGTCTTCCCGCTCCTGATGGTCTCTCTGTCTATCGGGCTCGCGGTCGCATCTGTGCGCGAAGGCAAAAGGAAAGTGCGTGGTGCGACGACAAGTCAATTGCGTTGACGTTGCCCTGGTGAGTCAAGGTCCGCTAAAGAACAACCGCAGATCCTTCGCTCTGCTCAGGATGACAGCTTCACTGGAGTCCGCCTAACTCCGCTAACTCCGCTAACCCCGCTAGCACCGCTGCTTCTACGGATTCGATATCTTAGGCGGGTTTGGCGATGGATAGCGCTTGAACGTCTTCGGCCCCTTTTTCGCCGCGGTGCGCTTGCCTTCTGTCGCTTCCTGCAGTGCTGCTTCCTGGTCGCGCGTGATATGAAAGCGCACGCCCTCGAGCTTTTGCTCGCCCATCACGTGCAGGCGCATGAAGTTTGTCGAGCCTGACTTGGTGCGGGTTCCGGCCACGATGGCAATCACTTCGCGTGGGCGCACGTATTCGTTCTGCTCCAGCAGATTTTCGGCGCACTCCACCAGTGCTTCGGTGCTGTTCACCTTGGGGCAACGGATCGGCGTTGTTCCCCAGAGAAGATTCAACCGGTTCACCGTAATCTCAACCGGGCTGAGCGCGAAGATGGGCGCGGTGGGATGGTATTTCGAAAGCTGGCGCGCGGTTACGCCCGACTCGGTAAACAGCGCAATGCCGCGCAGGTCAAGATCGTCGGCTGCGTGCGCCGTGGCCTCGCAGATGGTTTCAGCAATGGAAAGATGCGACCGGGCGACGCGCGGCTCGAAGAGGTCCTGCTCCTTGATATCGCGCTCGGCCTCGCTCACAATGCGCGCCATCATTGACACGGCCTGGACGGGATATTTGCCGACGGCTGATTCGCCCGAGAGCATTACGGCGTCGGTGCCGTCGTAAACCGCGTTGGCAACGTCAGAGACCTCGGCGCGCGTTGGCCGCGGATTCTCGATCATCGACTCAAGCATCTGCGTGGCCGTGATTACCGGCTTTGAATACTCCGCAGCGCGGCGGATGATGTGCTTTTGAATGGCAGGCACCATCTCCGGCGGAACTTCAACGCCCAGGTCGCCGCGGGCCACCATGATTCCGTCAGAGACTTGGAGGATGGCATCGAGGTGCTCTATTGCCTGCGGTTTTTCAAGCTTGGCAATAATCCATGTATCAAAGCCGAGGGCGGCAACGCGATTGCGCACCATGCGCACGTCTTCAGCAGTGCGAACAAACGACACCGCGATGGCGTCCACACCGTTCTTGAGCGCGAACGCCAGATCTTCGGCATCCTTCTCAGTGAGCGACGGAACACGCACCAGGATGCCGGGCAGGTTGATGCCCTTGTGCTCGCCCAGCATGCCGCCGTTAATAATGTCGCAAACCACATCGCCGCCCACCACCTGGTGCACACGCAGCTCAATCAATCCGTCAGAAAGCAGAATGCGCGAACCCTGCTCAACATTCTCAGCCAGGGTTTTGAATGTGGTGCCAACCAGCGACGCGGTTCCGGGCACATCGCGCGGAGTAACAGTGAGCCTTCCACCGGCCTTGAGCAGCACCGACTGGTGATCTTTAAGTACACCGGTGCGAATCTTGGGCCCCTGCAGGTCGCCGAGAATGCAGAGCGGCTTGCGCTCTTCGCGGCTCACTTTGCGAATGAGCTTGATGACGGCAAGCTTGCGTTCATGCGAGCCGTGCGAAAAATTCAGCCGCACAACGTCCATGCCGGCGCGAACCAGGTCGCGGACTACGCCTTCGGTGTTTGAAGCCGGCCCCAGAGTTGCCACAATCTTGGCGCGCCGCTGGGCCGGCATGTCGGTCAACCCATTGTCAGGGAAAGACATAGCAGATCTCCCTTGCAGTTTTTGAACTTCGGAAAATGCAGGTTATGGGTCAAACAGCGCGGAAAGTTTGGGGACTACGTAAGTCCATTGTAAATGGAGCGCGTGAATGGGGCATTGCGCGATCGAGCGGAAACTGCGCAAGTCCAATAGCGTGCGGGTAATTCCATATCGTGCGAGTAATACTTGAAGGTGCGGCGATTGGAAAATCGACCCGATGCGGCATCGCAAGCAGCAGCCGCGGGATTACTCGATTTTCGCGCCCAGCGCATGCTGACGTTCGCGATACAGCACACCATTTATTTCCGCGCCAATGAGCACGCTGAAGCTGGTGATGTAGAGCCACACCAGGGTCGCGATGCCGGCGCCAAACGATCCGTAGAACCGCGAATAGTCTGCAAAGCCTGTTACGTACCAGCCGAAAGCCAGCGTGGCTGGAAACCAGATGAGGGTGGCGGCGACGGCTCCGGGCGCCACCCACAGCCAGTGTTCTTTGCGTTTGATTCCGAAGTGATAGAGGGCGCTCATCACGGTTGCGCTGGTGAGCATGGCAATGGACCAGCGCGCAAGCCGCCAGAAAAAGATAACGATGTGGCGCAGATCGTGGCCGGCATTGGCAACCATCCACAGCTCAATTTGATGTCCGAAAACCACCACCAGTGTCGCGATTGACAAGGGAACCATGGCGATGGGCAACAGCAGGGTACCGCGTATGCGCCTGCTCCAGAATCCCCACCCACCCTCAGGCAGGCTGTAGGCGCGACGAAAGCCCTCCATCAATGAGAGCATCACTCCAAGACCGGCAAAAATGCTGAGGGCGGTAGCCGAAAGCATGAGCTGACTTGAGTAGGCGCGACTGGTCTGCATGTAGGACTGCAACAAATCGAGCGTATCCACGGGCAGAAACTGCTCGTAGATTGATCGCAGGTCGCCCAGCATGTTGCTGCCCTCTTCAACCTGGGCAACAAGCGTGGTGACTACCAGGAGCGCGGGAAACAGCATGAGCATGCCCGAATAGGCAGTCGCTTTCGAGGTGTTGATGACGTCGTGCGCCAGCGCCCGCAGCAATGCCTCGCGCGCGATTCTGAGATACCGCTTCATGACCGTGCCTGCACTCCATTGGCAAGAGTAGTTCATTGGGGCGGGTTGAGGTGTTTCCAACTGGGGTACATAGCTTTTCGATGCGATGAGTGCCGGCTGGATTCGCCGCCCATCCAAATCGGCCCGCAACAAATTGGACGTCAAACGGTTGCGATTCGGTGAAAGCCTTTCGATAGGTTACGGGCTGCGAACGGCAACTCCTCGGCTGTAACCCGCCATCGAACCGGGCTGAAGAAAGGAGGGATGAAAGGAATGACAACGCAATGGATGAAATGCGATTCAACGGCGGATTTGCCCGCTGAGAGCTTTGCGGCTCGGGGTTCAAATGGGTGGGCTGCAAGGGGCTCGGTTTCAACGCGACTTGGCGGCGGTTTGGCAGCGGCTGCGCTGCTGTTCGCCGCAGTTGGGGTTGCCCAGCAAAACCCCGCCATGGGGGGCCAGCCGGCGCAGCAACAACAGACTATGCCGGGCTCCACAGGCCTTTCAGGAGCCGCAGGCGCGCCCGGATCGGCTGCCGGATTGCCCGAGACCACCCCCGGCATGCCTGCAAATTCGTATAGCGACATGGCATTTGTTGAGGACACGATTCAGAGCGATGAAGCCCAGGTACAAATGAGCCGGCTGGCCCAAACCAAGTCCCAGAGCCCTGATGTGCAGCAATTCGGGCAAAAAATGGTGGAGGTGCGCAGCGACCTGAACACCCAGCTGAAGCCGGCCGCCAAACAACTCGGCGTGGACGATTCCAAAGGACCATCAAAGAAGATCAAGCAGCAAATCGCGCAGCTGGCGTCGCTCTCAGGACCCGACTTTGACACGGCCTACATTATGGCCATGGCCAAAGAGCAGCAGAAGAGCCTGAAGGCGTTTAAGGATGAGGCGAACAATTCGCAGAGCCCAGGTTTGCAGCAGGCGGCCAAGGCCGATGAGCCGGTGCTGTCGGCGCATTACGAGGTTCTGGAAAAGCTGGCCCAGGCTCACAACGTAACGATTCCAGATTCAAAATAGTCCCGATTCCAATTAGTCCCGATTCAAAATAGCTGTTGTGCCGGCAGTGTTTGACGCCTCTCGTGTTCGAGAAGATCGCGAGGGGCGTTCTGGTGCCGGGCATATGAATTCCCGGCACTTATCTTTCGATTTTTCTTGCCCTCGCGCTTAAGGCAGGTACACTGTCCGACAGGAGGCAAGTTGCCTGCATGCAAACCCGGATTCTGGGCACCACAATGCCCGTGCTTGAGGTCGAGCTGCAACCGAACGAGAGCGTGTTCTCAGAGAGCGGCGAGCTTAGCTGGATGACCGGCTCGATTCAGATGACCACCCACACGCAGATGGGCGGAGGCGGCGGATTTTTTGGCGTCCTCAAAAGGGTTGCTGCCGGCGCCAGCATCTTTATGACCGAGTACCGCGCCTGGCAATACACCGGGGTGGTCTCGTTTGCCACCAAGGTTCCCGGCCACATTGTGCCAGTGGATCTTGGGCAGGGTGCGGAATACCTGGTGCATCGCCACGGTTTTCTCTGCGCCACAGACCAGGTGACCATCACGGTCGGATTTCAGCAGTCACTTGGGGCCGGCATTTTTGGCGGCGACGGCTTTCTGCTGCAGAGGCTGTCTGGCATGGGCACTGCGTGGCTTGAGCTGAGCGGCGAGTTGATTCAGAAGAATCTTCAGCCGGGCGAGGTTCTGCGCGTGCACCCCGGTCACGTGGGCGCGTTTCAATCATCGGTAAACTTTCAAATCACCACTGTGCCGGGCATCAAGAACATGATCTTCGGCGGCGATGGAATTTTTCTGGCCGAACTGGTTGGCCCGGGAACCGTGTGGCTGCAGACTCTGCCCATTTCGCGACTGGCGCATCAGATTGGTGAATACCTTCCGCGGGGAGATAGCCGGCCGGCGCAGTCAGCCATAGGCGGAGGATTGCTGGGGGGCATTGTGGGCTCCATCCTGAGCGGGGATCAGTAAGAACAGCGTAGTTAGCGGGGTTAGCTTAGTTAGCGTAGTTAGTAGGGTTAGCGCCAGTTAGGCTCGGAGCCGAGCGATTCAAGGGGTCGAGTTACTAAGTCGCCGCATGCGCTTTTCTAACTCCGCTAACTACGCTAGCACCACTAACATCGCTGCTTTTCAGCAAGGACGAAATGACGACGAAAGATTCGGCAAAGACCTACAACCTTCGCGGCGACATCGTGTTTACTTTCGCGCTGGCCCTGGTAGCTTATATTGCATGGCAGTTGCGAGACCTGCTGATTCTCTTCTATGTCTCAGCTTTGTTTGCCGTGGTGCTGAGGCCGATTGTGGACGCAACCGGCAATATTCACATCAGGGGCAGGCAGCCATTTCAAGGGCCCATCGCGATCCTGGTGCTGGTGTTGGCTGTAATGGGTGTGCTTGCCGCCCTTGGTGTTGTCACCTTTACGCCGGTCATTCACGACTTGCAGGCGTTCGGCACATCGAATTCGGCCCAGGCTCCCAATCTTGTAGACAAGATCAAAACCATTCCCTATATCGATCGCTATCACCTTGACCCGAATGTTGTGTATGCGCAGTTGAAGGGCCTGGCGACACAGACCGCATCGAAGGCAATCGCTTCCTTGTCTGACCTTGCCGCCGTCATCGCCAATATCATTGCCTGCTTTGTGCTGACTCTTTATTTTCTTGTGGAGGGCGATGAAACATACCAATGGTGTCTTGCCTTTTTCCCGCTTCATGTGCGCGTGCGTCTCGACCTGACGCTGCGACATGCAGGCGTAGGAATGGGCAAGTGGCTGGTTGGACAATTGACCTTGATGGCCTTGATTGGCCTTACCAGCACCACCGTCTTTCTGCTGCTCGATGTGCGTTACGCTTATGCGCTTGGGGTGGTCACCGGTTTGCTCAACCTGGTTCCGGTGCTGGGCGCAGTCATCTCGCTGGTGCTTGCGGTGGTTGTCGCGGGTCTCGATTCGTGGGGACGCGTGGTGGGCGTAATCATTTTCTTCGTCGTGTATCTTGAGATCGAGAACTCGTTCCTCGCTCCGCGCATCATGAAGTCGCGTGTCGGCCTGCCCTCACTGGCCGTGTTTATAGCGCTGCTTGTCGGCTTCGAGCTTGCGGGAATTCCAGGCGCAATGGTTGCCGTGCCTACCGCGGTGCTGATTGCGGTTTTGCTGAAAGAATACATGATTCTGCAATACAACGAGCCATAGTGAGTGAGAGTGTGAGTGCGAGTGTGGGTGTGGGTGTGGGTGTGAGAGCTTAGGCCGTTGTGGAATTGTTGCGGCGCGAGTAAACTCGCGCCCTGATACAAAACTCATCCCGCAAGCCTTTTTCGGCGAGATGTAAAACCGCGCCCCTGTTACAAGGCAGTCTTTCAGCGCTTTTCGTGGCAGGTTGTTTACGCCGCCGGCAGTCGCATGGTTTCAAGCGCGTTCACCAGGTCGGCGCCCAGCAACGCCTGCGTCTCAGGATGCAGCTTCTCGCCATGGCTGGTGAGATAGAAAACGTCGATCGCGGTTTCGCCTTCAGTATCGATCAGCGCCACCTTGATGTTGCACTGATGCGTGCTGAGCGTCAGCGCAATCTGGCGCAACAGGCCGGGCAGGTCTTGCGCCACCACTTGCAGAAGCGTGGAGTGCGACGAAGACTCCGAATCGAAATCGAGCCGCGTGGGCACATCAACCTTGTTGTTGCCGGGATGGTTCAAATGACTGCGCGCTTCAAGCAGTTGCTGTACTGAAATCTTCTGCGCCACCACGTCGTGCATGTTCTCAAGGAACCGGTCTTTCTCACTCGGGTTCAGCTCAATGGTGCGAAAGAAGTCGGTAAAGTGGAAGCTGTCCACAATCACGCCCGCATCGTTTGAAAATGCGCCGGCGCGCACAATGTTCATGCCCCAGGCAGCCAGCGTGCCCGCCACGTCGGCAAACAGCCGGGTGCGATCGCGCGTAATCACCGTCAGGTCGTAAAGCTGGCGGTTGGGCCTCAGGTCAAGCTGCACATTATCTTTGTCAAGGTTCAGCGCCATTTGAAAATGATTGCGAATATGTTCGGGGAGCCGGGTCTGCAGGTAGCGTTGCGGAAGGCCTTCAAGAAATTGCTTCAGTTGATCGTACTGGCTGGTTGGAACCATTGATCGAATCCGGTTGAGCAGCGTTGGATCAATGGCGGCGTGATAGCGCGTTTCATCCACCGATCGATCCATGAAATTAGCCGTCGACATGTAAAACTGCCACAGATTTTCGGCCTTCCACGGTGTCAGCGCATCGGGATTTACAGCCTTGATATCGGCAAAAGTCATAATGGTAAGCATCTTCAACAACTGCGGGCTGCCGATCTTCTCAGCAAAGCTGCGCACGTTCTCGTTGTCAAAAATATCCCGTCGCATTGCCGACGACATTTCAAGGTGAAGTCTTATCAGCTTGAGAACCGACTCGCGTTCTTCGGCATCAAAATCGAGCCGTGCCAGAAAGCTGTCGGCCAGTTCCACCGACTGCGCTGCGTGCTCGCCGGTGCGGCGCGCTTTGCCCGTGTCGTGCAGCAGCAGCGCCAGCAAGAACATGTCGAGCCGGTCGATCTCAGGTAATAATTGCCCCAGCCGCTGCTCGTATTCATGGGTGGGTTGGCGCAGGCCGTGCACATTGTCGATGCACAAAAAAGTATGCTCGTCGACGGTGTAGCGGTGATAGCTGTCGCGAATCACCAGCGCATCAATTCCGTGAAACTCAGGAATCAGCATTTCAAGCACGCCCAGCGCATGCATGGTGCGCAGTGCCTGCGCCGCATGCGGGCCAAGCAGCACTTCGCGCAGCGCATTCCAAAGATACGGCCCCTCGGGAATATGGATGGCAAGCACCGGCAGCGCGTCGGTAATGCGGTCTTCAGCAGCCTGCGAGAGCGTATAGCCGTGCGTGGCCATCAGCGAAAACACCCGCAAAATCGCCGCTGTGTCGTTGAACTG
>Ga0206839_1203_pt1 | contig 11639 bp, 11 predicted proteins | sample Alteio_BWOrgCont_27_FD_152883 | JGI IMG/M metagenome (GOLD analysis project Ga0206839, IMG submission 152883) | Enriched cells from forest soil in Barre Woods Harvard Forest LTER site, Petersham, Massachusetts, United States -... | ecosystem: Environmental > Terrestrial > Soil > Temperate forest >... | reverse complement strand
ACCTATCTCTGGACACCTGCTACAGGGCTTTCATCTACTACAGTAGCCAACCCGACAGGGAGCATCAGTACTCCGGGCATATATACTTATTCAGTGCAGGTTACCGACCTAAATGGTAATACTTGTATGGATGATGTAAATGTGACCATACAAAACTGTGATAATCCAGAGACTTGTCAAGTGTACAATCTTTGGGTAAATCCAACCTGGGAAGACCTGACTGTTGACAATCACTGCAATATTTTCAACCCGGTGAATGCATATAGTCCCTCATCACCATACTATGGGTTTACCACGTTCACCTGGGTAGCCGGTATGTCTCTTCAGCCTGCGTATGTGAATGAGGCAACTGCTGACCATACCACAGGCGGTGCTGGCGGGCATTACCTGTATGTAGATCCGCGTGCGAACACGGGCTATACATCACAGGTAAAACAAAGCATTAAGGTGGTATCAGGTACTACCTATACATTCAGCGCCTGGTTCTGCTCCATGCTCCTGAAGGCTTATTCCAGCTACCCGGCTGTGGTAACCTTGTATGTGAATGGCTCTGCGGTATCGTCGTCCTTAACCCTGAATAGTCTTGTACTGAATAACTGGATACAGTTGAGCGGCACCTGGACGGCAACTAGCACCGGTTATGTAGATGTGGAAGTTAAGGACTATAACCCTGTAGTGGGAGGCCATGACTTTGCCATTGACGATGTTTTCTTTGGATCTGGCATCATCATAGCAGATGCGGGTACAGATGCCACTATATGTACAGGCGATAATTATGTCCTTGGCGGTAGCCCGACAGCAGATTTTGGTGCTACCTGCTCCAGTGATTATACCTACAGTTGGGCACCAACAACAGGCTTCATAACTCCGTCAAACGTTGCTAACCCTGCCATCAATATCTCAACTCCGGGTACATATACATATACAGTGACCATTACCGATTTAAATGGTGATGTATGTAGCGACGATGTGACCATTACGGTAAGAGATTGTGAAGGAGGCGGAAACAAACATAGCGGAGTGGCACCTGCTCCAAAAACAAGGGTATATCCTAATCCTTCCAATGGTATGGTGATTTTTGAAGGATTGCCAGCTACAGCAAGCAATATTGTTATCTACAGTATGAATGGACAAAGACTAATAAACAATACTGTTGATGCAAGTACTGTTACCCTGGACATTTCAGGATTGGCCAACGGCATGTATTATTACGTCGTTACAGATCAGGCCGGCAAAACGCTGGAAAGAAACAAGATAGCAAAACAATAAAATACTTTACCTGAACCCTGGCAAATCCCTCCACGTATTGGAGGGGTTTGCTTTTTTGTTTATTGGAGGAATTCCAACTGTAAGAGATCACAGAAATGTTGTGTTTTCTTTCCTCAATGAAAAGGTTCGGGGATAATTCAATTGGGACTACGTATAAAAGCCAGTCATTCATTTGATTGGCTTTTATGCTTTAGGTGGGAATAAGGCAATACTTTCCTCAATACAGTTTGTTGGTCAGAAAATAAGACCAATAATACCAAAATAGTCTATAATACGTAAAACCTATTGTTTATAATAAGACATAATTGTTTGTCCACAAGTCAAAAGATGGTCAAACGAGATCACTTGAATATGTGTAAGGTTCGAGTTTAACATCCGTAATGCTTCGCACTGGTCGTCCTTAAACTCGTGTGTTCTACCTATTATGATTTTAATTCTTGGTCTTAACACTTTAAACTTATTCTCTTTTTCCAGTATAAGATTATATTCATCAAGTTTTTTCAAATAGTGCATACATTGCCCTATTACTAAAGACAAATCACTTGATGGGTAATAACACTTATGACTGGAATCGTATGAGAAAATAGGAACGTTTGGTCTTTTCAACTCTATTAAATCAATAAAGCCGTCAGTAGATTCCATTATCATATCACTTGTTGTGTTGATACCTATTTTGCGAACAGAGTACTTCTGTATGTAATCTATACCAAGTGTCCATATATTTTTTTCTATCCAATTTTGGAATATTTTCTCAGGCTGTTTGGCTCTATATTCGATTAGGTCATCTCGAGTATGTATAGCCTCAATTATATCGTTATTAAGCTCCATTTCAAGCAACGACGACAATGCAGCCAAAGAGTTGGCATATTGCCGTTGTTTAATAGCTGCGTTTAAGTCGTTAAGTTCGGAGTTTGTTAAAGCATCAAGAAGTAATGATTGCTTTTCAGCACTATTGACTCTTAGTAATATTTTATGTAATAATCGAGTGTCACCTGAACTAATCAGATCAATAATTTGCCTGTTGTTTTCGTCTAGTTCGATAAACTGGTTTGTAATGGGAAGATTGTTATCCCGGACAATAGAAATTCCGTTTAGATAGTTATACAGTTCAGTGATATCTTCGTAGTCTAGTGTCTTATTGAACACAGGAACTCCAGTAGCTGTATTGTAAGCATAAAAAGACATTTTTATATCCTCTTTAGTAACCCTACCTCTCTTAAATCCTCCTGAATTAATCTTAAGGGTATTTTGATGATTAGAGATGAGCGTTTTGTCATATTTAATGCTCATATTATATTTTTACAATAACATCAATATACATTGGAGATTCAGGTCTGTAGAGTTCATGAAATGGTTCGCCAAACGAGGGTATGTTTTCAAGTATCCTAACATTTGTCAGGTCTTCAATATTATACATTCGAAAGCTTGGGAATGGATTCTCAATAACAGATTTAGAGTCTCCATCAGTTTGAACAATATGAACTTTTGTGCTAATCGCACCTGCTTTAGAGGTGAAAATGAATACAGCATAAGGATGTCCAATTCTTTCTCCGGAAGGCTCACCGACCTTATTGTATTGGTATCTTATAACTTTTCTGGTGTTAATTGCGTCCGTGATTATTTGTAGAGACATAGAATATCTATTTTGTATAAAAGTACGCAACATTATGTTCATTAATCTTATTTAATTAAATACGCTTAATTATTTTCTAATGCTTATCATTTAAAACTAAAAAAACCTCTTTCTTTGCCTGTTTCAATAGTAGAATTTGACCATTTACACGCCTGCGCCTGCCGGGAGTGAAAATTATTTGTTAAAAGATTTGGCAAATGATTGGCTTCAAAACCGAAATTTTCAATAAATCCAAAAAAAATGCGCCATTGCCTGAAAACAGGTAATCATGGTCTGCTGGCAGGTAAAGGCGCGAAATAATAATGCCTCTTCAAAATTTTGTACTGAACTTTGTACTGCCGCATTGCGGTATGTTCTTTGAATGGCTGCATCGTTCGCCTGCGAAAAAAGCGAAGTATAAAATAGCCCATGGCTTCAGCCGTGGGATAATATAAATAGCTACTACATTCTAACCGTTTCAACGGTTTTATTTTAAAAATGATAATCATATTATGATAAATGCAACTGGTAAGAAATTGGAAAAAAGTGGAAAGAAATTGAAAATTTTTTACCACATTTTCCCCAAAAAATTATTGATAATCAATGAAAGTCGCCAAAAAAAAGATAGAAAAGGACTTGGCAAAAAATCAGCCTCCGCTCAAACACTCCCGGATAAAGCCGAAAAACATTTTAATGTGTTTTGGATTGTTTAAAACGGGATACAAGATTTTTGGAGAAATCCCCTCCCAACATAATATTGCTCCTTTTAATGCGTTATTTTAGCTATATTCACTTACCTTAAATTCTTTAGTTATGCAAAAGCTATCCATATTCTTTTCCATCCTGTTATTTTCCTTTTTAACTGTTTCCGCCCAGCAAAAATATGAAGGGCATTGGGGTAAGCAAAACCTGGATGTGGCTTTCGCCAATGCGGCTACCAATGATGGTGGCTACATTATCACGGGGCTTACACTCAGCTCCGGGGATATAAACGGCGATATACTGGTAATTAAGACATCTGCTATTGGCGATACCCAGTGGACATTTACTTATGGAGGGCCAAAGATAGAGGGGGGCAACAGCGTGATACAGACAGCAGATGGCGGCTATATGGTGGCAGGCCATACAGAGGATTTTGGCGCGGATGATTGTGATGCCTTTATGATGAAGCTGGATAAGAATGGCAACCATGAATGGTTTAAAGTATACGGTGGCTATGCAGACGATATCAGCCAGGGGATCATAGAGCTGCCCGGCGGAGGGTATGTGTTCGCAGGCATTACGGCAAGCTGGGGCAATGCTCCCGGTGACAGCGAGACACGGCATGTATACTTTGTGAGGACGGATGCGCAGGGAGATACTGTATGGACGCGGTACTATGCGGGGAAGGCCGCAGAGTATGGCTACTCCATAGCACGTATGCAGGATGGCGGCTTCCTCGCAAATGGCTGGACGCTGAGCTTTGGGCATGGAGAGTATGATGGATGGCTGTTGCGCCTGAAAGATAATGGCGATACTCTGTGGACACGGCTCTACCAGAATGAGGGCAGTACCAGCTTATACAAAATAATACCTACCCTTGATAATGGTTTTGCTATGGCTGGCTATACGGCGCAGACAGCCACTTGCAAGCAGCAGGGCTTCCTGGTGAAACTGGACGCTAATGGCAATGATGTATGGAAAAAGACATACGGAGATACTTCGCAGGGCATCACACTGCATGATGTGACGCAGCTACCTAATGGGAATTTTATGCTTACAGGTACCAGCCAGGCCGCTGCCGCAACAGGCAATGCCTATGTGCTTACCACAGATGCGGATGGAAACAAGATAACCGACAATATTTGTGGTGGCGATAGCTCGTATGCTTATTGCATAGCGGCGCAGGGTAATAATGGCTACATGATAGCAGGCGCCACCTCGCAATATGGCGATGCATACGGCGACCTGTATTATATGCTGGTGAACAATACAATGAATGCAGGTGTGCCTGCTGTAAAAAATTACATCGCGCGCATGTACCCAAACCCTGTAAAAGATGTGTCGGTAATAATATTACCTTCCACTGAAGCTAACCAATTAGTGAGGCTGGATATAACTGACCAGGCCGGGAGGCTTGTACATACTGAAACAAATCTATTGGCAAAAGATATTATTATCAATGGGAAAACATTAGCGCAGGGATTGTATGATTTCACCGTTACCTGCAAAGACGGCGCGGTTTACAAAGGGAGGTTCCTGGTAGCGGAATAAGGCCTTTAAATCCCGTAACAAGCAGTATCTTAATTTATTTAAAGTAGACGCTGCCGAAGTTGGAAGTAATGTCCAGGATACCTTCTCCTTTACCTATTTTACCTTTAAAGTATTTGGTATTGTTATCGGATTTGGCATTTACAACTTCTATATTATTGGTGCGGTTTTTAAAATCGCCAAATTTTATTTCCATGTTTATATTAAGATTTGCCCCTTCTTCAAAATGGGCGTATACAGAACTATAGCTTGCATCCACCTTAAACGACTTAATGGATGCAGCCACAGATTTAATAGTTACCCTGCCACAAAATTGTATCATCAGCCCTCCTTTTTCCCGAAGCTCATCTATGCTCATATCTGAATTACTGACATTGGCATCCAGGCGGCTTACGGAGCCTATTTCCAGGTTGCCGAATTTCTGGATGATATCCAGGTCATCTGCCGAGTTGATACTGAATTTACCAAATGAACATTCCACATTTATATCGCGTGCTTTGTCAATATCCATATTGGTATGCTCCAGCTTTATTTCGCCTGTTTCTATGTATGGGATGGAACCGGAGCCAAAAGAAATTTTGATCTTTTTATCCTTGCCTGTAAGGTTGTTTGCAGTGAAGGAGCCAAAAGAGAGTTCCAGTTTCAGATTGCCGGTATAATCGCCCAGGGATACATTGCCGAATTTGTTGGTGAGATCAATGGCATTTTTCCGGGGCATATTAATCACATAATTGATTTTAACCTCATTGTTATTGCTGATCGAATAATGGGATTGTATCTCAGACCGGAATTTTATTCTGTGTCCTGTCTTTTCTTCTTCTACCGATACGTGATCCAGTATTTCTTCTGCTTTTTCATCAGATGGAGCTTTGGCTGTAATGGTTATGTCCACCGTGATCTCGTCTTTATCCCAAGTATTTACCTGGATATCTCCAAACACATTGTTGATTAATAATTCGTCCGTTGGGCTGACTGTATATTGTCTATGTATTTTTTTATCTCTTGTTATTTTCTGTTCTCTTTTTGCTGCTGCAGGAAGCGCCTGGGTAAAAATGACCAGTGCTATAATGATATAAGTGATTTTTTTCATCGTTTTCAGTTTTTAAGTGGTTTTTAAATTGCGGTTATCGCTGTTTTCTTTCTGTTTTAAATTCTGAATGATCTGTAATTGCAAGCTGAGCAGTTTCACCTGTGCCTGCAGGTTGTCTATCATAGCCTGTAATACGGCTTCATTATTGTAAGACTGGTCATAAGTAGTCTTTAGCTGCCCGTATAAAATATGGAGCGTGTCTATTTCATTTTTGAAATCTTTACACACATTGGGGTAGTCATTGCAGTATCGCTGCAACTGCGCCTGCTGGGTTTTTACCAGGGAAGCGTAATAAAATTCTGCATCTTGTATCGAGGGTTTTGTTGTGTCTGCTATGTTTGTAAATGAAACTTTTTTAGACGCGGGGGAAAACATAACCCATGCCGCAAAACTGATGATGGTGGCTATAGAAGCGGCTATAGCAAGGTTTTGAACGTGTTTGCGATGGGTACCCTTATGCATTTTTTTATCAATTGCTTTCCACAACTTTCCCGGTGGCTCATAAGTATCAAACTCGCCACGGTTGTTACTGATAAATTCTTCTAAATCGTCTTTCATGTTTTATTCTTTAATTGTTCACGTACTTTGGCTTTTGCCCTGTTATATTGCGATTTGGACGTTGATTCTGTTATGTTCAGTATCTGTGCTATCTCTGCATGGTCATATCCTTCCAGCAAGTAAAGGCTCAGTACCAGCCGATAGCCTTCCGGCAATGCTTTTATGGCAGTATGCACCTGCTGCACATCATATTGTATGGCGTCTTCATTGCCCGGTTCTTCATCATGAATGGTATCATTATCATAAGTTTCTTCCACAAGCCTTAACCTTCGTTTTTTCAGGTAATTTATAGAGCGGTTCACCACTATCCGTTTCAGCCATGCGCCAAATGTGGCTTCGCCACGGAATTCATGAATGCGGTTAAAAGCCTCAATAAATGATTCCTGCAAAATATCTTCCGCTTCGCTCTCCTGGCTCACTATCCGCATACTCACATTATACATAGCCTTGGCATACAAATGATATAATTCATACTGAGCCTTGCTGTCGCCAGAGCGGCAGCGGTCAACCAATATTTTATTTATATCCAGGTAGTCGCGGGCCAATGAGTGTGTGCAGGTTTATTAAAAAGACAAATAACTGAATAAAAGGTTGCACGGAAGGGAAAATATTTAAAAAAACAAAAAAAAGGTATGGAGGAATTTGGTATTCACTAAAAAGGTGTTTTCACGGGGCACATCGGGGTGTAAATACTAACTGTTACAGGTTATATCACGGGCAAAAGCACCTGGCTACAGTTGCATTTTTGTGTTGTAGAAAAAGGGGTGGAGCTGGGTGCAAAAAAACGGATACAGCAGCGCCAAGCATACCCTTTGATATACGCCATCTGCAGATAGTGGAGCACAGCCACCACTCAAAAAAACAGGCCTGCCCCGCACAGGTTTTTAAAACGGGAGGGGTAATCTGAAAACCCGTAAAAAGAGTAGGGCAAAACGATATTTTATGACCATTAACGAATTAAACGAACAGATTAAGGCAAGTGGTGGCAACTGGGTGGCGGCTGAAAATGAAATTTCGCAATTACCGGATCGTGTTTTTCAGGGTATGCTTGGCTCAATAGTACCGCCGGACTATGTGTTGCCCCAGCCATCGCCGGAAGAAAAACTGACCACGGAAGGCCTGCCTTCGTCTATTGACTGGAGGAATAACTACGGCAACTATGTTACATCTGTAAAAAGCCAGGGCAAATGTGGCTCTTGTGTGGGCTTTGGTTGCACAGCCAGTGTGGAGTCTGCCATTGCCATTGAGCACAAAATGCTGCTCGACCTGTCTGAAGCAGATGCATTCTTTTGTTCCTCGCATGGGGCAGCCTGCAATGGGTGGAACCTCTCCCAATACTTCCCGGCCAACCAGCAGCGCGGCGTGTGCGAGGGCGCATTATTCCCTTACGATACGGCTTTCCCCAATAACAATCCTACATGCATTATAAATCCGCTGAGGCCGCAGAATGCATTTACCTATAATAAAATACACACGATAACTACGCTTGCAGGCACCAAAAACTACCTGGCCACGGTGGGGCCTATAGCGGCGCACATGGATGTATACTCCGATTTTTCAAAATACAGCGGCGGTATTTATAAACGAAGCCCCGGCGCTACATTAAAGGGGGGCCATTGTATCTGTATTGTAGGTTATAACGATGCCCAGGGCGGGTACTATATATGCAAAAATTCATGGGGGCCCACATGGGGTGGGCAGATGGAGGGTTTCTTTTATATCGCGTATGGCCAGTGCAGGATGGACTCAGTAGAAAAATGCGCCGCCACGCAAACCGTATTGCCTCCATTGGTACTGCATAATTTTAAGTGCCTTAACAACGATGTGATCAGTACTACAAACGTTTACCTGAATGGCAATATGGCTACCTCCTCTGTAAACCTGGTGTCGAGCACAGACCCATCACTGAACGCAGGTACCTATTGGGAAACCGAGAGCCTGGCTAACGGCGCAATAGCCTTTAAATGCTTTGGTGACGCACAGGCAAATAATTTCCTTTACCTGAATGGAAACACTACGGATGACACGGTTAACTTAGTGTCGTCAACCGGTTTTGCAGGTACCCAGTGGATGCCGGAAACACTGCCTGATGGCAGCACGGCTTACAAATGCCTTGATAACTCCGGCAATGGCGCTAATGTTTACCTTAACGGGATGCCAGGTGGTACTGTTAGCCTTGTTCCCCAGGCCGGCGGGCAATACATGGGTGCGCATTGGATTGAAGACGGATTTCTGAATTAATGCCAGGGCATTACGGCTATCATTTTTTAAACAATTGCAACATGAAAAAGGGATCAATCAAAATTAAAAAAGGAAGCCGGCATGACCTGCTGCTGGAGAATATGGCATCTGCCGGATTTTCAATCATATACTCGCTGAGCAATGAGCAGGTAGCATCCGTTACTGAAATGGAAACAATAGTGCCGGATGGTCTGCAGGACGGCGACCCGGTAAAGGTGCATTTTAGCATAACGGCATTGCATACGGGTGTGGCCAAAATTACATTCAACGAAACGCAGGAATGGGATAAGGACTACAAACCGATACCTATCTATGAGCTGGATGTGACGGTGATATGAGAAAACGGATGGAACAACCACATTAAAAACAGGCTTGCCCGGCACAGGCATAAAATGCCGGAGGCGGTATCTGAAAAGCCGTAAAAAGAGTAGGAAATAAAAAAATAAGTTTTATGAAAAAAATGTATAAAATTTTATTAAGCGTATTAGTAAGCCAGTTATTGTTTACCGCAAGTTGGGCACAATCAGAAGCGAAAAGCGATAAAAAAACAACCAATGAATCGCCGATCAATATTAACACTGCCAACCTACCTGCTGATAACAACAACCTGGTGGTAACTCTTAAAAGTAACGGAACTTCCTCGGAATGCCATTTAGATGATAATTACTCAGGGGATGAAGAAAAATACGTGAATGTAAAGGTATATGCTGCGCCTATGTCGGCTAAGAACAACCTTACGCTCAATGGCACTACCTACACCTTCCTCCAGTGTCATTTTCATTTGCAGTCTGAGCATACATTAAATAAAAAGGCCGAAGACATGGAAGCTCATTTTGTATTCCAGGATACCGTGACAAAAGGGCTGGTTGTGATTGGTGTGTTCATGAAAAAGGGTGGGAAAGACAATAGTTTTTTTGCAACTGTGCTCACACAGTTTGAAGATCTGCTTGACCCTAAAAAGTCTGACAATTCGCACGGATCCGACTTTACTATTAACCTGAATAAGCTGGACGGGAATACATCTCTTACCGATTACGCAGGCACCTATTACAATTACGATGGGTCGCTAACCACACCTCCGTTTACAAAAGGCGTGCAATGGTTTGTGTCGCAGAAGAAAATGTCTATAAGCAATAGCCAATATACCCAATTCAAGCAATTCAGGTATAAATACAGCTCAGGTAAAAAATATCCTATTGGTTATGCCCGGCACGTCCAGCCATTGGGCAACCGCACAGTGACGAGTAAAACAAAATAATGAGTACTTGTTTCCGGGTGCATTGAGCTCAGAGAGATATCCATAAAAATTGGTAATCAGGTAAAACAAAAAGGCCTGTAAACGTTTGGTTTACAGGCTTTTTACTATTTTCTGTAGAGAGGATAGCACTAATATCGAACCAAATTTTGGTACTCTACTCTGTTCATAGGTTTTCAGGTCCCTGCCGCTTTCTGTGCTATGCGGGACAAGCTTTCGTTTTTTTGAATGTTTGGCTGTATTCGCTACTTGTGTACTTGTTTTAATGTAATACCAGTATGACCTGATCTTTATAAATCTTTAAAACAATTTATTTTGCTTCCCTGCTCCGACTACCGCCGGGTCTCGTAAAAAACGAAGACCCGGCGGAGATGGAGAAAGTTGTAAGTGAGCCTACTATAATGCTACACCCTGTTATTTATTTATTACGCCTGGATCTCCCAATGCTGCGGAAGGCTGATATGGATGATAATGGTAGCTGTGGCAATACCTGCTGCTTAAAACAGGGTCCCGCAATGTTACCGGGCTTGTGCTATATGCCATTAAAAACAAAATTATTTCTATTGTTTAGCATCCTGGCGATATTACAGGAGATTGAGCCATTATCGGCAACGGCCATCTCGGATCGTATATAAAAAGCAAAAAGGAAACCAGTTTCCTGATTTCCTTTTGTAGCACGTACGGGAATCGAACCCGTCATTCCTCCGTGAAAGGGAGGCGTCTTAGCCGATTGACCAACGCGCCATTCTTCATTTGGGAGTGCAAAGATACTATACTATTTATTCACCTCAAAATTTCAGCACCACTTTTTTAAGAATTTACTGCTACTTCGGCCATCGCATTAATAATGCCCAGAAATTCGTTTGCTTTTAAGGCCGCGCCACCTATCAGGCCGCCATCCACATCAGGACAAGCAAATAATTCTGCTGCATTAGCGGGTTTGCAACTGCCACCATATAGTATGGGGGTGTTGTCAGCGGCATCGGTACCGTATTGTATAGCAATCACATTGCGTATATGTGCGTGCATATCCTGTGCCTGCGCGGCGGTAGCTGTGCGGCCGGTACCTATGGCCCATATAGGCTCATAAGCTATGGCTACCTGCTGCAACTGGGTTTCGCTCAGATGGAATAGGCCAGCCTTTATCTGGCTTTCCACATAAGCGTTTTGTGTATCGGCATCGCGTATTTCCAGGGGTTCGCCGCAGCAGAAGATTACTTTCATACCATTGCTCAGCACCTGGTTTACCTTTTTAGCCAGCATTGCGTCATCTTCTTTAAAATAGTCCCTCCTTTCAGAATGACCGATGATCACGTATTCCACCTCTGCGCTCTTGAGCATAGCGGCCGATACCTCGCCGGTAT
>Ga0206839_1078_pt1 | contig 11666 bp, 11 predicted proteins | sample Alteio_BWOrgCont_27_FD_152883 | JGI IMG/M metagenome (GOLD analysis project Ga0206839, IMG submission 152883) | Enriched cells from forest soil in Barre Woods Harvard Forest LTER site, Petersham, Massachusetts, United States -... | ecosystem: Environmental > Terrestrial > Soil > Temperate forest >... | reverse complement strand
ATCTATTATCTTACACGTCCAGTTCTGTTGTTTATCAAACGAAATATGAGCAAAATATTTACCAGTTGGTGAAACAGACTCTTAATCTGTGGGTTATTGGTTCGATTCCAATGCGGCCCATACTTCGCTGCTACGCAGCTTCGCTGGAATCCGGCGTAGCTTTCTAGCGAAGCTTACGAGAAGAATAGCAGAAGCGAATATGCAGGCGAACGTTTCCCATCCCACTCGTCCCGAGCGCCCTATAGCAATTGGACCAGATACGGGCATATCAAAAGCACATATATTTACAAAAATTTTAAAATATTTATACTAATTTAACCGTGCAAGAGTGGCGAAATTGGCAGACGCGCTGGACTTAGGATCCAGTCTCGAAAGAGGTGGGGGTTCAAGTCCCTCCTCTTGCACCAAGATTTACAAGCAGACTAAATAACAAGTCTGCTTTTTTTAAAACTCGAAACAAATTTTAGACTAATATAAATAAAGAGTTTGATCGCATGAAATATTTTTTCACATTTTTTTTATTACTTCCCCTACTTAATTTACAGGGCATGAACAGTACTCATACTTTAAAAACAGCCCAGTCCAAATTATCTGAATCGAGTATCACATCTCCCCTTGAACCATATTTTCCCAAAGTACTTCAAATTCTTATTGCTCAATATGCAACTGAATGGCAGTTACGTGATACTTTTTCTCAATATGCCGGAAGAGATAGTTTCACCTGTGATTCTGCCATTGCATTTTCTGAAGACGAAAATTTTGTAACGACAGCGAGATACACGCGCGATCTCAAAACCAGTGAGAGCAGAGAAATTATTGCATCACAAAATATACAGACGCAACAAATAACGGACGATTACTCTTCGTATCCCGGCTATGAAAGAGTCACTGTTTCACCAACTGGTAAATATTTTGCTCATATTTCGTTTGATAAACAACAGAACTGGACGTGTAAGATAATAGATCGACTCACAAAAACAACAAGCCACGTTACTCTCCCGGTAACAACAAGTCAAGCAGTAGAATCCCGGTATCTTTTTGAGAATAAATATTTCTTTTTTAGTATTAGAGGCGCTATTACTGTATTTGATCAACAGACAAAAACACTAAATACCTGGCAAACCCCAGAATATTATGCTGATCAACTTATCTGTTCGCCCAATGGCAAATATCTCTTTGCTCATGTGATAGATTTCACATTTCGTGCTCGCTACTTTCTTATTTTAGATGTCACGAACCGAAATCAAATTGCTTGCATTCAAGATCATTCTGGATGCAGTTCTGGATTGGTTGCAACTTTCTCACCAGATAGTTCAACGCTTACTATTGCGGGAACTGATCTTGCATTCTATCATATAGCCCATAAACAAGATTCCTGCCAAACTTCTTATCTATCTGCGATTACTCGCCAGGAACTCGCTGAAAGAATAGCAATCAAATGTCTTTGTTATTCTCATGATGGTGCTTTTATTGCTTTAGGAACACGAAATCACATAATTATTTTGCATCGGGATCAAGATGATAAGTTTAGAACGTGCCAAATAATACAAATACATAAATGGGATAAGCTTGATGCAATTATGCAAATCAGTTTTTCACGATCGGGAAAATATCTTGTAAGTGGCCATTCGGGTGATCACGTTATGAAACTGTGGGAAAATCATGCAGTAAGTTTAGTCGAAAAAGAACAGAAAAAATAAATAACCAAAATGTAATTGAAAGTTTATCATGATATTTTTTATATTTTTTCTCTTAACAATAATATTTGAAACAGTTCGACTTGAAAGCTCGCAAGAGATTAATCTCGTAAAGAAATCGCTCATTCAAGCAGAAACCACTGCTTACGCGCAGATACTATCTGAATTACCTGAGCCAATTCGAAAAATTATTGCCCTTTACGCGGCTGAATGGATTCATTATCGCACCATCGATAAATGGTTTGATTCTTGCATAGGGGAATCACCACATCTTGCTTTTAATGACAATAAACAAACTATGACGCTTATTCGCCATCCACAAAGTATAGCTACTTACAATATTGAACAAAATAAAATAATCCAAACCATCAATCTGCTCGTGCGGCCAAATTCTGCAAGCTTTAATCTGTCATCAAATGGCCATTATTATCTAGTGCCACCCCAGTATGACAAACAGAGTAAGCAAAAAAAATATTCCCTTATTTGCCCGCTCGATGAGAGAAAAGTCAGAACTGGAGAAGCCGCCACAGAATCAAGCACATCTGCCATATCAAATGACGGAAAAAAATTTGCCTTTGCTCATCAAAAAATTTGGATCTGCGATAGATCAGCAAGTTGGAAATCATTTGGATCGGACGGTCTTGTCACCGCCCTTCAGTTTTCTCATGACGGTAATTATATAGCAGCGAAAATATCACAGGGCGAGGACAACTCAAAGATCTTACTTATAGATTGTGTACACAATACATTTACTGAGCATGATCTTGGTGAATGGTCTCATCAAGAAATCACCGATTGCAGATTCTTTTTTACTAAAGATAATTCATATTTGGCTCTTATTGGCTACGGGAGTGATAGCGGCAAAATCTATTTTATATCGCTCGATAAAAAAAAATTAGCGTATACGTTTGACACGGGATATCAAGAAATTAAGTGGATCGATTTTTCTGACAAAAATCAGTTTTTGATAACGGCGAATTGCAATGAAGCCGCTCTTTGGATCCAGCAAGAAGCGCTGAGCTGGCGAAAAATACAAATTATTTATTCTTCACGCGAAGTTGCCATTCGCCAGGTTGCACTTTCCCCTGAAGCAACGTATTGTGCCGTGGGAACATCGTATGAACGATTATATATTTATAAACTGTTTCATGGCCTTAACCAGAACTGGCATGACGATCATAAAAAAGAAAAAATAGAAGAGTTATTCAGACGTATCGAGAAAAAATTGCACACGGTAAGATTTCTCGATCAGCCAGAATATATTTGACAATTATTAAAAAACAAGTATAATGCAAATAGAAATATATATAAGGGCTTAAAAATAAGATAGAGCGCGCATGTTATATTTGTTAATCATTTTAATACTACTTGGACCTGCTTTACAAGCTATGGATCCAAAAAAAATAGCTTCAGGGCACCTACTTAATAAACGGTACGCTGAAACAGCAGAATCAAACAGTACACCGGGCACACCAGATGCTTCTAATGGTCCTACGCAATTACATAAAAGACAAAAATTAATCCATGGAGATTCCCAAATTATCGAAAAACAATGGAACTTAGAGGGTCCTCTTCATGCATTTATGCCAATTGAAGATCTACGCAGGCTTATTGCCCAATACGCATGCGAATGGGTATTTTGTCATGAATTTAGATGTGCAGCTGTTCCCTGTGGCCCAACAGATTTTAAGTTTTCTCAAGCAGAAGACTGTTTAATAACAATAGAAGACGCTGATCACTCAGATAATAATCAAACCATGCGCCATATGCTTACCGCTCGAAATTTAAAAACTAAAGAACTTGTTCATAAACAGCCTACTCAATTAGGCGACTTGTCTAAGCTTTCCTGTTATGGCGAGTATCTCGTAAACTTTCCAAGAAATACAGTTTTCAGCTCGCAACAATTTAAAGTTACTGCACTCAGTAATGGGACAACCCAAAGTTGGCCTGAAAATTATAACTTACCTGCAACCCACTCTTCTAGTTGCTCAGATTATTGCGATGAAAAAAATAGTTTAATTGCAAGTGGCGCGTGGGAAAAAATTTTCGTTTCCCAGATTCAAACCAAAGAAATACGAGCATTTGTGGCGCCAGGTTATATGCCAGGATTTGTGGCAATCTCACCCAATTGCACATGGCTGGCCACACATTTATACCTGAGGGGGCAGACAGAGCCGACGGCAGAAGCATATATTGCCATTTTTAAAATTCAAACAACAGAACAAATCAGCATACCTTGTTCAAAAGTGCCGCAACATAAAACTCCATCACATTCGCACGAATCGTATACATTACTTTTTTCGCCAAATAGTAAAACACTCGTTATATATTTAAACCATATTTATTTTTATAATCTCGAAACTCATGAAATAAAAAAATTTGATCCTCAATGCCAAGTTGGGATAAAATCTGCAAGTTTTTCCCATGATGGCAAGCTTTTTGCAACTACAAATGAGTCTGAAACAGTTATTTGGAGTATCGACTCTTCTGGCCAATTAAAATGCATTCAGTCTATTGAACATAATATTCAGTGTCAAAACAAGACTGAGTACATAAAAATTGCTCTATCACCATCAGGAAAATACATGGCAATCGAACAATATAATTATGCCCAACAAGGCGTTATAGCCCTCTGGAAAAATAATGGCGAAGATCTTGTTAATGGCTCAGATGAAGAATATAACCAAAGTACTGATAATCGGGCATTGCCCCTCGGAGAACAAGTAAAAAAATAGAGTTTATTAACTATACCCCATAGTTTGATAATAAATAAAATAAAAAATAAGGGAATTTATATGATATTTAAAACAATTTTTATAACGTTCGTAACGCTCGTTGGCTTACAGGCAATGGAGCCCCATACGCAAGTAACTACAGTAGGATCTGAACCGCTGGCACCCCAAGCTCCAGATGCGCCATTACGCTTGCCAACCAGATCTAAATTGATGTATGCCGCAGCAGCGCAGGCAAAAGTTCAGCGGCCACTCGATCAGTTTATACCCATTGAAGATCTACGCAAACTCATTGCACAATATGCATCAGAATGGGTACCGTATAGAACTTTTAATGGATATCCTTCGGATTCACCATATTCTCCCGTTGATTTTTGTTTTTCGCAGACTGAAGATAGTTTGATAACTATTGAACCAGAAGTTAAAAATACCGATAAATACAAAGGCAAAATAAAGGACTTTCATACAGAACGAAAACTTAAAACAAAAAAAGCTGTTCAGAGACAACCAATCGAACTCTGCAGACATTCTAAACTTTCTTTTTATGGCAATTATTTCGTAAATTTTCCCGGGGATGGAATGAGTAGTCAGATAAACAGTTCTTCGTTAGATGGCAAAATAAATAAACAATGGCCCCCTGAAGATTTTATTGTTTTTACGCTATCATCATGCTGTTCAGAAAGTAATCAGCTCGTCGCGTGTAGCGGATACGACAAAATTATTTTATCTGATATACAAACAGAAAAATTACAAACATTTGCAACGACAGGTTTTTATGCATTGCAAATGGCCATTTCACCCAATGGGCAATATTTGGCCGCGGAGCTACAAAATTGGTGCGGCCATAATAACGAATATGATCAAGCACCTGAAAAGCAGTATATTGCTATTTTTGAAATAGAAACAGGCAGAATTATTAAAATAAGCAAAAAAACAATACCCGTTCAGCAAGCTAAACTGTTTTTTTCACCAGATAGCAAGACACTCGTTGTATGTCAAGGCAGAATCTATTTTGTAAATCTCGAAAATAACATGATAGAGACGTTTGATCCGAAGCACCAGTTCGGGGCAGTTTCTATGAGTTATTCTCGGGAGGGCAACATGTTTGCAACTACGTCGCAATCAGAAACAGCGATTTGGGGCCGTAATCCGGGGGGGTGAAATCGAACTTATTCAGGCTATTGAGCATGATAAAGCGTGCTCAACCGGACATCGCCCCGTACGTGTTTCTTTTTCGCCATCAGGAAAATATCTGGCGATTGGTCAGTACAATTATCACAAACCGGGAGTTATAACGGTATGGAAAAATAACGCTGATTATATTTTGCAAGGCGAAGATAAAGAATCTGACCAAAATCAGTATGATCAGGTTATACCGTTCGGTGAACGAGTCAAAGAAAGAAAGATCGATCTTAAAGTTCGTTCAAAATAAAATAGCCCGAATTGCACAAGATAGTGGGTACGCAATACTGCACGTACCCGCTCTTAATTTTTGCAAAAAACGTCTTGTATCTCAGTACAGTATTTGCTAGTCTATGAACGTCAAACTCACAAATCAGGAGCAGAAGCAATGAACGTTCAAAATAACTATTTTAACTTTTCAGTTTTAGGTGAAGCACCGACACATCAAAAAGTACGCGTTTCTATACACGCGAGCGCTATTAACGCACTCTATAACGAAGCGTTAGTTGCTCAAAAAGCCGACACCCATACGTACGGTTTTACTAAAGGGGAAACGCCGTTATACTACATAGAAAATAATTTCAGACCCCATATTTTAGAGCATTTAAAAGAACTGTTCTTTTCACATTGCGTGATGGGCTACTTAAGTAAATCACTTGCTCAACACAAAATAGTGTGCGCGAGCGAACCGTTATTACATGAAGCATATTTAGAGCCTCAAAAAGATGCCCATTTTACATTTATTATTCCCCAAGTAAAACTTGAAAAAGAAGAAAAATGGAAAAAACTAAATTTGCGAGCACCCGAACGAAAAAATTATAAAGATCTCGATCGTCAAGTAGAGTTATTTATTAAAGAGGAGCTCGAAAAAGCACAAGCTGAAGAGAATGCTTCGATTTTTTTCGGCGATTGGGTATGTTGCGAAATCGAATTAGTAAATCGTGAAACAAAAAAGCCGTTACTTGATCAGTATAAAGATCAAGTATGGATAAAAATAAGCACCGAAGAGGCTGACTTAGAGCTCCATAATCTATTTGTTGGAAAAAAAATTGGTGATACTTTTTATACCCAAAGTAATTTTTTTCAAGACTATCTCAGTACCAACTTGAATATGTCGTATCTTATGCACATCACCGTTATAGATTATATACCAAAAGCATATTGCTCATTTGATCTTTTTAAACGCCATTTTCAGCTCAAAACACCGCGGGAGATGCATCACAAATTAATAGAAGTATTTTCATATCGCAATGATATCTCTCAAAGACGGGAAACCGTTGAAGCAACGTTTAAACTCTTACTCAAGCATTATTTATTATCGGTTCCGAGAAATTTACTTGAAAAGCAGCGCATACAGGTGCTCGATGCAGTACAAGCAAATCCAGATTATCATGTATACAAAGCTCAATCTGACTTTAAAGAAAGAATAGCTCAACTTGCTGAAAAGCAACTCAAAGAGGTAATTATTACTGATACGATCGCTTATCAAGAAAATGTGAGCATTTGTCATGATGATATTGCAAGTTACTTAAATTTAATTAAACGACCGCGCACAAAAGAATTTGTCTATTTTGATTTACCAAACTCGAAAATGCAGGGCCAAGAAGTACCCATATCAACTGAAGTATTAAAGCAATTTTGCTTACGTGAAAAAACACTTAATCAAGTAATCTATTCACTGGTGAAAAAAAATTAAATTAAAAAAAACAGCAAGAGAACAGTATGGACGATACACAAAAAGAAAAGCTGGTGATTTTAGGCTCCGGGCCTGCAGGTTTAACAGCTGCGATTTATGCTGCTCGCTCAGGCTTGCAGCCATTAGTAATAGAAGGCTCGACTCCCGGCGGCCAGTTAATGAGCACTTCGTTTGTTGAAAATTGGCCGGGCGAAACAAGCATTTTGGGGCCCACACTTATGCTCAATATGCGCACGCACGCAGCACATTTTGGCACTCGATTTCTTTCACAAGAAGTCGTTTCTGCGCAGGTTCGAGAAAAGCCGTTTATACTTACCACCCATAAATCTACTAAAATAGAAACTGACGCGCTTATTATCGCAACAGGCGCTATTTCTAAACGCTTACACGTAACGGGCGAATCTGAATACTGGGCAAAGGGAGTAACTACATGCGCGGTGTGCGATGGCCCATTCTTTAAAGATAAGCCGATCGTAATAGTAGGCGGCGGAGACACGGCACTTGAAAATGCTCTTTTTATGACCAATTATACAAATAACATAACTATCGTGCATATTTTATCAAAATTAACGGCGTCAAAAATCATGCAAGATCGGGTGTTTAATCACTCACAGATAAAGATTATTTACGAATCAACCGTAGTTGGTATTTCAGGAAATTCAGAACACGTGACCGAAGTACTTGTTGTGAATCAAATAACCGGCGAATCTCAAACGCTCCCCGTTAGTGGCGTTTTTATTGCAATTGGCCTCTTACCCGTTACGCAGCTTTTCAAAAATCAGCTGGAATTAACACCCCACGGCTTTATTAAGCTCACGGGACACACAACTACGTCTGTACCCGGAGTTTTCGCAGCCGGTGATGTAGCAGACTGGCGGTATAGACAAGCAGTTACGTCGGCGGGCACTGGTTGCATGGCTGCTCTTGACGCATGCATGTATTTAGAATGCCTGTAACTATCTTAAAGTTATGTTGACTGTTGTTCGACTTAAATAATTAATACTTTGAAAGAGATTCAAATAACCGCTCGTCCCGAGCGAAGTCGAGGGAAACGAGCGGGGTAGAGACTAGAGAATCACACAAGCCTGTGAGTTATTTTGATCGTGACTTGGTTCTTCCCGTTCTTCTAACTGCGACGTTAACATAAGTTCAGTAGCTTGATTTTTCCAAATTTTAATATTTTTATCACTTGAACAGCAAGCTAAATACATGCCATCCGGTGAAAAATGCGTTTGGTTATTCGATCCTTGCACAAGAAGCGTCTGTATTGATGCAAATAAATTATTATTGAGCTGCCATATCTTGATAGTCCCGTCACTCGAGCCAGAAACTAAATGTTTACTATCTGATAAAAATGAGACGGAAGTAACAGATCCTGCATGATCTTTAAGTGTTTGATGTAACACATACTGATCATTGCTTTTTTCCCATATAGTTATTGTTTTATCTCCGGATCCGGAAGCCACATATTTTTGATCAGGAGAAAATACTACTGAATAAATCCCATTTTCATGGGCTTGAATTGTTTGTAATCGTTTTAGACTGCCGACAGACCGTATTATCAATTTATTTTCCTGACCACAAGCGATACATTTACTATCTGGTGAAAATGCCAATGACGAAACATTACCTTCGCGCCCGCGCAAAAACCTAAGCTGATTATTTTCAATTTGGAGCTTGGATAATAACTGATCAGACCCGTAAATGAGATATTTACCATCGGGCGAAAATGCCAACGAACGAATATGACATGACACTTTATGAGTATGTAATAACGAAAATCGCTCTTTTTTTCTTTGCCATAATTTTATTGCTCGTTCCCAGCCGGAAGTAGAAACGAAATAATTATTATCGGGAGAAAATGCTACTAAATAAATCCGATCCTGTTTCTCAGGTGTTAGAAGGAACTTAAATGTGCCTTTATAAAGCGACCATATTTTTATGGTTCCATCACCTGATCCAGAAGCTAAGTATTCCCCATTTGGTGAAAATGATATTGAGTTAACACAATCATCATGCCCTTCGAGTATTTGCGCCTGTTCCCAGGTTAAATATCCTAAAATTATATGCTGTAATCCAGATGTGGGAATATAAGCATCTAAGTGGGCGCACTTTTGAGAAGCTGATTTATATATTGGTTCTTGACTGCCGTAAGCCATAAACCAAAAGATCGTGATTAGATACGGTATCTTTTTCATATTTTATTTTTTAGTAACGGTGCTATTTAAAAAATTAAATTTTTATATATAATAGAAATATACACAGAATGCAAAAATTGTCAAACCTTGATTAGAATAGATGATAGAATCACTGTGCTTGTTCTCGGAGGCTCGTTCCGCGACCTTGGGCACACAGAAGAATAAAGGGGAAATCTCTTCTCTCGCTCGGGACGAGCGGGATAGGGGGGACTCAAAAAGAGCCGGGAGTCGGGAGATAGAGTAGTGACTCTGCAAGATATAATCAATTAGAGATCATTCACGTTTCTTATGGATAAAATTCTGTCCAAGGCACATAATTTGATTAATTTTGAAAAAAATCTAAATTTGTATAAAATAGATAATAAACTTTAAACGAGATAAATAATATATCTTCTATCTAAGGGCTACACAATGTCAGTTACATTTACACTAAAAAGAAAAAAAAGAAACAGAAAACATGGCTTTCTTATGCGTATGGCTACGCATGATGGTCGTAAAATTATTAACCGTCGTCGATCTAAAGGGCGCAAGCGACTTGCGGTAAGCGCATAATTCCCGTTCGTTCACGTGACTCACTTCTCACGGCGAGAAATACAGGAACTATTTAAAAAAGCACGTACACTGTGCCAGCACAACAGTCTTGATATTAAAGCGGCACCGGCAAGCTCTTTACCGGGCCGCTTACTTATTATCTCGCCCAAAAAAATAGGTAATGCCCCGCTTCGCAATCTGATACGTCGTCGTATAAAAGCACTGTTTTATGAAGAAAAAATGTACGAAAAACAGTATAATTATATTTTTTTTTGTAAGCCCCCTATTTCAGAAGTAAGCTTTCAGGAATTAAAAGAAATTATTCTTGCGTGTCTCAAAAAATAATCATGCTTAATCTTATTTTAATTTATATAATACGGGCAATACGGCCATTACTTGGACCAAGTGGCTGTTGTCGATATGCTTTTTCTTGTTATGATTACGGGATTCACCAATTAGAACAAGAAAAACTTATTATCGCACTTATGCGCATTATAAAGCGCGTTCTTTCGTGCAATCCGTTTACCCGTATATAACTTATTTTTTTGCTTCTTTAAATTGACTCGCGTACACACGCGCTTCGCTACTCAGCTCACTTATTTGCGCAATAAAATTTATTACATGAGTTTCTGAATAAGCAGCTTGCATAGCTTTATTAATATATTTTTTAACAACTTCGAATGGCATTGCTTTATCGAGTAACTTAAGAACAATATATTCATGTATTATAAATATATATTCTGTTGATACTTGCAACTCACTTAAAAATTGATCCAGCGCTTCGATTGACTCCGCAAGGCGCAAATCTACAAAACGCATAACTATTTTTAAAACTTTTTCTCGATCAGCATGTTCATATAACGTAATTAATTTACATGCAAAACTATTATTTTCTGGAATCAGCGTTATTAAATGTTCATAAATTGCTATGGTGTGATTAAGTTTATCCTGCTGTTCGTATAAAAGTGCTGCGCGCACATATGATTCGAGAGCTTTTTCGTCTCGAAAAGATAATAACAGATCCCCTTCTAATTGCGACGAAAGCGCTGCGTCAGTGAGAGAGTATGATAAAAGGCGGTACATGCCAAGTGCCCGTTCTTTTTCACCACGCTTTACAAATTCTGCAAGCTTAAACCAAGCAACATTATATTTCTCAGATGTTAGAGGGCTCATGTGCTCCTTTTTTAGATGTGCAACAATACCTACTCATTTTTGGTATAGCTTAGTAAGTATTACCATTTTCTGCAAAAAAGTACCAAGACTTTCTTTATTTTTATTACACAAGATTTTAAAACAATTTATTAATCGTGATTTTGAATAACAATGACTACCTAAGTTTAGCCAGCCTGTTTCGAAACCGCTCGTACTAGTCCTGAGCAAAGTCGAAGGATCGAACGTATGGGCGGTTTCGAAAGGGATCTAATAAATTTATGTGCATATAAATTTTCTAGGTATTGCTTTTTCTCGCAAGACTAGGTTAGTGTAACAACAAAACAAATGCTTATTTTTTTTCCGGTAGGAACAGTATGAATAAAAATAGAAGCGCTTTTTTATTAGCTATCACACTAGTATTTGCTCGATTAAATGGCAATAACGAGATACCAAATCAAGAAGAACAAGCGAAAATTAT
>Ga0206839_1201_pt1 | contig 11678 bp, 13 predicted proteins | sample Alteio_BWOrgCont_27_FD_152883 | JGI IMG/M metagenome (GOLD analysis project Ga0206839, IMG submission 152883) | Enriched cells from forest soil in Barre Woods Harvard Forest LTER site, Petersham, Massachusetts, United States -... | ecosystem: Environmental > Terrestrial > Soil > Temperate forest >... | reverse complement strand
AAGCGAGCAAAAGAAAAGGATCTTGTAGATATTACTTTTGTTAATATCCGTGATTTTGGCCTAGGTGATCATAAAATGGTAGATGACACACCCTATGGTGGGGGAGTAGGAATGGTCCTCAAAGTGGACGTACTGCATAAAGCCATAGAACACGTAAAAAAAGTATTTACAAAAAACAATCCCCACGGCACACAAAAAGTGATACTTACTAGCGCGTCAGGAAAAGTATACAAACAATCGATGGCAAAGACTTTTTCTGCAATTGATCATCTGATTATCATTTGCGGTCATTATGAAGGGGTTGATGACAGGGTTATGCAATATGTTGATGAGGAAATTTCAATTGGCGACTTCGTATTAACAGGAGGGGAGATACCAGCAATGATTATTACTGATAGCGTAGTCAGACTATTGGATGGTGCTATCACCAAAGGTGCAACAGAAGATGAATCTTTTTCACAAGATGCAGACTTGCTTGAATATCCTCATTACACCAAACCCAGAAGCTATGATAATCAGGAGGTACCGGAAGTATTATTATCAGGTAATCATCAAAAAATTGCAGAATGGCGTCAGCAACAGTCAGTCGAAAAAACAAAAAAGGTCCGTCCAGAACTACTTAAAAATAGGACTTAAAAGGTTTGTTTTGTCTTCAATTAAAAAAGAGGTATGGCGGAATTTGAACCACTCGAGGAATTACCATTTTGGAGGTTTGCAGAATTATCCCAACTCGACAATGTATGCAGTAATGTGACGTTGTCAGCTGATATAGGCTCTATTGGAGTATCTCCGGAATAATTAACATTGGGTATGGGCTTTTGATAGAATGAAATAGTAATTGAGATATTCCCTTCATTTCCATTAATGAGTGTCACTTCTGATAATGGAAGATTACTCTCCAGTGATTTGATAAACCGTCTTATTTTGTCAATACTCCCACCTACCACAACTGTCACCTGTGTTGAAGATAACCCGTTTGAAGATATGCCAGAAAATTGTCCGGAAGATGAGGCAATATCCCCAACGACAAAAGAATAATCATCAAGAGAAACCCCTGAAACAGCAGCAGAATTGGAAATGGCATTAAGCATTCCCGCAAAATCTTTTGTGGGCGGCAGCGCATGAGTTGCAGTTTGCAATTGTGAATCAAGAGTTGATTTATCAAGAGAACTAATAAAGGAAATATTCTGCTGAAGGATAGCAATTTGTGCACGGGTTGCGATGACTTCATTACGTATTGAAAACCAGTTATTCAATTCAGGCAAGATAACATTAAACAACAACAAAAGACAAACAATGATTATCCCACTCATCATTGAGAGAGAATAATAGTCAGAATCCCGGTAATGGTAATACCAATACCTAAATCCTTTTTTACCTATCCATGTATCACTTTTCATAATTATAAGAAAGACAAATTAAGCGTTGTCTCATACTCATTAGTCACTTGATCAGTCGTCAAATCAAGCAAAGAGACTTTTGAGAATCCTTTCTTTTCCTGCGCATATCCTACCAAACCATTGATAAATGAATCCAATGATTGAAGGGATGGACTTTCTACTGTAATGGTCATCGTTTGATCGTCGCTTTGAATGTCAGTAACTGTTGAATCACCGGAAAGTTTGTCCTCAATTAATCCCAGAGATTGATCCAACATGGGACGTGTACGCAATAACGAGGTAATTGAGCTCATACGTTCATTTACTATGGATAATTTCACTATGTCGTTTTGTGACTGCATTAAACTTTGCTGTAGATTTTGCTCCTGTGTACGCAGTTGGGGAAGAGGGGATATTTCAACCATAGTAAATAAAATAACAGAAGAGACAGAAACAATAAAAAGTAAACCCAACACAAAAAGACGCATCTTTTGTATATGATGCACAAAATGTGTTGAAGAGCCTTTTTTATCAGGATCTAATAGATTAATTCCTTCATTCATATTCTTTTAATGCCAGACCTACGGCAACACTATATTCTTGACCTTTTGATTCTATCGCTTGGGGTACTGATTGAATATTGAGCATTTTCCAAGGATTCGCAAGAACTGATTCAAAGCCTAAATTTTTTGCAAAATATACCCCAAGTCCTGGTAAACTTGCACCACCGCCTGTTAACAACATTTGAGTAATCGGAGATTCGTTTCTATATTTTTCAGCGTAAAAAGTTGTCGCCTTTTTCACTTCTGAAAGTAAAGAAGTCAAAATAGGCTCAATAGCTTTTCCCACTTTTCCTCCAAAATTTTTATCAGATAACCCATATACTCTTTTATATTCTTCTGCCTGAGCAGGTTGTAATCCAAAATCTGAGGCAATAGCACGAGTTAGTGCCACTCCTCCTAATGGAACGGAATAATTAGAGACAAGAAGTCCATTTTGAACAATTCCAAGAGTCGTACTCATCGCACCAACATTCGCAATAAGAGCAGTCGGGGTATTTTTTGACTGAATTATTCCCCGAATGGTGGCTAAGATTTCAGTCTCTATAGATGTAATAGTAAGCCCTGCTAGATCAAGTATTGTCTGATAACGGGAAATGAGCTCTTTTGGCGCGGCAACTAATAACACCTGCATCCTTTCTTCAGGCAAAGTGCCTTTATAGGTACGTAGTTTAGTCCAGGCAAGAGTAACAGTATCAAGAGGAACGGGAATGTATTGTTCTGCTTCCCAATAAATCGCATTTGCTAATTCACTATCTGAAAGAACAGGCATCTCTATAACCTTGGTGAACGCATGATTCTCAGGTATGGCAATATTGACATTATTCGTTGTAATCTTAGCATCAATAACAAGCTTGTTAATTATTTGTGCCATTTCCTGATGATCAAACGGAGATTCAGATTGCATTCCCTGCGTAGGAGTTACCACAACTGCAGATGTGTTATAAGAGATAGTATTATTATCCTTACTAAGCCATACAATCTTTATTGAAGTCGTACCTATATCCAATCCAAACGAATTACTTTTCATATTATTGAGAGACAAACAGGCTATATTGTAAAATTTCAGATGGAACACTAGGATAATATTGATAAGTCACTATTTTCCTTTCCGTACTGGCTGAGTTACCTACGGCCTGAATAACTGTTCCCTGTGGTGGGAAGCCTCCTTGGCAGCCACAATTTGTAGATGCAATATATGCCGGCGCATAGAGAGGAATTATTCGGGCAAAAAGCCCATTAGTGACCGTTATTAGCGGGGTACTATATCTATATGTTCTTCCGGCAATAGAATAGGAATTTGAATTGACGAAGGTAAAATGATTAACGAGCTGTCTTGCAGTACATGGATCATAATCATAACGCGTGAGTTGTGGATTAGCCAAACTTCCACTAAAAACAAGTATCTCTAAAGCGGCCTCCGTATTATTCGCTTCAGAAGAATTACACACGTCAGTTGATTGTCCCCAATAAATGGTAAATGTTCCGGTCCATTGGTTTGTATATCCTGGATATTTGGATAGCCATAAATCAGTTGACCCGTCCTTTAAAACAGCTGATCCATTATTAAGAGCAAACTGAAGTCCATTAACCGTTTGTATGGTGGTAGTATAAGACGCGTTGTTTGAAAAAGATCCTGAAACAGATGTATCCGAAGTTAATGACCTTTCAATTCCAGCTTCTGCTGCTGAAAACGCCTTTTCAGAACTGGCAGCATCTTCAGAAGTTTTTGTATTTGAAACCGAACGGACTGCAACAGCTAAACCGACCGTTAACGCAGTTACCATAACTAAAACAACAATAAGTAAAATCTGTCCTTTTTGAGAATACTGCATAAAGAGATCTACTACATCTACGATGAAATATTCTGCAAAGCAGAATACTCCATATTTATCGTAACAAGCTGATGAGAGAGTGTCAACGTTACAGATTTGAAGTTTTTAAAAATTTCTCAACGTCACACTCGTCTGAAAGGGTATTGTGAAATTCGTTTCGGCAAAACTTCCAGGATTTTTAGGTATCAACGTATATTGGATGGTTATCGTCTGTGGGTCATCAACAGTTGCTTGTGTACATACAAAAGAACAAGCTGAAACACTCATGGAAGTGTTATCAATAAGCGACGCGCCGTTTGATGCTATTGTATTATTAGCACAACTATATGTTGTTTGTTGATAATCAGCCAGCGAAGTAATGGTAATGGAGCTTGTGGTAGTCGTTGGGACACACGTTGCAGGAGCATTAATGCTTTGGGCATAGCGGATACTTTTCACCATTTGAGTCAAAGCGTTATCACCATTTTGCCTTGCTGCTTCGAGTAAATCAGCTTTTTTTGTGGTACGCAGAGTTATAGTGATAACACTTACAACGATAGTTCCTATAATACTTAAAATGCCAATAACAGTTAGCAGCTCTAAAAGTGTAAAGCCACTTTGTGTAGAAGATATAATAAAAGCATGTTTTTTCATGGCGATTGGACTGGGTTTACTATTGATAAACATGATGTATCTACTTCACTATGACAATAGGTGTTTGACTGACATTTCCCATCAGTGAACGAAACGGTGACTGTTACTTTTGAGACATTGTTTGCACAAGCATTTTGTTGAATCTGTATAGAACGAATAAATTTATCAACATTTGGTACAGTGCAACCGCTCTGAACCGATCCAAGTGATGTTTGCCCTTTCGATAAACAATATATCCCATTATATGTTTGGAATACGGGATAGTTGTCGTCTCTAATTTGCTGCATAATTTCTGTTCCTTGCTGTGCGTATTTTGTCGCAAGTGTTTCATTTTGATTAAATTCTGCATTACTTAATGCCGTAGTTACTGAAATACCCATCGCAGTGATAACTACCGTAATAATTGCAATTGCCGCTAGTGTTTCAATAAGAGTCTGTCCAGAAAACAACTGATTCCGAATTAAAATTTTTTTTAAAAATGTATCCATTTTGTATTATCACCTTTTATTTTACTGAAATAATTCCCGTTTGGCTCACAGTTATTGTTTTTGTTTTTCCGTACCCAGTTATAAGGATAGTAGCAGGAGAGACAGTACCTGTTGCTACAGAAAAAAGAACAGAAGCAGTCGAGCCAGTCGCAAAAGTTATTTGAGAAGGGAGAGCATTTGTAGATTGTACTTGCTTGGAGCCACAAATAGCAGAAAGGGTATATTGTCCTGCCGAAATTGTAAAATCAACTTGATAACCGGTTAGGGGATTAGTTCCACAACTGCTTGGTATAACCTGAGAAATAGCCCGTGACTTTGCACTAGCCAATAAGGTCTCTACATCAGTGGCGCTTGATTGGACACTTTGGCTGCTGTTGTAAGAAGAATAAGAAGCGATACCGAGAGAAGTTAATATACCAATAAACGATAACACCACAAGCATTTCAATAAGAGTAAATCCCTGATTGATTGAAGACCCAAACGTAGGCGAAAAAATAGCTTTATAAAACGCATTCATCTAAGGATTGTTGACTGTGTAAGACCAGTTCGTACTTCCTCCACTGCAATAAGTAGAGTTATTTGCTTTATCCTTTTGAGAATCATTAACATTTTCAAGACAGGTCACTAATGTATAAGTCGTTCCTGTTGTAGTATATGTATAGACGAACTGTCCGGTGTTTAAAGGATCACATGGAATTTTTTGCAAATAAGTAGTGCCACCGAGAGTTAAACTTGATCCACAGGCAGGCAAAGGAGCCGGAGGATAGGTACCTTGATCTGAACGATATAATTCAAAAGCAGCCTGCATTTGTCTTAAATCTGATTTTCTTTCCGCGTCACGCGCATGGGCTTTTGCAGCTATAAAATTAACCATCAAAAAAGAAGCCAATACGCCAATAATGGCCAGAACAAGAAGCAATTCAATCAGCGTAAAACCCAAACTATTCTTTTTTATAGAATCTATTTTTTGTAAATACTTTTTCATATTATATATACCTCCTGCTATTAGACTTAAGGTGACACGTTTGGACTTGAAACACCATAGTTACATGTTCCTCCACAAGCAGTCGCACTTGGGAAACCACCGCCTCCAGACAGACTTTGGCATGCATTCCCTTTATTGCAGGATTGTGGATCGTTTTTGCCTTGCTGAATATTCGCATAGATATAATACGTTTGCCCGTTTGAAGAAGCTGGTGAATAATAGACATAATTATTACTAGGAACTGGATCTTTGGGCAAAGTCGCCATATATGGCTGCCAAGAGCTACCCCAAGTGAGCGAAACTTTATTTATATATAATTCAAAATTTCCCGAAGATGGAGGATATGCTCCATTATCTTGATAATATAATTCCAGTGCACGCTGAAGTGATTCAACATCTGCCTTGCGATGCGCGTCATTGGCTTTTTGCAGCTGCGCAATAGGATTTATGGTAACAAGCAGAACTCCTGCAACTATACCAAGTATAGCAATCACAACCAGCATTTCAATAAGTGTAAAACCGTAGGAATTAAATCGTTTTTTCATCTCTCCTTTTATTATTAACTTCTGCGCCGTAACTTTCAACGGATAAATTACTTTATCAAATATTCCAATAGTGCATTGATAATCATAGTACCCCAAAATATACTCACTAGTGTGCCAAAAACAAGAAAAGGTCCAAAGGGAATCGTCCCTCCTCTAAACTTTTTCTTTTTCATAGCAATAAGAAGTAGTGAAATAATGGCACCCGTAACAAAAGCAATATATAAACCTAATAACACTTTTGGAAAACCTAAGCTAAAACCCATCAAAAAAGCATATACGACATCCCCAAATCCCATTCCCCGTCCTTTGGTAAGAAGAAATATCAATAAGAAAAAGCCACCTGCTCCTAAAGCGGAAAGTAAAGCGATGAGAATATTCGTTTGAAATCCCATGTTTAGCATTTCAGCAGAAGTGAAAGACAATAAAGGATAAATAAAATACCATAGAATTGTCACCAAAAGAGCAACGACCACAACAGTAAAAGGAATAATGCCATAACGCAAATCTGTAAAAAATATCACAATAAATGCCCCTGACAAAATAAAGTAATAAAATAATAAAAAAAGATAGGCCGGTTGTAACAAAAATGATAGGGAGATGCCATACATTTCATAACTTATAAGAACAAATAGTATGCCTGTACAAAATTCTATAATAGGGTAAAACCAGCTTAATTTTTTATGACAATAGCGGCATTTCCCACCAAGTAACAAAAATGAAAAAATAGGAATAAGATCCCAAGGATGCAAAAGATGCCTGCAATGATCACAATGAGACCTTCCTTTCCAAATGGATTCTTTACTAATAGTACGATCAACTACCACTCCTAAAAAACTTCCGATAGCTGAACCGATAATAAAAAGGAATAAATAATAGAGAAATATCATATAGTAGCGTGAATTAAGCCCATTTTACTTTTGGTATCTTCTGATGACTGCGTTTTTAACTCTTGCATATCTGAATCATGGAATTCTTTAAGCGAAAAAGTAAAAGTGGAGCCTTTACCCCTCCCTTCAGATGCTGCTCTAATCTCCCCATGATGAAGATTAATTATTGAGCGACAGATATATAAGCCTAAGCCTGTACCAGCAACTGTCGTTTGATTAGTAATATAAGATCCTGGTAGCAACCCAAATTTTTGGAATAACTTTCCGATATCTTCTTGAGGTATACCTGCTCCTGTATCTTTGATACTTGTTTCAACGTATCCATCTTTTCTATTAAAAATTATTGTAATTGTCCCTCCTTTTGGAGTAAATTTCAAGGAGTTACCGATAAGATTAAATAACACTTCCTTAATTTTATCCGGATCCGCAAGAACATTCGGCAATGAGGCCGCCTTATTAAGGTTAAGAGTAACACCTACTTCATGCGCTCGAGGGAGTACTTCATCTACAACTTCTTGTGTTAATTTGATTAAATCAACAGATTGCAGTTCTACTGTAATACGTCCAGATTCTATACGGGAAATATTTAACATATCATTCACAAGCCGTATAAGCCTATCAACTGAATTATATCCTCGCTCAATATAATATCGCTGTTTTTCATTAAGTTCTCCACCTTTGCCTTTAAGGGCCATCCAAAGATACGATTTAATTGCTGTCATTGGTGTTCGGAGTTCATGAGAAGCGACTGAAACGAATTCATTTTTCAATTTATCTAAAGCTTGCAGTTTTTCATTGGCCTCTTTAAGCTGAGAAGAAATCGTTTCTAATAAATGTTCCCGTTGTAACAATTGATCAATAAGAGAAGAAAATGAATGTGCGAGTGCCTCAATCTCATCACCACTTTTGATATCGCCAATTGTTTCCCGCCGTCCACTTTCCACCAATTCAGCTGAATGTTGCAATTTTCTAATAGGACGTGTTAGATTCTCACTTAAAAAGAATGAAATTAATAACAAAAATAATGACGATATTATAAAAGTAATAATAAAAAGATTTCTAATGAAGGTAAGAAAACTAAAAGCTTCGGATGCAGGTTGTTCAAAAACAGCGACCCAATTGTAATCTGAAATAAGTATTGCTTTAGCGACTACTGGTACATTCTTTTCATTAATATATTGTTCATCTTGAAAAGAAGAAGCTTTATGGGCTAGGGCATCTGCAATAACTTTTCGAGAAGTCAAAATTGGTCTTTGTAAGACATATGCTTGCGATGGATGAGAAATTAAAAGACCATTATTATCAACGACATATATATAGCCATTATTCCCTAACCGAATATGAGATAGCTCAGTACGTAGTTGATCTAAATTGACTTCCATTTTTACGACTCCAACCGATGTATGCTTGCTATTAAAAATGGGAAAAAAAATATCAATCTGAGGTTCCTGATCATTAGCAATATAATAAACTTGTGAAATTGCAGGTATACCTGCTACCGCAGACTTAAATGGCTCACTATATACTTCATACGATAGTTCACCGTTGGGAATTGAACCAGATGGATTGATAATTGAAAGCTCGTGTCCAAGGGGTGAAAGAATCGTAATCTTTTGAATATAACTATTATTCTTTAAAAGATACTTTGCCACTGTTACAAAATTAGCATTATCATCAGAATAACTTTTTGCTAAACCCGTACTTTCAGAATTGAGCTCAGTGAAGAAATTCAATATGTCAGAGGCTCCATCATTAGCTTCAACTTCCTGCAGTGTTGTAATTTGTGATGAAATATACTGCTGTATAATAATAAAAGAGAAACCTAAAATAAGAGAAGAGAGGACAAGAAGAAGGGTAAATCCAGTTAATAATTTAAGACGAATAGAAAATTTCATTCATTTTTTTTAATCTAACCATTTATGTTTGAGTTCATTTAAATAGCCTCTTACACGAAGAGAATCAAGTGCTTGGTTTACTAATTTTATATGAGGATCGCCCTTTCTAAAGACAATACCATAATATTCATTCGTAAAAGGATCACTTGCTATTTTCAGTGTCGGATTTGCAGCAACGATACCCTGTGAGCTTGGCAAATCATCAAATATGGCATCAACCTGACCACTAACAAGAGCTTGCGTTGCTTGAACAAAGGTAGGATATTTTATAACCAGATTGCTAGTTGTGTATTTAAGTGCTTGAGCTTCATTGGTTGTTCCAGCTTGTACGCCAATCCTTTTACCTTTAAGGTCAGAAGGTAACTTAATTGTATTATTGGTCTTTTGTGTAATAATTACTTGTCCAGCGTTAAGATACTGTTCAGAGAATCCGTATTTTTGTTGTCTCTCAGGGGTTATCGTGACAGCCGAGATAATCATATCTATTTGATTTTGCTGAAGCGCACTAAAGATATTATCAAAAATAACATTTTTAAACACAATATGTACTCCCATTTGCTTTGCCAACAAGTTAGCCAAATCAATATCATATCCGACGAATTTCCCATTCTGAATAAACTCCATAGGAGGAAGCGTCGGATCAGTTCCGACAATAAGTGTCTGAGATGAAGATTCCCCAATGGTAGGCGTGGGTTTTACTCCAGTCATTGCAGTTTTCTGTAATTGTGTCTGGAAATATAAGGCAGAGGCAACCAAACATCCTACAAAAAGCACTACAAGGATAATAACCCAAAGCATACGGTTACCTGAATGTTTTACGGGTGGAGGAGTAGCTTGTGGCAACGGTTGTTGCTGAACTCCATTATCAGATGCAAGTGGTGCCGCAGGTGAAAATGTTGTTTGTTCTTCCATGAGCAGTAGTAGAATATACTATAGTATATTTACTATCGCCCATTCTCAACATTTTGTCAAGCAGCAACAGAAGAATTATTTTTAGACTTAAGAGTTATTGTTTCTCTTTCATTTTGTTGTGAACCAACGTCTTTTTTTCCTCTACCACCAGTGAAATCAACAACAATTAATTGGCCACTATCTGTTAAACGTTGCCGCGCCAAAATTTGAGCACCTAATCCAATTTTTTCATTAAAGCTGGTATCAATAACTTCTGGCACACTTTCACTATAATAATCTCCCGGCATAACAACACGGGGACTAGAACCCATATAAGGAGTTACTTCATGCGGATGCTTACGCCCCATAAAGAAATAGAGCACCCCTGCTTGAGGTCTAATTTTAAACTTATTACCTGCAGGACGTCCAAATTCATCTCTTTTTTCATGAACAGTCAGCTCTCCACCTTCTCCTTCTTTTACATCAGTTACACCCAAGAGTGCAGTCAAAGGATTCCGATCTATATGAAGTTCGTAAGGACCTTCGCTCGTATAGTTCATATTCAAAGCTGATTCATCGACGCCCAAACGCATTGAAGGATCTTTCATTAGTCTTTCGGCGAGGAATCTGATTTCATGCTCGAAAAGAGAATGAAACCATTTCAAATCTTCTTTAATAACTCCTTGTCTTGTTGGTTTATAAAATGTTGGAGCTTTATCAGGCTCTACCAATGAAGTATCATCAAATCCAGGAATTATTAACTTATCTGGCTGTTGTCTCGCTACTTCAAGCAGTTCACCTTGCCAGTTCGGATGTACATCACTTAACATAGAACGTAAATCAACAGCAACTACATAGGGATTTACTCGTATAAACTCTGTCTTTGTAATTCCGGGATAACTCATCGCTTCAATTCCTGGCCGGGGACCAGGAAGAACTAATCCCATTTTCGATCGTTTGGCTTCTGCTCCTGCAACAACCAAACCCATAGTACTTTTGAGAGAATCTGTAGATAACTCATTATGACCATTTAGACCAGCACGAGCCTGCCGGATATTTTCTTTTGGGTTTGAAGGACGTTCTTGTACTTTAAAGCCACTTGCTCTATTAATAGTAAGCTCTGTCATTGTCATATATTTTATATTATTTTACTATAAGACTAATTATTTGTCAATTCATAGCCTTTTTTTGTAAAAAATGGGATAATTCCATGCAGCCTTATGTATCACATTAAGAAGCTTCTTGCAACTTAGGCAATTTAACTTCTACTCCTGGCTGCATTTGTGTAATCACACGCTCTCTTTGAATCGTAGGCAAATTTATCACTGCTGCATTTTCTGGTAACAATTTAGCTTTTTTCTTTTTCTCTTTAATTTTTCTTATTCCCAAATTCTCCAATACTTGCCTCGGTAAACCCCACGGTGACAAAGTAGTAGCCGTATCTATAGCAAGAGCTCCTGCCCATCCAAAAGGGAGTAATCCCAAGGCTGCTTCTCCCAAAAAAAGCAATTCCACAACACCATTAACTGCAGCATATCCTGGCCATGCTTTATCAAAATGCTCTTTTGTCCATTTGCCAC
>Ga0206839_1200_pt1 | contig 11723 bp, 8 predicted proteins | sample Alteio_BWOrgCont_27_FD_152883 | JGI IMG/M metagenome (GOLD analysis project Ga0206839, IMG submission 152883) | Enriched cells from forest soil in Barre Woods Harvard Forest LTER site, Petersham, Massachusetts, United States -... | ecosystem: Environmental > Terrestrial > Soil > Temperate forest > O... | reverse complement strand
GCATTAGAGCCGATTCTGACATTATCGCCTATATGAATCGGGCCAAGCACTTGCGCACCTGCGCCTATAATAACATTATTGCCGATTTGCGGATGGCGTATCCCCTGTTCAAAAGATGTGCCTCCGAGCGTAACATCGTGATACAGGGGAACATCGTTCCCAATAGTCGCAGTTTCACCAATAACCACACCCATGCCATGATCAATAAAGAAGCGCTGCCCTATTTTCGCACCGGGATGAATCTCTATGCCGGTAAGAAAACGGGCAAAGAAGGAAATCCAGCGTGCCAGTAATTTAAAATCCAGACGCCATAACTTATGCGCAAGCCGGTGAAGTGCCATCGCATGGAACCCCGGATAGCACAAAAACACCTCAATACGCGAGCGCGCAGCCGGGTCACGGGCAAAAACGGCATCAATTTCCTGTAAAATACGCTTGAACATTGCAATTATTGAAACTTTATACTAAATAGAGCAAACATTTATATAACTAACGTATAATAACAATCAACTATTAAGCAGATATTACCCTCATGCCAGAAATATTTTTCAGTGGTCCGGAAGGACGCATAGAAGGACGCTACCATCATAATGAAACAAAAGGTGCCCCTATTGTTGTGGTATTGCACCCGCACCCCCTTTATGGCGGGACGATGAACAATAAGATAACGTATAATCTTTACCAGGCATTTGTGCGTTCCGGGTTCTCGGCGCTGCGTTTCAACTTCCGCGGCATTGGAAAATCGCAGGGGAAATTTGATGACGGCATCGGTGAGCTTGCTGATGCAGCAACAGCCCTTGACTGGATTCAACAGCAGAATATGGATGCCTCGGCGTGCTGGATAGCCGGGTTCTCATTTGGAGCATGGATAGCGATGCAGCTTCTGATGCGCCGCCCTGAGATTAACGGGTTTATTTCCGTTTCACCGCCAGCGAACCTTTATGACTTCAGCTTCCTGTCACCCTGCCCCACTGCCGGTTTCATTACTATGCGCGACCGCGATGAGATTGTTTCGGAAGAGGCTGTAAGCAAGCTGGCTCATAAGCTCGCCGGGCAAAAAGGTGCAAACCTGGAATATAAGATAATAAAGGGAGCGGATCACTATTACCGCAATAACCTTGAAGCATTAAATACAATCACGGAAGACTATATAGCGAGAAGAATGGCTGATTTTACTCAAAACCGCAAAGTCAGGCCGGACAGAAAAAGACGGCAATTGCCAAGAGATTAAGAATTTAGCACTCATAATAGTTAATAATAGTAAATCTATACGGTTAATTCTGAGATATTGATAGTATGCATAAGCCTGCATAAGATCTGCCGTAAGTTGAGCGTTAATATTCTTACAAATATAAATTTTTCAATATATTAAATATACCCATACAACCAAGAATATATAACAACAATCTATAGTTGTTTAAAGGCACCCTCCCTCATGCGGGAAAATTCGTCATTCACCATAATTAACTTATATAAAACTGGACATTTCTGCGGTTCCGTATAGATTATGCCTCCCTTTCACGAACAATTGAAAAGGATAAATTCAATGACAACACTACGCGTTGAAACCGACAATATTCTTTCAAATCCTCTTGACCTTGTCGAACAGGTTATCATCGATCGCGACTGGGCATATGATCGCCCTGCCGATGATGAGATAGTTGCCGAAGTAAGTAGCTCATGGTGCAATTATCGCATCTGGTTCACCTGGCAGGCAGAACAGGGAGCTTTAATTTTCTCCTGCGCGTTTGAAACCAAAGTTCCAAAAGTGATCCTGGGAAAAGTATATCCATTGCTGGCAATGGTCAATGACAAACTATGGATAGGACATTTTGATTTTGTCAGCGAGGACAATTCAATCGCGTACCGTCACACGATGCTAATGCGCGGCGGCTGCGTTGTTGCAACTGAACAGCTGGAAGATCTGGTGGACATCGCCATTTCAGAATGCGAGCGTTTCTTTCCTGCGTTCCAGTCACTCGTATGGGGAAATAAATCTGCTGAAGATGCATTTGCCTCCGCCATATTCGAAACAGTCGGCGAAGCGTGAAAACTTTTCCTGAGTCTTTGCTGCTCGTTGGCGGCATGGGTAAAATGGGCAGTGCGTTATATAATGCATGGCGTAAGAGCGGTATGCCTAAAAACTCGATTACCCTAAACGATATACATGGCCAGAATGCCAAACCGCTCGATGAAATTCATTCTACTCCTGAATGCATCGTGCTGGCGGTGAAACCACAATCAATGGATGAAGTATTACCAGCGCTTGCAAAAAAGTTCGGCAGCAAACCGTTTTACTTATCCATCGCCGCAGGAAAAACTATTGCCTCCCTGGAAAAGCATCTTGGCAACGCAGCGATTGTCCGTGCTATGCCCAACACACCCGCCTTGATTGGTGAAGGCATGAGCGCGCTATATGCTAATGAAAGAACAACTGAAGAGCAAAAAAAGATAGCCTCTGAACTACTGCAAGCGGCAGGCGGAATCGTATGGGTTAAAAATGAATCGCTCATGGATACCGTGACCGCTATTTCAGGCAGCGGCCCGGCCTATGTATTTTTATTTCTGCAAAGCCTGATTGAAGCAGGCATCTCACATGGCCTGACTGAAGGAGTCAGCAGGCAGCTTGCCATACAAACACTCCTCGGCAGCACTAAGCTTGCACAGTTATCACATGAACCGCTTGAGAAATTACGCTCAGATGTCACCAGCAAAGGCGGCACTACTGAGGCAGCACTCAGTGTACTCATGAAAGATGGAGGATTAAAAGACTTACTGTCTGAAGCTATAGCTAACGCCATTAAGCGCGCTAAAGATTTAGCATAATATTTCATTTATTAAGGGAGACGGCGAGCATATGTCCCAGCCATACAAACAGCAGGCACAGCACCACTGATAAGACAATATTCATTCCTGCCCTTAAAAAATCCCCGTCACGCGCGAGATTGAGGGTTTGCAGGCTGAAGGAGGAAAATGTGGTGAAACCTCCGCAGATGCCAACCATGACAAAAACGCGGATATCTGAGGGAGCTATAACTCTGCCATCCGGCCCGGTGAAAGTATAAAAAAATCCTATTACCAAGGAACCGAGTATATTGATTATAAGCGTACCCCAGGGGAAAGTCTCACCGCAGGCAGAAGCTACCAAGCCGGAAAGCCAGTAACGCGCTGTACTTCCCAGTGCGCCGCCGATAGCAACCCATAAATACGTAATCATGATATTACTCACAAAACCGGTACTGAAATATTTCCGCTGCCATATTGTAACACCTGCACTTTCTCGATGGTTACCAATCCGCTTGTCATCATGGTATCAAGCACGGGCAGGAAACTATTAATTTTTTCCTCACTATCAACTATCTCCACAATCATAGGAAGATCCTCAGAAAGACGAAGGATTTTTGCATTATGCAGATGGCTGGAATGCCCAAACCCCATTGGACCGCGTAATACAGTCGCTCCCGCCATGCCCATCTCGCGCGCTTTCAGCACAATAGCTTCATAAAGGGGATGCGAATCATTTCGATCTTTTTCACCTATGAATATACGAAGCAGCACAGCATTCTTAGGTATCTGCATATGTTAATCCTTATTTTAATACTCTCCGCGCCATTTAATGGAACAGCCGATGCTTGGGTTTTGTATTGCCGGAACATGCCCGGTTTCAACGAGCTGCTTCATGGCATCAACCAGTTCACGCTTGCCATTCTGCCCGCGCTGCATTCCGGATGCATCAAGACGTCCACGGTACTGCAGGGTAAGATCGGCATCAAAACCAAAGAAGTCCGGCGTGCATACCGCCCCATATGATTTAGCAACTTCCTGGGTTTCATCTATTACATAAGGAAACACGAAACCATGTTCTTTTTTAAATTCAGCCATATTGCCAAAGGAATCTTCGGGATAATTCTCTGCGTCGTTAGACATAATAGCGATACTGCCGACACCGAACGCAGCAAGATCTTTTGCATCGCTTGCAATTTTATCAGCCACCGCTTTCACAAACGGGCAATGATTGCATATGAACATCACAAGCAACCCGTTTTTACCCTTTACGTCCTGCAGGGAATACGTTTTTCCATCTGTACCTTTGAGCTTAAAGTCGGGTGCACTCCATCCTTTTTGTGCTTCCGGGGTTGTTAATGCTGGCATATTTACCTCCTGATAAAACTTACTTATGCTGTTTTTGACAACGCATTATTTAACGGCTGTTCTAATCTTGCAACCATTTCTTTTGGGCAGATCTGCCAGAATTTAGACAACTCCCGTTTCCAGTCATTCAGTATTGTTTCTCCGCGTAAAGAGCCGGTTTCCTGCACATGCTCTTTAATAAGTGAATGCAGCTCTTCTTCCCAATATCCAGCGGCGATACGCTGGAAGATAACCGTTTCGGAATTAATCCTGTTTTCAAAATTACCTTGTTCGTCATAGACAAACGCCATGCCGCCCGTCATGCCTGCGGCAAAGTTATCACCCACTTTGCCAAGTATCACCGCCATTCCCCCGGTCATATATTCGCAACCATTTGAGCCGCATCCCTCCACTACAGTGAATGCGCCACAATTGCGCACCGCAAAGCGCTCACTGGCTTCACCGGCGGCAAAAAGCCTGCCGGACGTCGCTCCATAAAGCACGGTATTGCCAATGATCGTATTCTCACATGCCACCAGCTTTGAGGATGTGCGTGGTTTAAGCGTTATGATGCCACCGGAAAGCCCCTTGCCTACATAATCGTTTGCATCGCCTATCACCACGATCTTTAATCCACCTACGGCAAATGCTCCAAGCGATTGCCCTGCCGATCCGCGCAGGCGCAATGTAATATGATCCGGCTGGATAATAGTACCTCCTGCCATAGAAAACTGTGTCATCACTGAAGAAAGCCGCGTACCCACAGCACGGTGAATATTTCTGACCGTATAAGCGAGCTGGATTTTTTTACCGGATTCCAGCGTTTCACTTGCGTCTTTTATCATCTGGGCATCCAGAGTATCCGGAACTTCATTACGGGTTTTTATCGTATAACGGCGGGCATTCATGCCGGGATCGGCAAGGGAAAGCAGCGGGTTCAAATCCAGATCCACCAAATCGTCGCTGCCATAATTCACCTGCGTTAATAGATCGGCACGACCAATAATTTCATCCAGCGACGCATAACCCAGCTTTGCCAGCAACTCACGCACCTCTTCTGCCACAAAGCTGAAAAGATTGACTACCCTTGCAACCGTTCCCTCAAATTTTTTGCGTAAATCGGAATTCTGCGTCGTTATCCCTACCGGGCAGGTATTGTTATGGCACTGGCGCACCATCAGGCAACCCATCGCAATGAGCGATGCCGTACCCAGTGCAAATTCCTCAGCACCGAGCATTGCAGCAATAACAACATCGCGCCCGGTTTTAATGCCGCCATCTGTTTGCAGCTTTACGCGATGACGCAAGCGGTTAAGGGTCAGCACCTGATTGGCTTCCGCAAGCCCCATTTCCCAAGGAATACCGGCATGTTTAATGCTGGAAAGCGGACTTGCGCCTGTGCCGCCTGTATGACCTGCGATTACAATTTTATCCGCCATCGCCTTGGCAACACCGCTTGCTATCGTACCGATACCCGCCTGCGCCACCAGTTTTACGGAAACAATCGCCGTGGGGTTAATCTGCTTTAAATCAAAAATAAGCTGTGCCAGATCTTCAATCGAATAAATATCATGATGCGGCGGCGGCGAGATAAGCGTTACGCCTTCAGTCGCATGGCGCAGCCTGGCAATTTCAGCCGTAACTTTAAAACCCGGTAATTGCCCGCCTTCACCCGGCTTTGCACCCTGCGCTATTTTAATCTGCAGTTCGCTGGCGTTATTCAGATACTCTGCAGTAACGCCGAAACGCGCAGAAGCGACCTGCTTGATTCCAGAATTTGCATTATCACCGTTATCTTTGGGCTTATAGCGCTCTGCACCCTCCCCGCCTTCACCTGAATTCGAGGCAGCACCCATGCTATTCATGGCAACTGCCAATGTCTCATGGGCTTCCGGCGATAACGCGCCCAGTGACATCGCAGGGGCTACAAAGCGTTTGCGGATTTCCGTGATGGATTCCACCTCATCGACGTTGATTTCACTGCGATCAGAACTGAACCCCAAAAGATCACGTAAACTAACCGGTTCCTCACTATAAATGTTTTCCGCATATTGCCTGTACATGCTATAACTGCCGCTGGCGCAGGCTTTCTGCAGCAGATCAATTGCTTCACCTTGCCAGGAATGGTTTTCTTCGCGCGCCCGGAAGCGGTAAAATCCGCCTATAGATAAAACGGTATCATCGTTTTCATATGCATTTTTGTGCAATTCAAGCACATGGCGCTCAATACCCGCAAGGCCAATACCGGAAATGCGTGACGGCAGGTTCAGGAAAAATTCACTCACCAGAGCCCGTGACAAGCCAATCGCTTCAAAATTACAGCCGCCGCGATAGGAATTTAGGACGGAAATCCCCATCTTTGACATGATTTTAAGAATGCCATTCGCAGCAGCTTCCTTAAAATTAGCCAGAACTTCTTTTGATGATAGCTTCGCAAGCAATCCTTTCTTATGCCGATCAAGAATTGAATCTTCGGCAAGGTATGCATTTATTACCGTCGCGCCTACGCCAATCAATACGGCAAAGTGATGCACATCCATGCATTCCGCTGATCTCACTATCAGGGAAGTGCCTTTGCGCAGCTTTTTGCGCACCAGATGGGTTTGTACTGCGCCTACAGCAAGAATCATAGGGATTCCGGCATGTCTGGCATCGCGCTTTTCATCTGTTAGTATAATATAGGGATGGCCAGAGGTAATGGCTTTTTCGGCCTGAAGGATGACAGAGGAAATTGCTTCCCGAAGATTAGTTTTATCCGGTTCAAATACGGTATGAATGATTGTAATCCTGTCGGCAAAATGCTTCTGCAAAACAGCCAGTTCATTATTCAATATGACCGGTGAAGATAAAAGCAGCGTGTGGCTGTGCGATTCATCAAAACCGAGGAAGTTGCCATTATTACCAAAACGCGTGTTGAGGCTCATGACCCGGCGTTCGCGCAACGAATCAATTGGCGGATTGGTAACCTGGCTGAAATTCTGGCGGAAGAAATGATGAAGCCCGCGATATTTTCTGGATAAGATGGCAAGCGGCGTATCATCACCCATTGAACCAATACCTTCCTTGCCCGTCTCTGCCATCGGCTGCAATACCAGTTCCAAATCCTCGCTGGTGATGCCGGATGCCATTTGTTCAGCACACAAGCGGCTATCTTTCAATACCTGAACAGGTTCAGGAAGCTCTTTAACCAATGCGTCAAAATAGGCTACATTATTAACCCACTTTGCAAACGGATACATGCCGGCAAGCAAATCTTTCAACTCGCGATCATGGTAAAGGGTACCTTCTTCAAGATTTACACCGATAATATCGCCTGGCCCCAGACGGCCTCTTTTCAATACTCTGGCATCATCCACGGGAACCATGCCAGATTCGGAGCCCATCACCAGCAAACCATCATCGGTGATAGCGTAGCGCATAGGACGCAACCCATTCCTGTCCATACCCGCAATCACCCATTTGCCATCCGTTGCGGCAATTGCCGCTGGCCCATCCCATGCCTCGGAGATACAATTGCAGAAACCGAACATATCTTTATGTGCCTGCGGAATATCGGAAGCCATCATCCAGGCTGGGGGGATCAGGATTAACTTCGCCAGCGGTAATGGCCTGCCTGCACGTACCATCAATTCCATCACAGAATCCAGCGCGCCCGTATCGGAAGTATTATCAGGAATCACCGGGCGCAGGTAATCTTCAAATCCGCTAAATTCCGGACAGCTCATAGTGGCTTCATGGCTTTTCATGAAATTGATATTGCCTTTGAGTGTATTGATTTCGCCATTATGGGCGATCATGCGGAAAGGCTGTGCCAGATGCCAGGCCGGAGCGGTGTTGGTGGAAAAACGCTGGTGAAAAATAGCATAGGCAGAACTAAAACGCTTATCGAGCAAATCCGGGTAGAATTCGGTGAGCTGCTCGGCCTTGAAAAGCCCTTTATAAATCACCGAGCGGCCTGACAGTGAGCATATATAAAAATCATGTATGGCACGCGAAAAAACTTCTTTTTCAATACAGCGGCGGATGAGAAACAGCTTGCGCTCAAAATCGACCTCATTCATTCCCTCTTTGCCCGCTATCAGTATCTGTTCGATTTCCGGGCGCGAATCTGCAGCTACTTCACCAATGACTGAGGGATTCACCGGCACCTGACGCCAGCCGTAAATAGAAAAATCCTGCCTGAGCACCTCAGACTCAACTATCGTGCGGCATTCCTCCTGTGCTTTCATATTCTTGCGCGGCAGGAAAATCATGCTCACTGCAAAGCGTTCGTTTTTAAGCTTTTTACCAATACGCTTAAGATGCGCCTCAAAAAAACTGACAGGAATCTGAATATTAATACCGGCACCATCGCCAGTTTTGCCGTCCGCATCGACAGCGCCACGGTGATATACGGCTTTAAGCGCGTTTATACCGGCTTCCACCACCTCGCGCCTCGGCTTGCCATCCATCGCAGCAATCAGGCCAACGCCGCAGGCATCATGCTCATCTGCCGGGTTATAAAGCCCGCTACCCGCTAAGCCTGCTGCACGTGCTGTCCAGTCACTGCCCCACATTATGTTTTCTCGTTATTTTATGGTAGAATTACAGTCGATGTTAATAATTATTTAGCAAATTGTCTTTATAATAATAGGAAGCGTATCCCCTTTGAGATTCTTATGAGATTTTTTGTTTGTATATTCAGCATATTAATAAGCACTTTCTGTCTTTTTATCCCCCTGAATTCCCCTGCCCAGCAGATGCAGATGATTACCTATGCCGTCCAGTCGGGAACCGGATTTTTCGTGAACCGCCAGAATATTGTGACTAATGCGCATGTTGTTAACGGCTGCACAAATGTATTTATCAAAGGAGCAGTGCCGGAACATGAGGCAACGGTCAGGTTTACCGACCCGGACCGTGACCTGGCCGTGATAGAGACGAATCAGCCTCCACCAGAATTTGCGCCACTACGCTATAATATTGATGATTTAAAAACGGGAGATCAGGTGATGGTCATCGGCTATCCCGGCGAAGCGGGAGCACGTGGTGAATATAAAGTAGCACAGGCACAGATACAGGATATAAAAATTAATGAAGGCGGCAGCGATAAATGGCTTTATATTACCGATGTGGTTGATCACGGTAATTCAGGAGGCCCGGTTCTTGATACCAGCGGTAATGTGATTGGTGTTGTTGTGGCCAAAGCTGCCATTACCATGTCAAATTCCTTAACCCATGAAAAAGTCAGCGAACAAAACGCAGGCGTTGTCATTACATTGAAGACTCTTATGCAGTTTTTACTTGATAACGGCGTCTTCTCGGAGTTAGGTGGTTCCGGTGGCGTTATCTTCTCTGATAGTTATCTTGAAGAACGCGCAAGGAACTATATAGTTAACGTACAGTGCCGGATTAAAAAAGACAATGTCCAACCCCCTCCCACAGACTAAAGCACGCCGCATAACAAAATGGGTTATAAACTTATTTTTGGGAGCTTCCGTATTCATCATTGTGTGTCTTGCGGCCCTGTTCTTTTGGGCATTGACAGGCCCCCGATCTATTAATTCCCTTACCCCCTATATCGAATCGGCACTCTCCTCACCTGAACGCGGTTACAGCGTTAAAATTGAAAGCTCTGAAATCGAATGGGATGGCTGGCATAATCCGCTTGGCATAAGCGCCAGGAATGTCGAAGTTATCAATAAAGGTAATGTCATAACGTATTTTCCCCAGGTAGTGTTAAAGATACATCTCTATAAAGTCCTGTTTGGCGAAATTGACATTAAATCACTTGAGCTTAATCATCCGAGCGTGACACTCTTACAAAATGACGACGGCAGTATTTCTCTGGGATTAAACGACAAAAATGCACAAGGAAACAGCTCCATCTCTTCTGTTTTACAATTGTTATTATCGGAAGATAGCAGCAACCCTGTGAAGCATCTGACGTCGGTGGCTATCCAGCATGCGACATTCTCCGTAAAAAATAAATTATCCGGCGTGTTTTTGCAGTCATCTGATACCTCACTGGAAATCACCAAGAAGAAAGGCAAAATAAAGGGCACTTTTTTGATGCCTGTAACGTTTGATAACAAACCTGCCAATATATATGCCGATTTTAGCCTGGATAAAAAAAATAATACCGATAGCGCCAGGATCATATATAAAAATATCCCTACACCTGCCCTATACGCTTTATTTCCCAGCCAGAAGTGGCTGGAAGGCTTCAATCTTCCGCTCTCAGGTATTGTGCAGATCTCTTCAGATTTTGCCGGGGATATCAGTAATATTGATTTTGTAGCTGAGGCTGGGCAAGGGAATATAAACTATCCATCCCAATTAGAGAAAACGATCAATTTACAGTCCGCAAAAATATATGGCAACGTTACCGATAAGTTAAGCACGCTCAAAATAACCAACGGCAAAGTATCAGTAATCAACAGCGAATCAAAAACAGTTGATCTGCTGTTTCATGGAACTGTAAACAAGGTGGGTGATGATTATGCAATCGATGGTTATGGGGAAACTGCCAATGCTCCGGTGAATGACGTTCATCTCTTATGGCCGATTGGACTCTCGCCGCATTCGCGTCAATGGGTAATAACCCACATAAGCAATGGGTTGATTACCAAAGCCGATCTAACCCTGCACTTTAAACCCGGCGATCTGAAACTCAAAGACATACCCGAACAGGCCCTTTCTTCTACCATTGTTATAAAAAATACCAGTGTCAAATACCTGCCTAAACATCCTTCCGTCAATGAAGTGAATGGCGTGGTAAAATTTACTGGCAAGTCAATGGACGCAAGGATAAGCAGCGCAAAATACCTGAGCGCCACCCAGATGGGGCCGATAAGCGTAAAAATGCCTGACATGTACCCGGATGATGTCAGGATGTTTATTGATATGGACGTTACCGCACCGGCTCAGGATGTTGCCACATTTCTGACGCTGCCAAAATTAGAGCTGGCAGATAAGCTTGGTATTACTAAGGATGCTTCCGGCCAGGTAAATGGCAATGTAAAGCTCAACTTTATTGCCTTCACTGCAGATGATGATAAGCAAAAGGATACGGACGATATTAATTACAATATTGACGGCAGTTTAATTAATGTATCGCAAAATAAATTCCTGGGTAAACGCGATATAGCAAACGCCAATCTGAGAATACTGCTGGATAATAAGGGCATAAAACTTTCCGGCAACGCTACAATTAATAAGGTCCCTATGACCATTGATCTCTTCAGCAGCTTAGAAAAAGGCCGTGAAACGGATTATCATATTAAATGCAATATGCCGGTTACCACCATACAGAGTTTTGGCTTACCTTCACTTAGTTTTGCCAGTGGTACTATCGGAGTGGATGCTGCATTTGCCGAATCTGATAAAGTGGATAATACAAAAGCTTCGCTTGATCTTACCAATCTTGACATAGCGCTGCCCAAATATGGTTTTAATAAGAAGGCAGGTGACAAAGCCACACTTGAGCTTTCTACTGAACAGATGCCTTCGGGAAATACTGCCATTAATTCCTTTTCGCTTAAGGGAAGCAATATAATGTTATCCGGTGAGGGCGAGTTTAATAAAACGGATAACACCATCAATTCGCTGAA
>Ga0206839_1199_pt1 | contig 11814 bp, 10 predicted proteins | sample Alteio_BWOrgCont_27_FD_152883 | JGI IMG/M metagenome (GOLD analysis project Ga0206839, IMG submission 152883) | Enriched cells from forest soil in Barre Woods Harvard Forest LTER site, Petersham, Massachusetts, United States -... | ecosystem: Environmental > Terrestrial > Soil > Temperate forest >... | reverse complement strand
TTTTATTAATACTGTAGATACCACTCCTCTAAACAGTAGTTTTTGTATTCCTGAAGGAATTGCTTTCGATTTCTATAATAGGCCATGCATATGCGACAGGGGTAATGCCGTTATTCGCCGGATAGGTGTTGCACCAATTGTAATAATAGACCATAGTGGTGTGCGAGCCGTAGGCGCATCTGCCGATGCCCTTGCAGTATACCCCAACCCCAGCAACGGCTCTATAACTATTAAGCTCACATCAAATATTACGGAGCAGGCGAGTTATTCCATTGTAAATCTGCTTGGAGAGACAATAAAAACTTTTACCGCAATAACTAACCAACCAGCTAGTGTAGCGCTACACGCACCTCCGGGTATTTATTATTTATCTGCCACTACTGCTCAGGGAAGCTGGCGAACACAAATCGTTGTGCAATAAGCTAAAACAGATAATACTATCAGATGGATAAGAAATACTACGCGCTGAAACTATTGCCTCCACGCCCTACCTTTTTCCAGGATATAACGGAAGAAGAGCGTAGCGTAATGCAACAGCATTCTGCCTATTGGAGAGACCTTATGGATAAAGGGTATGTTGTTGCATTTGGCCCGGTACTCGATCCCAAGACAGTATATGGGTTTGGGATCATAGAAGCGGAAAATGAGGAGCAGGTGAAATCGTTTATAGCCAGCGACCCCGCATTGAAATTAGGTACGTATGAGTAGTTCCTAAAAAATAACATCCTTTCTTTACACAAAGAATCCTGCTCTGGAGCAGGATTCTTTGTGTAAAGACTTTTATCAGGATTAAAATCCTTTTGTTGCCACTCCATCTTGAATGGCCTGCAATGCCTTCGCTTCGTTCATTATCGCTGCCATCTTATTGCCTTTGCCGTCATGGCCGCTGGCCATATAACCGCCTTTGGCAGTTTTAGAAATTACAGCATCCTGCATTGGGACGTTTTTTTCTTTTGTTTTCAGGCAATATGCCTTAATCATTTTTGAAGTATCCATTTTTTAATTTTTAAAGAGTTCGTTATACAATTGGGTGATTGCGGCACAATCTACTATTTTTTTTCATAAAACATAATGACAAAGGAAATTTGATTAATTTTTGATTTTGTTTTTAATCAAAAGTGCGTTTAAATACCATTTTAATCACTTTTAAATTTATTTGTTGTTATAAATTTAATCACATCATTTCTTTTACGAGATTACCTAACCGCTTCAGTGCTTTGTCTATATCATTCGTCCAGGGCATACCATAGCTAAGCCGCATACAATTCTCATAGCGCTCCTGCAGTGTGAACATGGAGCCCGGCGCTATACTTATTTTATGCAGCATTGCTTCCCGGTATAACTGATAGGTGTCTATTTTTTTGTCTAATTCCACCCATAATATAAAGCCGCCCTGTGGCGCAGACAGTTTAATACCTTCCGGAAAATACTCGCCTATTGCCCGTATGAACTGCAAGCTATTGGAATGAAGTGTTTGTCTTAATTTTCGGAGGTGATATTCATACCTGCCAGATGCAAGAAAAGATGCTATAGCCGCCTGCTGCGCGCTTGCATTGGTAATGCTGTGATACAGTTTCAGCCGCTTCACTTTATCAATGTATTTACCGGGGGCTACCCACCCTACCCGGTAACCGGGCGCCAGCGTTTTGGATATGGAACTGCACCAAAGCACATTTCCTTCCTCATCGTATGACTTACAGGAGCGAGGCCTCGTCTTGCCGAAATAAACATCGCCATACAGATCATCTTCAATAAGCGGTACACCATTTTTTGATAGCAGTTTCACCATTGCTTGTTTCTGCTCATCCGGCATACAATAGCCAAGCGGATTGCTGAAATTGGTTACAAAGAAACAGGCTTTTATAGCATGGCTTTTCAATACCTTTTTTACATCGTCAGGATCCACGCCGGTATCAGGATCTGTGGGCAGTTCCAGTACCTTTAGCCCTATGCTTTGTGCAAAACGTAATACGCCAAAATATACAGGGCTTTCTACCGCAATGGTATCTCCGGGCTGCGTGAGCGCCATCAGGCAAAATGAAATAGCATTCATACACCCAGCCGTAGAAACAATATCATTGGCTTGCAAATGTCCCCCCCAATGCATAGACCAGCGGGCCACCTGCCTGCGCAGCAACTCATTACCCTGCGTATGCTCATAGGCAGTGCCATTGCCCGGCAGATCACGCAGCGCCTGCATCATCGATTTATTGAGCCGTGCCAGCGGCAATATTTCAGGCGCAGGCACACTGAGCGAAAAACGGGTTAAGCCCGGCATAGAAAAATCGTCATATACTTCGCCGATAATCGCCTCCACATTTTTTGCCTTCACTGTTTGCAGCGGATTGCTCTTTTCCACCTTTTGCGGAAACCGGGATGGATTGAACCGTACATAATAACCAGACTGCGGGCGGGATTCGATGAGCCCTTTGCCTTCCAGGTGATAATAGGCTTGCAATATGGTGCTTACACTCATACCATGCTCTTTTGCCAGGAGCCGCACGGAGGGCAGTTTATCGCCAATTTTCAGCACCTGCTCCATGATCTGCTGCTCAATGGTACCGGCAATACGCAGATATAGATGTTCGCTTTTGCGTTTACTTATTTTTTTCATCTCACAAACTGTTATGGTCAAAATTATGAAAATTGTATCTGTTTTTGTTTTAAAAATTTTATAGAATTTTGTGTTGTAATGTTGATGGATATTTTCAGGCATAGGAATAATACTCTTTTAGAAAAATAATAGGCTCAATGACAAAGCACACAAAAGCATATTTATCACTTATTTTTATTTGCATAGTGTGGGGCACTACTTACCTGGCCATAAGAGTGGGTGTGATGCATTACCCGGCTTTTCTATTTGCGGGTGTGCGGCAATCTGTAGCAGGAATCATTTTAATGATTGCGGCATTATCTGTAAGCGGGGATAAAGACTTGTCTGCAAAAAATATACAGCGGCAGATGTTGGTGGGCTTCCTGATGCTGACATTGGGCAATGGCTGCGTATCATGGGGAGAAAAGTATATACCCAGCGGTGTTTCTGCGCTTATATGCACTATGATGCCATTATTTGCCGTACTGTTTAATCTTACTTCTTCTAAAAAAGATCATTTCAACTCAACGATTATTTTTGGTTTGGTGCTGGGAGTGTTTGGCGTAGGACTGATATTCAGGCATAATATAGCAGATATGGCAAACCCCACTTACCTGGCGGGTATATTTGCCACATTATTCGCCACAGCTTCGTGGGCATTAGGTAGCATAGTGAATAAAAAACATGAAGCACCGGTAAACCCCTTTTTCAATTCAGGGATGCAACTGTTTTTTGGGGGCATATTCATGCTGGTATTAAGTCCGGCAATAGACAATTATAATGGCTTCAGGCTTTGGGATAGAGATGCATTGCTGGCAATGGTATACCTTATCATATTTGGCTCTGCGCTCGCATATACAGCATATATGTATACGCTCAGTACGTTGCCCATTGGCATTGCCACTATATATGCATATATCAATCCGCTGATAGCGGTAATAGTTGGCTACCTTTTTTTGAAAGAAGACCTGAATATATATACGGCTATGGCATTTTTTACTATAGTGGTAAGTGTTTTCCTGGTGAATAAAGGTTACCGGAAACAACATGTAGCAAAAATGCAGGCCGTGCCGGATATTTCCTCTGCATTTCCTGAAAGTACATCCATTGAATAACTAACAATAAAAACAAATTGTATGGAGCATACCATTTCAATTACCGCGCAGGCCGAAAGAAAAGTGACAGACACTAAGTCCATCCCTTTCGGCAAAGTACCTACAGAGCATATGTTCATTGCCGAATATAAAAATGGCGAATGGCTGAATGCACAGGTAGTGCCATTTCATGACCTTACACTGAGCCCCCTTGCTCTTTGTTTTCACTACGGGCAAACCGTGTTTGAAGGAATGAAAGCATTTGCTATGGCCGATGGCCACATCAACATATTCCGTATAGACAAGCACTACGAACGGTTCACCAAATCACTGCAGCGCATGTGTATGCCGCATGTGCCTAAAAAGCTGTTTACGGATGCCATACAGCAGTTAGTGCTGCTGGACGCTGACTGGGTGCCACGCGATGCTGATGGATCACTATATATTCGTCCTTTTATGATAGCCACTGAAGACCGGATTGGGGTAAAAGTATCTGATGAGTATTTGTTTATGGTGGTTTGTTCCCCTGCTTTCCAGTATTATGCCCAGCCACTTAAAGTAAAAGTAGAAACCACCTATGTGCGTGCCGCTAACGGCGGCACCGGCGCAACAAAATGTGGGGGCAATTATGGTGGTGCATTTTACCCCACACAGCAAGCTCGTGCAGCAGGCTATGACCAGGTGTTGTGGACAGATAGCATACATCATGAATTTATAGAAGAATCAGGCACAATGAACGCCATGTTCTATATAGATAATGTGCTTATAACGCCGGAGCTTTCAGGCACCATATTGGATGGGGTTACCCGCGATACATTGCTAACTTTAGCAAGAGAAAAGGGAATTACAGTAACCGAAAGACACATTAGCTATAATGAGCTGATACGTGCTTTTGATGAGGGTAAGCATGTCGAAGCATTCGGTGCCGGGACTGCGGCAGTCATTGCGCCCATTGAGATCATTGCCATCGGGCATAAAGAATATAAATGCTATATAGCGCCGGATGCCATGATGTATCAATTGCAAAATGAATTGCTGAATCTCAGGAAAGGTATGGTACCGGATACGCATAATTGGAATTGTATCCTATAAAACCCCTGGCCCCTGGAGGGGAACCTGCTATGTAGCTTTTGTTCGTTTTTTCAGCATAGGAAGAAATTGTGTTAATTTTTATAAAGGATATATAAGGAATATGCAAGCAATGACTGCGGATTATAAGGGTTATATAATCACAACTGATAAAAGTCTGATGAATACGAATGATATTCATCTGAAAAATCATATTGGTGTGCGCATGTTCCTTTTGATATTTTTAAAACATCGTTTGATCATTCTTTTTGCATAGGGACTTTAATCGGTAAGGAACAAATAGGCTTTGCGCGACTTATAACTGATTATGCAACATTCGGATACCTGGCAGATGTATATGTGGAAGAACACCACAGAGGCAAAGGCATCAGCAAAGCTATGCTGCAATTGTTATTCGGATTAGATTGGGTAAAAGGCATGCGCGGCATAAAGCTGCAAACGTCTGATGCGCATGGGTTATACAGGCAGTTTGGGTTTCATGAATGCAAGTACCCTGAACGGATAATGGAGATCAGCAGGCCGGGGATATATACAACCCCTGACCCCTGAAGGGGAACATGCTATTTAGCTGATGTACTGAATTTCAGTATAAGGTAAAATTGAGTGAGTTTGCAAAGAGCATGTAAATAAAGAAGTAATATAAAACCCGTTTTTACTAAATTTTGAACAAGGCAATATTAATTTTTTAACCAATAAAAAAGGAGAAGCCCCTTTAGGGGTTTGGGGTAATATGCAATACTTAGACAGCGCAAAACGCCAGTTTATGATGTATAAACAACTGGCAGAAAAAGCACTTGCACAGATAGATGACCAGGAACTTAACTGGCAAGCCAATGAAGACAGCAACAGCATAGTAGTGATCATTAAACATATGTGGGGCAATATGCTGAGCCGCTGGACCGACTTTATGACCACAGATGGCGAAAAAGAATGGCGCAAGCGTGATGCAGAGTTTGAGAACGAAACCCTGGATCGTGAGGCATTGATGAAAAAATGGGATGAAGGCTGGCAATGTGTATTTAATGCACTCGATAGCATTACGGATGATGACCTGGATAAAATCATATACATTCGGAACGAAGGGCATACTGTGCTTGAAGCAATTAACAGGCAGATAGCCCATTATTGCTACCATGTAGGCCAGATAGTGTATGTCTCCAAACTCCGTAGCAGCAAAGAATGGAACAGCCTCACCATACCGCGCAACAAATCCGCAGATTATAACGCAAAAAAATTCTCACAGGAAAAAGGCAAAAGAAACTTTACAGACGACTTTATAGAGAAGAAATAATAATTTCCTTTTTCATAGGTCACTTTTTGACCTGGGTTAACTGACCGTTTTGATGATTATTTTTATTATCAGACCCAGATTTTGCAACCAATGATAGCCCAAGCAAAATGATGAGCACTACCGTAAATAACCCGGAACGTTTCTTTATCATAAAAACTAATTATTTTGTTTTAAATAATTGGCAGAAAAGCACATTATTTATTACCACTATTCTTTAGTTAATATAGATTGACAAATTATTTTTTGCCCCCCTGTAATTCTTATAAAATAAATACCGGGATGTAAGTCGCAAGGTATTTGCACGGAATTGTTATTGAAAACAATTTCTTTTTTGATAATTATACGCCCCAGCATATCTATACATTCAAACAGTACCGGGTACCCGTTGAGATTATTGTTACAGAACAATTTTATTTGTGCACCTGCCGGATTTACAACAGTTATAACGTTATTCACTTTGTTTTCATCCACTACATAAACGTCTTGTATTTCAGGGTCTGCCGGGCTTACACCAGTCGTATTTTGAGTGGCAAGAAGGTCGATCATTACCGGGTATTTATTAGACATCTGGAATAATGCATTAACGACTGCCGCAGGCGCTGCAGTATTTGTGGGTGCATCGTTTACTGATATCGACACCCTATGCCCATCGTTGCCAATGACACGAAACGAATGCGGTATATAGGATATATAGTTGGCATTACGTGCTATCCACGGCGAAATGAAAATATGGTCATACCAATCTTTTGCGCCACCGGATGTGCCGCACGAGTTTGGATTTGAAGCAGATACTCTCGTGGAAGTGGTAAGGTAAGAAGCATACATACCTGGGTTACCATCCCAGTCAGCAGGAGTTGTAAAAGTGCCATCAGGATAAAATGGCGGATCAAAATATCTGAAATTGGTATCTGCCGGTTGGGTAAGGGTTTGATATACAGATTCAGAAGTATTTCTTAGGTTAAAATCTCCCATATTTATCATATTCGCAAGATGAGTAAAATGACCTTGTATCTGCGCCATCTCCCCTGCTATCTGCGCTCCTCTTTCGGCATCATTGCTATTGCCTGAAATATCATGGTTGTCTGTCACATAAAGAAATGTGGTATCATGCGTGGTTGCGAGATTAGGGTCTTTATAATATAATTTATAGGTATTAAAATCTTCTGAATTAGGGTAAGTGGTATTTGTATAAGAGCATGTAAGTGCAACAAAACCCAGTTTTTGTTGATTATATAATAGCAAACATTCTGTGTTGGACGCAGAATGATTCGTAAACGGGCAATAATTAAATCTGCCGGAGAAAATAGGATCAAGCACATATTGTATTATGGAGTCCTGGAAGCCAATAGCAGCCGTGTAATTATGATCTGTCGGGGAGGTCTGAATTGACCCCATTTTCTCCAGGCCAATAATGTCGGGATTAGCATATTGAACAATCGTCTGCAAGTAATTATTGTATATCCCGTTAGGGCCTTGGCAAAGTGGGTAAGAGCCATAATTTAAAACATTGTATGCCATAACCCGGATTGTATCAGTTTGCGACATAACAATATTGCTATTCAATAATATAGCAACTAAGATAAACGAACATACATTTTTATGCATATACAAGAATTGGCATTTTATTGAAAATGTCCACTACCATTATAAAGTTTTAAGGTAGTGGACATTTTTTGTGCATAGTAAATTGATATTTTTTAGTGCTGATTACCGGAGCCATCTGACTGATAGCAACCAATATCTTTACCAGGTGTGGTAATCGCTGATGGGCCAAAAATTGGGTCAACTACTAAGCCGGCTGGCAAATGGGGTGTCCAGCTAGTATATCCCGCAGCAATAGCTGGTGAGTTTGATTGTAAGTGAAAATTAAACCCGGATACATAATCAATATTGATATTAGCAGAGGTGCCCAATGTGTAACCAACGAACAGCGGGTCATTTTTACCAACGATTGAAGGTGCATCATAAGTAACACCCAAAGCATAAGCTGCAGGAAGGAATGTGCTTGGTTTAGGTATATTTGTTGATACCGGGTCAGAATTGTATCCTACGGGGTAAAACTGGTCAACAATAGAATCAGCATCACCATAAGAATAGTTATAACCATAATGGCAATCAGCAGTATCTGCTATTGGGTTGCCTACAATACGGAAACCAAACTTACAGTCAACAATCAGGTTGTTATATGATTGTCCGAAAGCGCCTTGCTCATAGTTGATATCACCACCGCGGCCAGTCTGCTGCTGACGGTATCCACCATTTACATAAGTGTTGTTGTAATAGTCAGTTTGTGTAGTGGGTGCAGTAGTGCTGGATCCTTTATCTGAAGACTTTGTGCCATTGGTAGCGCAACCAACAAACATATTAAATGCTGCTACACCTACCCCACCCTGCTTGGGATTGATACAGTCACCGCCTATATATCCTTCTTTCTCAAAAGTGCTGCGCATAATACAGAATTTGCCGTTCGGGCGCATACCGTCATCTACACCACCATACATCCATGAATCTTCAAAAACGAACAGGCCGTTGGGGTTAGTAAAGTTTACCGCCCATGCAGTTGATCCGGATTTATCTGCAGACATTGGTGGAGTGGTACCGAAAGCGCCTCCAACAAATTCGAGATGCGTCCACTTCATCACAACAAGCGGGCATGAAGTATCACATTGAATACCTAACCAAAGACTTGGACTGCTAAATGCGGGATCAGACGACGGATTAGTTGCTGTGCTTGTATTATCCTGCTTGGTAATGCTTTTTACAGTAATCCAGTTAGCAGAATCTTTGGTACCAATTGAAAGGAATACACCCTGCACCAATATATATGCCTGCGGGTTTACCACATTGATGGTTACACCACGCTGCATCAGCACAGTATCTCCAAAATCAATAGTCACCGGGCAGGTCAGCAGGTACGTTTTTCCGGATATCATTGTACCCTTAATAGTTCCACACAATGTGTCACTGGTAATGGCTGAACCTATCTGTGTTTGTTTTGCAGAAAGGCTGGTCGCATCACTTTTCTTTTTACATGCCGTGAATAGTGCAATTCCCGCTATTAAAGCAAGGCCGATTAAGCTGAGTTGTTTCATATACTTTTTTTGTGGTTTTTATAAAAAATTTATCTAATCGAATTTGTAGCGAATACCCACCAGATAGTTGCGTCCTGTTTGAGTTTGCTCCACTAATATTTTACCGTCTTTAAGATTCTGATAAGAGAAATAATCGGTAGGATTTTTGATGTTGGTGAACTGGCTGTTGGATTCATTGATCTCCACTATAGTTTTCGAATTCAGGATATTCTGCACCTTAGCATATACAAAAAGGTGCTTCACAATTTGCTTATCGCAGGCAAAATCTAAAAACGTAGTAGCCTTTTGCCAGTAATCCAGCCCCTGGAAGCCTGATGCAAGACTCACATACCTGCCTGTATATTGTAAAGAAAGATTAGCATCAAATCCCAGTTTAGGATTTTTATACAGTAATGCGAGATTGCCAATATTAGCAGCTTGTCCTTGCTGGGGACGTGTCTCTGTTACCGAATATAACTTTTGCTGGTGATTTGAATCAATACCTACAATATTGGAAGGAACAGTGATGGAGGAATGGGTATAAGTATAATTTGCTGAGACCCCAAAATAATGAAAATATTTAGTGAATACGAACTCAGCTCCATAGTTCACAGCATTAGTACCATTTTGCGGCTCTATACCCTGGGCGGAAGTTCCTGTATGAATAAGGTAGTATTCTATGGGGTTACTGATATTTTTGTAAAACGCTCCTATAAGTATCTGGTCAATTCCTTTAGGAAACAATTCATACCGGGCATCCAAATTCTGAGCCACTGAATGTTCCAGGTTAGGATTACCATATAATGAGAAAACCTCAGTTGGCTGATTATTATTTAATAATTCAGAAAAGCCCGGTCGTGAAATAGACTCGAAATAGCTCAGGCGGAGATTTTCCTTGTTACTGAGCTTATATTTAAAATGCAGGCTGGGAAGCACATCTATATAATCATAGGTACCTGAAACCGCTGCTACTAAATGAGGGTCAAGGTCCACACTATCATATATATGCGTATGCTCAATCCGCACACCACCTAATATTTCCAGCTTATTATCCAGTAAGCTTGTTTTTGCCTGTGCATAATAGCCTGAGATATCTTCATGTTCCTTATATGTCTGTCCGTTTCCATAGGCATCGCCACTTGGGCTTGATCCATAAAAATTCAGACTAGAATCATTTATGCTTTGCACATTTGTGTAGGGAACCCCCTTGCCTCCGGGTAAGCTAATCGGCGACATGGAGTATTCATTATAATAATTATCCCGCTCTTTGTGTCGGTACATACCACCCGCTTTAAACTCCACATCCTGTGCGCCAATACTGGTGTTGTAGGTAAGGTTAAGGAATCCCTGCAGGTCCTGGTCATTGGTGGTTTCCCATGTTTTGCTAAGACCTTTTAATATCATTCCTTCCTGGTCTATACCACCGGTTACGGGATCTCTGGAGAAATTATTCTCAGTAGTAAGTTCTGTATAATCAGGTACATCTTTCATTGCTTTTGAATAGGCACCTGTCCAGTCCAGTTTCAGCCCGTTTGCTATAATATGATCGCCTTTAAGCGTGATATTGCCAATGGTTTGCTTGGTATAAGTAGTACGGTTTTTGTAGTCAACGGTACCTAATCCGGGAGCTGGACGGTTCACCGCGGTAAGCACAGAATCTACTATATCCCGCTGCTGCCACTGATCCATCCGCACATATAATCCATAAAGAGTCAGCGAATTTTTTTCATTAAAACGATAATCCACATTAGCATGTGCGGCTGCACGGGTTTCCTGTGTGGAGTATTTACGCAATTCCAGATCATCGAACTCACTGATGTTACCAATAGCGGGTTCAGAAGCAGGTGAAAAGAAAATATCATTTGTTTCCTTGTAGGTATTCTGATAACTGCCGGAAAACATAACGCCCAGCTTTTTATCCTTTAAAAACCTGTTCCCAATGCTTAAACTAAACAGGTCATTTGCTGGCGCCTGTATGGGTTTTACAACGGAGCTATTAAATGGGAAATCTGAAATCGTAGCCTGGTATGCATTGCCATGTACCCTCGCAGGATCTAGCGTTTGTATGGAGCTTTTATCAAAGCTGTTATAATGCTCATCAAAAAGGTTTTGATTGTAGCCAGTAGCGGCCGTAGCGTATATTACCAGATGGTCTGGCGCTTTTTTCATTTGCAGGCTGGTCACGCCGCCTATTGCATCACCCTCCATAGAGGGCGTTAATGTTTTTATTACTTCTACGCGGTCAAGTATTTCTGCCGGGAACAGATCCAATGGCACAAAACGGCCTTTATCATCCGGGCTGGGGATTTTTATGTCATTAACTGTTGTATAGTTATATCTTTTATCCATTCCGCGAATGGTGGCATAACGGGCTTCTCCATTAGCGTCTTTTTGTACCTGTATACCAGATAACCTTTGCAATACGGTTGCAACCGTGATATCCGGAAGCAGTTCTATAGTCCTCGCCGATAAAATGTTAAGGAGATTGTCAGAATTCTTTTCAATATTTCTTGCTTGTTCATCGCTGCCATTATTGTGTTTTGCTTTAATGAGCACTTCCCCTAATTGAGAAGCCGTGTCTTCAATAGCTGCATTTACTACAGTTACATCGCCATCTTTAACAGATAAATGACTTGAGAAGGTTTTATAAAACGAGAACCTTACATTCAATTCATA
>Ga0206839_1187_pt1 | contig 11838 bp, 11 predicted proteins | sample Alteio_BWOrgCont_27_FD_152883 | JGI IMG/M metagenome (GOLD analysis project Ga0206839, IMG submission 152883) | Enriched cells from forest soil in Barre Woods Harvard Forest LTER site, Petersham, Massachusetts, United States -... | ecosystem: Environmental > Terrestrial > Soil > Temperate forest >... | reverse complement strand
ACATAGCCGTCGATGTTTTTCGTCAGGAAGATGTCCATCGCGCCTACCACCGAGAACAGATTGCCGCGAGGGTCGTAGGTAGCCTGCATGGTCAGATGGTCGTCTTTCTGATTGCTGGTGTTGGCGCCGACACATACCGACGACACCGCGCCGGCCGTCGCGTAGAGGAAGGTGTTGTCGGGATAAAAGGACCGGTACGAGTAGCTGCTCTGCGTGAAGTTGACGTATGGGTTGCTCTTGTCGTTGATCCAGCTGCTCGCGCCTAGTGGCGTCAGGAAGTTCTTCTCGTTGAAGGTAAGGCGACGGTTATTGTCGGTCCCGAACAGCTCCTGATAATAAGCCAGAACCAGGCGAGCGATGCTGTGCGATACGATGCTGGAGAAGTACATCGTGCCGCCGTTGTCCTGGTACTTGAAGATGGTTGCCAGCACAGTGTTCAGATGGTCGATGCAGAAGGCCAGCGCGTCGGCAGCATCTTGAATGAGTTCGTCGGTCTCCAGCGTGGCGACCACGCCGACACCGTCTGTGATCACGATCTCTGCGCCGTCGGCGATCACCTTGGCGGCATCGGCAGCCACATCAATGGCACCGTCAATGATCTTGATCGCCCAGTCTGGGATCTGCGCGGCGTCGCCCATGTCATAGGTGACCTTGATCTGATCAAGAAAGGTCCCCCTGAAGTCCATGGCGAAGGTGACCGTCGCATGGTCATCGTATTCGGTCTGTATATGGTCCAGATTGATGGTGAAGTCGATTCGATTGCTACCCAGCACCATGATGGGATCGTAAATCCGGTACTGCGAGTCCTGCGCGTAGAACTCGCTGCAGTACAGGTTGTTTACTCGGGTCCGATTGGAGCCCGGGTACAACGCCACGAAGTTATTGTTGACGTCATCGGTATTGACATCGGGCTTATGATCGAAGAGCTGAAAGCTCTCCAACGTGTCGTTCATGTCGTCGCCATCGACATAGACGTCCTTCAAATTGGTGTGCGTATCTGGACCGAGAAGGTATGAGCGGCCTTGATAGTTGGCTTTGGAATAGATTTTCACCCAAGCCTGCGTACCCGTGTCGACCCAGCTGGTGTCATCCTTCATATCGTCACGGGTTTCGCCCGTCCATTGCACCTGATTCAGGTCCGACACGCTCTGTGCGCCGTCGTATTTCTTGTAGTCCCCGGTCCCTTGCTTATCATCGGTGTCCTTCCAGAACGTAACGTTGCAATTCGACATATAGTGAATTCCTGTTTTGATAGGTAAGGTTGGGCTCGTACCCGCGGTTACACGAAAAACGCCGGCATCGGAAAGATGGCGACGACTTTAGTGGTAAGGCGTTTCGTTTTAACTCACGATCTGATTTTGTTGAGTCAAGCATGTTGTCTGACATGCCGTCTCCATGCTGAGAACCCACGAAGGGTCAGCGGACGTACGAAATGCAAGGATATCCATGGTTATCTAACCACCTCAGTGGCAACCCATTCCTCGTTTATTTTCTGCGCGTTGTTGTCGAGCGCAGCCCCTTATTCCATAAGCCAAGCCTAGCCGGATCGTACTGTGCTGACAATTGAACGCGAGGCTTGGAAGTGGAGAATCGGAATATCCATAAAATGGTTACATGGATGTCATGATCATTGGCGTGGCTTGGTCGCCAGCGGACCATTCGACATCAACGCGCGTATTAGAAGCAAGCGCAACAAGTAGTGCTATCGAGCTTTCGGTGGCGACAATGCCTAAGGCAATATCCACCTTCGGCTTTGCATCCAATGCATTGGTGAGTGACTGTCTTGCAATTTATTGGGTTTCTGACCTGTGGAGTTCGACCAGGACCAAGACCTGGGAGGTCCAAGTGCCGAGATTGGTACACCCAAGAAGTTTGTCGAGCTGGGTATCCCGCCCGCGGACGTTCGTTCTATGGGTTCCCCGAGTCTCCTGTTGTGCAATTGAGTGATGGGTGTCCTGATCTACTCTGATCTACTTGTCTGGCGACAGAGTGAGGCAGCAAAATCGCGCCTATCTTCGGTATTGGTTCGAAGGAAGAGCTACAGCCACTGATACCGGCATGAGCAACAACCCGCAGCAGTTTCATTGGGGCGCCATGCGAAGAAATCCCATCGCGCTGCTTGAATTTGATAGTTGGTTCACGAGGCCATGGACCTTTTCGCCTTTGAGGTTTGCGATGAAGCTTTCAGAAAACCAAAACTACATGGACTACGCGAAAGCCAGAGCCTTTGGCAATTTGGATGAGTCTGAGCGGTTTCTTCAGGCTTGCATTGCTGAGGCGCATGGGCCTTCGTATGAGAGAGCTTTTCTGCTAACCCGAATGGGAAGCTTGAAATTTGAGCAAGGACAACGCGATGAAAGCCTCAAATGGTACGAAGAGGCGGAGGCTGTGGACGCTGCATCGCTCTTACCAGTTCTGTTTTATGCGGAATTTTTGGCTCATCGGTTTGGTGACGTTGATGCGTCGCTCAAGAAATGCGACAGGATCCTTGACGAAACAAATGCATATCCTTTTGAAGCGACCGATGAGGAGCTGGGCAGCGAGTATTACGAGCGCAAAGCCTTGGAGATTCGAGAGTTCTGCCTGTCAAAGGGTGCGAAGACTTGACGCTCGTGAGCCTGGATTGGTCTCGTTAGAGCATTCACACCACCAAAATGTAAGTAGAGGCTTGCTCTAAGAACGGGCTTATTTTTTTGTCTAAGCAACGCAAGGGTCAGAGTGGAGGTTGTCCACTCTGACCCTTGCATCTCTATGGAATGAATTTTTAAGCATCCGCAAAGCCGGGCCTGGTTCCGCCCAAGTCAAACCTGCCCATGGCATAGGTAGCAAACGGGCGCGTGGTAGCCCCAACTCCTCGTCCTAGACAGCCCAACCTTCACGATACTCACGCCGCAGGAACTCATTGGCTGCCGGCACGTTGGTAATGCGCATATTCTCCGCGTCGTACTCGATCCTGCCGCCCGCGCGAAGGGAAACGACGCCTAGCAGCATGACCTCCGTGAGTCGTGCTGCGTACGAGAACGGAGATGACGCTTCTGCTCGCCCTTTGCAGGCATCTACCCAGTTCATCTCGTGCGATGTCTTGATGCGCGCGTACTTCTGAGGAGGCGTGCCTACCGAATCATGCAACGACTGCGGTAGCAGACGCGGGTTTGCGCCGTATGTCTCGTGGATCAGCTTGCCCTTGTCGCCGACGTAGAGGACGCCACCGTCCTTGCTCAGCTGCCCGGCTCCCAACGCTTGCAGCCCGGGAGGCAGCAACGCGCCGTCATACCAGGTGAGCTTCACCGGTGGCCTGCCACCGCGTGCCGGGAACTCGTAGTACGTCATCGTCGCCATGGGGTACGACGCGTGGTTGAAGGGCGTCGAGACGGTCTCCACGGCCGTCGGAAAACCCAGATCCAGCGACCAGAACGGAGAATCGATCAGGTGCGCTCCCATGTCGCCGATGGCGCCCACACCCCAATCCACCCATCCGCGCCAGTTGAACGGGTGATACACAGGGTGGTAGTCGACAATGGGGCCGGGGCCAAGGAAGAGATCCCATGCCAGCCCTTCGGGCCTCGGGTAGTTGCCGACCATGGCATTGGCGAGCCGGTCCATCACCGCTCCCTCGTTCCAATTCGCGTCGTCCGGCTTCGGCGTGGCTTGCGGACGTGGAATCCCTTGCGGCCAGTAAGCAAGCGGGCGATTCGTCCAGACGTGGACTTCGCTCACATTACCGATCGCTCCGGCCGCGATGTACTCGTTGATCAACCGGGCATCGTCGGTCGAGTGGCCCTGGTTTCCCATTTGCGTGACGATCTTGGGGTTGTCCCTGGCTTTCCCGGCCAGCTCGCGGGCCTCGTGAATCGACCAGGTGAGTGGCTTCTGCACGTACACGTGCTTGCCATGGCTCATCGCCGCGCTGGCGATCACCGCATGCAGATGGTCCGGCGTTGCAATGACCACTGCGTCGATGTCTTTTTGCTGTTCGAGCATCTGGCGATAGTCGGTGTAGCGCTTGATTGAATCGAACTTGCGGGAAAGCAGCGTTGTCAGCTTGATCTGCTCCTGCAGCTCGCGGCGTTCTTCAGCGGTCTGGGCCTTGTCGAGGCGTGCCTGTGCTTTCCCGAGGGAGGCGAACATTCCGCGAAAGCTCTTCTCGGTGTAGTGCCAATCCACATCGCACAGGGCGACGATGTTCTCACCGGCCAAGGCGCGGATGTTGTGCATGCCCATGCCGCCGACACCGATGCCGGCAATGTTCAATCGATCGCTGGGCGGCGTATGCCCGATCCCGCCCAGGACGTGGCGGGGCACGATCATCAAGCCAGTCGCGGCGATGGCCGTGCCCGCGAGAAAGTCGCGGCGTGAGATCTTGCCGCCCAAACCCGGATCCCCGGAGGTTTCCGTGGTGGAGTCGCCCGTTTTCTCTTTCCCGATGTTCGATTCATCCGTCATGCGCGCTGTAACCTCCGGTTGGATATCGATGGGGTCGGGGCAGTTCGGACTAAGCCCCAGATCCGGTGAGGAAGCTCAAGTTCTTGTCGTAGATTGGGTTTGGATGTTCTGCACTATCCAAAGTGGTCTTGCAAACAAAAAGCGTCGCTGGATCCATGTAGGAATCACCATGGATCAATCCGTGCGCGAAGAGGTGTCGGCTCGAATTGCCAAGCCTGCATGGTGCATCCAGGCAGCCTGACCCGCAAGCAAAGTGCACACTACTGCAAAGCAGTTCGGAGACGGGCTGCCAATTCAATGCGCTCCTCGGTGGTGTAGGGCACCTTCTGCCCCGCATGCAGTCCGTCGTTTGAGTAGCGAGGAAATACATGAAGATGAAAGTGCCACACGTCTTGATCGCCGGCTGGCCCATTGTGTTGGCGAGTGGAGATTCCTTCACACTGGAAGATATCCCGCATAGCGCGCGCTAGGTGACGCGTAGCCCGGAAGAAGTCGTTGCCAAGGTTGTCCGGGATATCCAACACGTTCTCATAGTGGCTCCGAGGTATCACCAGGCAGTTGCCTTTTATTCCAGCGTAGTGGTGAGTCGGAACGAGAGCGAACACGTTGGTATCCACCAAGACCACGGCTGCTTCTGGAGCAGGCGACGGAAGCGTCTCAGCAATACGGCAGAACGGACACTGGTATCCGGCTGGAGCATTTTTCATAGGGCTCAACTACTGATAAACCCCATAGTGGGGGGTACTCCCGATTCTGTGGCGCGCTTCGGCCGCACGTCAAGGAACTGGGGACCAGAATTTGCGCAGAGTGGTGCGTGACGGCCTTAAGGGGACGGAAGCCTTTACAAAACACGATGCGTGCGTACTCGCCGATATGAGAGTAGTCCCGCGACGAGATGTCCCGAAAAAAACGGATTGGCAGATCAACAAGCGCGATCTGCTTGCCAATGATTGCTTTACAAGAGCCTGGCAACAGATACCGGCGACGTACTTTGGCTGCTAAACCCAGCGCAAAGGGCCGACACAAGGTCGGCCCCATGTTTCAGCAAGGCGCTGGTTACTTACGAATAGCAGTCGCTGCCTGTTCGATCCATTGAGCCACCGCTTGCGGGTTGGATACGTAGACGGCATGGCTTCCACCGACTTCCTTGATGGTGGCGCCAGCGCGCTGGGCCATGTTGCGCTGCGCAGGTGGCGGGATCATGTGGTCGTCCCCAGCGACGAGGTACCAGCTTGGCTTGGACTTCCATGCTGGCGTAGTCACAGCGCCTTGCAGGGCAGCGAGCCCCCAGGGCACCTGAGAGTCGGCCATGAAACGGGCGGTCTGATCGTCGACGTCTGCGGCGAAGCTGGCCTGAAACTTTTCCTTGTCCAGGAGGAGAAAGCCATCCTGGGGCGGCAGAATCGGCGGCACCGATGCACCCGGCGGCGGGTTCGCGATCAGTGAGGCCACGGACTCGCCGGCATCCGGGGCAAACGCGGTGATATAGACGAGTCCAGCCACTTTGGGGTCGTTGCCAGCTTCGGTCACCACGACGCCACCATAGGAATGACCGACCAGGATGACCGGGGTCTTCTGTTCGGCGATCACACGCTTGGTAAAGGCCACATCGTCGGTCAACGAGGTTGTCGGGTTCTGCACCACGGTCACGTCGTAACCATCCTTTTTGAGCTGCTGGTAGACGCCCTGCCAGCCCGAACCGTCGACAAAGCCGCCATGGATGAGAACGATGGATGCCAGGGTATTTGCTGAAGTGTTCATTGGAGCCTCCTGTCTGGGGTGACGCTCTGGTGTAGAGCGGATGGACATAGGTTGCTCGCGGGGCCTTGCGGCCAATATCCACTTTTCGAAGTACTATCCAGTTTCCGCAACGACTTGATCTGTTGATGGAGAAGCCACCCATGACGCATCTCCAGACCAGCGATCTGGAAGAAGTCCAATCCGCGGTCGCCGGCATCTATTGCGAACATTCGGTCATGACCCTGGGTGGCGCCCGTGCGGAAGTTGCCGGGCTGGACCTGATCCGCCGCGAGCCCCAGCCGGTTGTCCAGTTGCACTATGGGCGCTCCGTCCGGATCGATGCCGGCGCCTTTCCCCGCCTGATGCTGATGCAGACCTGCCTGGACGGCAGCGGTACGGTGGAGCAGGGTTCATTGGGCGCCGAACTGCGGCGAGGCCAAACGGTTCCGTTGTCGCCAGGCCTCGCGACCCGGCTGGCGTTCGACAGCCGCTTCGCACAGCAGTCAGTCAAGCTGGATATCGACCGCGTTGAGGCCCTATGTAGCACCTGGTTGAATGTGCCAGCGCTCGATCGCCCGTTGCGGTTCGACCTGAATCCTTTTTCTGCACAGTTGGAACAAGCCTGGGGCCAGGCGGTTGGCCTGATCGTGAACTATGCGCGCAGCGGCATGCTGCTTCCCACGTCGGCGGTCGCGCACCTGGACGAGTTCCTCATCTCGTTGGTGCTTTCCCAGCACCCGCACAACTACACCGACGATCTGCGCCGCCCGCAAAAGGGGCTTCCGCCGCGCCTGGTTCGCGAAGCCGAACGTTTGATGCGCGACGGCGAACCCAATCAGACGCCGAGCAGGATTGCGGCGGAGTTGGGTGTCAGCCTGCGCACTCTGGAACTGGGGTTTCGCGCAGTGCACGATTGCTCACCGAGCGAATTTCTTAGAAGGGTGCGCATCGCCAAGGTGCGCGAAACCTTGCTCGCGTCAAACGGCCGCACTTCGGTAACGGAAGTTGCACTCGCCAATGGGTTTCTTCACCTGGCAAGATTCAGCGCTTATTACCGGCAAATGTTTGGCGAACTGCCAGTTCACACCCTGCGCCGCAGCCAGCCCAGGGGGAGTGGGCTATCGCAGGTGGGTGAGCGTCAATAAGGTGTCATAGGCAGGCTACGAGTTGGATATCCTCGTATCGGCGAGTTGCTATATCTCCGACCCTAGCTCTCAACGTTTACTAGCCGAAGAGATCCCCATGGACAGGAAGCCCTTAAACAAAGAAGAGCAGGCAGCAAGGCGACAACTAACCGCTGTGTTGCGTTCGATGCTGAGTGGCGAGTGCACCTACCTGGAGGCAGCGCCATGGATCCTGCATCTGCGAAGCCATGTCGGCGGTGTTGGTGACTTCGACGAAGACTTCAGGGCTTTTGTTGCGATCAATTCTGAAACTGACCACTTGCCCACGCTAGCCACGAGACATCTTTGGGCAGAACATGCGGTTGCGGCGCTAGAACCAGGTGCCTGCTGAACGTTTGCATTGTTCTCGGCACTATATTCGATCGGATGCCGGTTGCGAGGAGGGGCATACGTTTGGCCATGAGGACATGGGTGTGTACGCCATAACGCATTGTCTTCGATGCGTACTCTAGCGTTGCTAAATAGTTCTGATAGTCATCGTAATGGTAGGGCACTCGCGATTGCTGCCTCGCTAATTAATGTGCTGTGGAGTACCGGCGATGAAAAAGTGCGGCTGTCTGGGCACGGCGACTATGCGACACAACGCTAGGGTTACACTTGATTGAAGGCTATCAGATTAGCCTGCCGGTCGGGCGGTGCAAGACTATGGTTCTGAACCCCGGTGTTCCAGGGTTCGACTGCGTATTCTTATCGATTCATACAAATGGCCTAGTTACGCCATTGCCCAGATGCGCTATATAGCGGGCTTGGGGAAGATATTTTGCCGCGATATCGAGCTTTCTTGTCTATGACATGAAGGAGTCGCTGATGAGTGCGCGTAACTACCTGCTTATGATCTTCGTGTTGACCTCAAGTCCCGCCTTGGCGGAGGACGGCCAGTGGAGCAAGGCAGACCCATTCATCGCCAAATCCCATGCGGTCTGCTACCAAGTGTGGACCTGCGGGCCTAAGGGCCCCATCCTCCACGATCCCTCAGATCACTTGGTGACCGTCCCGAATAAAGGTACGTTCGGCACGTGCTCTGTTGGCGATGGTTCGTACGACTCGTGCAATGAATGTCTCGCACAGCCACCCGATACATCATGCGAATACTACTTTGAACACCATTGATTCTTATCCCTTTACACCGAGGAAATGGCTATGCGCGGATTGTCTTGGGCCGCCTTGTTGGCTGCGTGTGGTGCATGTGTGGCTTGTGGTCATCCACCGGCGAATCAGCAGACAACTAGCCCAACTGTGTCGGACTTCCCAGTACTATCGGTGTCCTTTACGTCACCGCGCGTTGGTGTGAAACGAAAATATACACTGGAGCAACAAGAGCGGATAGATCAATCGAAGTCGTCGGACAACAAAAGCAATTCCTCCTACCAAACCATTCTCAAGAGTGACACCAGCAATACGTCCAGCACAACGAATGCTGAAAGTGCCTCCGGAAAAATTGGCTACACCAACGCGATCAATGTTGACTTCTCCGGCAGCGCATCCAGTGCCAGCAATGACTCCTTTACATCAACATTCAGTACGTCGAATGAGTCTCTATTCAAACAAGAATCCTCCACCGAGGAGCGTGACCTTGTAGAAAACATAACGAACAACCGGTCCGTCATTGATGATTCGAGTGGATTTATCGACGCTACCATGGTGCTCAGGAATGACTCAGCCTTCGATGTGACTATCAGTAATGTTCGAGTTCAACTTCGGTACGTTCCGGATGAAGGCGGTGATAGTGAAACCTTCGTTAGCGGAACAGTGGTTGGAAATGGGAACCTCAGGGTCGAAGATGCCGGGTCGACCGCAACCCCGGAATCATCAAAAGCTAAAATCACTATTGCGGGATTGCCAGCAGATAACACGGCGAGGCAAGCCGTGAATCTCGTTGGCAGATCCACTGATGCTGTCTTGAGCTTGCTCGATGCCGATTCGGTGGCGTTTAGCGTCGAGGACATGGACGTAAGCTGGTCTGGTAAAAGCATGAACTACACTGAGTACCGTCATTTGCTCGCCGATAAAATGCGACAAGCTGTCTTAGTACATGTTGAGGGTATCTCTGGCGAACGATCGTATCTCGTGGATCCACCTGGCAACGGCGCGGCCATGACACGCCTGGATGCGCTGAGGGTCAGCCTAGGTCACCGTGTCACCGTAGCACAGGGCGACAAAGTGGCTATTCTGGATCGGCAGGCCCAGCCGCGCGCCCCCTTGGCAGCGCCTGACCGTCTAGCAGGTAGCTGGATACTCCTGCTCAATGGTAAACCCGCAAGCCTCACGCTACTCAATGGCAATGTCGAGCATGGTGATGTCATCGATGTGGTCTTCCTCCGCGCCGAACTAATGGCCAATAGGTCGTTTGATCGGAGCACGTCTTTAGTTTCGCTGAGCCTTGCGAGTCAATTCATGTGGAGCGTCCGCACCACGTCCGAGGCTGAAGGATCGGCGCCGGGGACAGCTGACATCCATGTTGATAAGACCGTGGCGCGGACGGATTCAAATCGCATCTGCCTTTCAGATACTGTGGATGTGGGGGACGTAGTGGCGTTGGAAATTCGCTATAGCCAGACTCCTGATCTTACCGAGCAGAGATCAGCCACAGGTCTTTATCCTCCGAAGGGCGCCAACCCGGTGCTCTTGGAAAAATCGTGTCGGGCCAAGGAGTACGTTCCCGCTAATCAGCTTCAAATGTCTTCGGGGCGTCAGGCCATCGATGATAATGGAACATTCGTAGCGTTTGGCCTCGATAGCCCAGCGTTTCAACTCAATAAGCTCATCAATCGGATACCTCGGCGTCAAGCGCGATCGCTCGACGATGGTACCGTCCAGGTTCTGTTGCCCGTGACAAAGGCTTGGCTATCTAAGCCGCGGCCAGTGTGCGTCGGGCTTGCAAATATCCAAGGAAAGGGCACCTTGGGCCGGTCCATCAACCCACTCCATCTCGATGGGCAAGGGGGGTATGTAGCCATCACGAACAAGCTCATAGAGACTCGCTGTAATGCTTGGTTCAAGGAGAGCCCCCAAGTAGGATCGGAATCGTTTCTTCGTAACGCTGAGGCAAACATCACCGTGCAGATCTTTAGGGCTCGGTCGAAAGCTACATCTGACACGGGGCACGTGCTTGATTGAGGGCCACTTTGGAGACACTGAGGTTAAGAATATTCCGTTCCTTGATCGCCTAGTGAATGAAATACACCTCTTTGATGCGTGAGACAGTGAAAAAGGTTTGTGGATAACGACGGGCCCTATTGTATTTTGGAGGATTGATAGAGGACGCATGGACTACGGCTTGATCCATAGCGTTATGTGGACGTTGTTAAAATTGTTCTCGGCGATGATTACTGCTACGTTCCAGCGCCGATTGAAGTGACGCTCGCGGGAGGATCTGTAGGGTGCCGCAAGCAACGCAAGAGTCAGAGTCAATGCAAAGATGAGCTCGGGCCTCTCTAGAGAGTTGCTACATCTCTGACCTCCGATGCTTCATTTTTACTCAGTTCTTCGCGCCCTCGGCGGCAAGCAGGTCGGCAATTTTTTCGGCCAGCAACCAATGTTGTGACGGCCCTTCGTTACTTGTCAAAGCCACGGCCGCACCCGTTTCCCAAACCATCTCCAGGTTTGCCGTAGTGCCCTCGATGCCTCCCTGATGACCACGGATGTGGAGGGCGTGCGAGAGCCTTTCGTCGATACCGGCTCCAATGGCACCTGGGCCTGCAGGTACTGCGTCCTCGAACATCTTTGCGAGCGTTGTGGACTTGATCAGCTTGCCTCCGTGCAAGGCTCTGGCGAACCGCAGCAGATCGGCATTGGTAGAGTAGCTACCACCTGCAGGACTGCCCTTGTAGATACCCTGCATCCAGTTTGCCTTCCACGTACGAGAAAACACCCCGTCGTCGTGGTAATAGCCGACCGCACGCCCGGGTACGATTTCGTCCTCGCTGTCGAAACCGCTGGATGTCATCTGTGCGGGTTCGAAGACGTGGTGCTGGATATAGTCGAAGTAACTTTTGCCGGATACGTTCTCGATGATACGACCGAGCAAAATGTAGCCTGCGTTGCTGTAGCTCAACCCTTTGTCCGGCTCGCCCACCTTGGGCTGGTGGGCGATAAGTCCAAGATAGTCCACCGGGTTGACGAAGTGTTGGGGGTGCTCGAAATAGTCTGGCACCATGAAATCGCCGAGGCCCGAAGTGTGGTGCAGGAGCTGCCACACGGTGACCTTCTTCGCTGTCGCCTGGTCGGGATATTCCGGAACCAGTTTCGCCAGCGTGTCGTTCCACGACAGCTTGCCGTCCTCGACCAATTGCGCGATGGCGACTGCGGTGAATATCTTGCCGACCGAGCCGATGCGAAACTTCGTTTGATGATCGACCGGCACGTTGAAACTGCGCTCAGCCAGGCCGCGGCATTCGTCGAACAAGGTCTCGTTGCCATCGAAAACTGTCACGCAGCCAGAGAAATCGGATACACGTACTAATTGGTCCAG